>Ga0209107_10002540_pt1 | contig 10135 bp, 9 predicted proteins | sample LakErihyJuly2011_2_FD_187460 | JGI IMG/M metagenome (GOLD analysis project Ga0209107, IMG submission 187460) | Freshwater microbial communities from dead zone in Lake Erie, Canada - CCB hypolimnion July 2011 (SPAdes) (version 2) | ecosystem: Environmental > Aquatic > Freshwater > Lentic >... | reverse complement strand
AAGTCACCTGCGACGCCTGTAACTTCCCACACGTCATGGAACAGCCTGGCCACGTCGCCGATAATCCGTGCTTCTTGAAATTCAACCCAGTAACCAGAGGTGTTCGTCACCACAGCGTCCTTGCCTGCGTCAACTACGTACAAAGCAGTTGCGCAACCTACAGTGCCCGGAACCGTAAACAGGTGCAGTACGTCGTCTTGCTCGACTGTCTGAGCTGTGAGCAATTGCACAAACTCACGAACAGCCACCGCTGCTCCACCGTCAGTGCCGTCCTCAAAGTACGGTAGACACGTCTCACCGTCTTGTACCGTCACCAGAACTAGACCGTTGCTGATTACAGCAACACAAACTTTACTGATACTCATCGGCCCTCTATCGTTACCACGCCTGCTGGGTATGACACTTCTTTGTCGTTGTTGAGAACCACAACTCGGGCGTCCTCTACACGGACGAGAACACCAAGGTCTCTTCCAGACAACGCCTTTACGCGTACGCGCCCGACAATAACCGGCGCGCTTTGGTCTCGTCCAGGAACAGCTGACCCAGGAGCTCTTGTCATAGTTCGAGACAAGCGCGACTCTACGTAAGCGTCACGCCCGCTGGGCGGAACCTCGACGTCCGCTGGGTACAGGCGTACTCTTAGTCCCCACACCTCACCGCGAAGGATCTCTGAAACGACACCGACCCAGCTGGTCTGGCCTGTCTCACGCAACCTTACAGCCAGCGACTTAGGGACAAAACCAAGTAACGAGCCACCGTGCGTGCGGACCTCGCAGGCGTTAGCGTCATGAGGATTAGAGTCAGTAGCGACCACAGCCAGGTGGTCGCCCTCCACGACGTCACGAAGCTCAGCTTGTCGAAAGCTGACCCCAGAGATAGGGATTACAGACGGAAGAGGAAGTGCTGCCACCCGAACACCGTGCCTGCACTACTCTGCCCTGGCACGCACTATGGAATACAAAAGCCGCCCGAGGAGAACCAGGGGCGGCTTTGTTTGTTAGCGACTGTGAAGCCGGAAATTTGTGCACGCTCGACACTTGCAGCCGTCTTGAGCTTTAGTCAAGACATGCTCTTCGAGGACGTCAGCAATGTCTTTGCCATCGGTTGGACGCTTCCTGTAACAGCGCAGCTGTCGTTCCTTGCGGAACTCGACTGTACGCTGAGCCCACTCGTGAGCGTTCGCAGGAAGAACCCCGTCATCTGTGAGGATGCCGTGTCGTGCTAGAGCAGCTTCGAGGCGAGCCCCGCCGATGTCACCACCTTCGTCAGCGTCAAATGCTAGCGCAAGATTGAACGTCGCTAGGCGACGCACAACGTCTTTAGGAGGTGAAGTCCCTGCGCCCGGAAGCGCATACCCCTCGTAGCCGAGCGTTCGCATAGCGAGCAGGTCTTTAAACCCCTCAACGACGTAAACAGTCGACCCTCGGTGAAGCTGAGCCAGTCGCGGGAGACCACACCCGACCAGATGGTCTGGAGTGTTTCCCTTCAGGCTCATGAACTTCGGGACGTACTTCTCATCAAAGCGAGGAGCTCTAAAGGTCTCTCCGCGAGCTTCAGCATCTTGACGTTCCGCAACGTAGGCACGGTGTGCTTTGTGTCGCTTCTCGTACTCAATACTGAGTCGAAACTGCAATCCAAGAACGTTGCCGTCTACATGTCGGTGCGGCTCCCCTACTGGGTAACGCTCCGAGAAAGCCCACATGTCAGCTCTTCCCTCCTCTTGAGGAAGTAGAACGCCGCAAGCTATCAGCCGATCCCGATCGAATTGCGCGATTAGGGAGCGTTGCAGAGCGACAGTATCTTCTATAACGAAGGCACCTGCTTCTGTAACTGCATCAGCATCAATGTAAAAACGTCCGTAGTACTCGGCAGCTTTACTCACAGACCCGCTGTTGGCTATGGCGTTGAAAACCTCTGTATCTACAGCTGCCTTAAAATCGTTGCCTTCGACAACGATCACAACTGGAGCAGGTAACGCTTTAGCCTCACTGGCTCTGCGAGAGATCGGCCGACCAAGAATCATAGCTACAGCGTCAGGGAACGTGATTCCCATGCGCTCTATGATGAGGTCGACTGCACCGAACTTGCGTCCGTAGCACGCCTCAGCCGAGAAGCACTTGTAGCCACCGTCTGAGAAGAACTTGATACGTGATTTCCCGGTCTTGCCGCACTGAGGACAAACAGGTTGTCCGTTAGCACCAGCGAGGCCGCACAGTTCAAAGGCGCGCTTTATGTTGGAGCGCGCTTCGTCGAGGTCAATGTCCGAAAACTTCTCCCTCTCATCATTTATGTCCCGGCGCTTAAGCGCCGGATTTGGGCGCTTGTCTACCATGTAAAACCACCTTCAGCGCAGTAACTGTTCTTGCAAAGCACAAGATAGATAGTGCCGACAGAACTCGGGCCAGGCACGCGTGCGCCGCACAAAGCAGCACAGGACAGTCCTTCTGCAGAACCTTTGAGCGCTGAAGGTACGAGAGGCCACAAAGTTTGTGGCGCAGGACTAGTCCTGTCAATCGAAACACGGGAGGAAAGAAAACCGTGAAAGTAGTAAACTACCCCTTGATGCCCATACCGGTGCATCGTGACCCGACCACTGTCAGCACGGAGTTCATCTCTACTGCAGAAGGTCTCAGCGCCCTCGACGAGGCCGTTAAGACATCGCAAGCAGTAGCAGTAGACACCGAGACACACGACGCGATCACGTTGCAAGACGGGACGTGGGCTGCAGTCCGAGTCATCTCAGTGGCAACCCGCCACCAAACGCCAGAAGGCGTGTCGTACCGCAAGTTCGTAGTTGACGTGAAAGATATTGAAATAAGCCACGTGGCTAACTCAATGTCGTTGATCCCGTCAGCTTACGCGTGGAACGCAAACTTCGACGACCGCGTACTTCGTTACCTGGGCGCTCCAGTCAAAACCTGGCACGACGTCATGCTCGATGAGCAGATCTCGTTCGCAGGTATCGACGGCCGAGGCTGGTACCTCTCACTCGCTGTAGCTGCAAAACGCTACCTCGCATGGGAAGTAACCGGCAAAGGTGGAGTTCAAACCAGCTTCGACGCACACAGCACGCTAAGTAGCGAGCAGATCGATTACGCCGCAGATGACGCTCTCGTCACTCTGTGGTTGGCAGAGGTAATCGGGGAACGAGTGGAAACACACGGTCTCTCGAAAGTCTCCAAAATCGAACAAGGTGCTCGCCCGTTCATCGCGATGATGATGGAAGAGGGTTTCCCGTTCCGCTCCAAAGAGTGGGAAGAGATCCTTATCCAGAAGCGTCGCGTAACACTCGAAGCACTCGCTGAGATATCTGCCGCAACAGGCGGTACGTGTGACCTGAAAGCCATAATCGACGAAGTCGGTATGGTCTCACAGTCAAGCGATTCGGATTTGGCCACAGCGGTCAATGACGTGCTCTCAACGATTACGAACGAGTGGGACATTCTCGCAAACGTCGCACATCTGTGCGGCGATGAGAAAGCCGCGAAGGGTCCTTACCCAACGGCTGTCCGCGCAGCACTGTCGAAGATAGCTCCGAGTTGGAATACTAACTCTGAGTTCCACCTTCGCACCGCGCTTAACGCACACGACGCAGAAGCCGTTAAGGCCCGCTTCGGCCGTCTCATGGACGACGCCGACCAAGTCGACAAAGCAACGATGGGCGAACTAGCAGCTGCTGGTTCCAAAGTTACGCCAGCCGTGATGCGCTACCGAGAGGCAGCAAAATACGTCACGACTTACGGTGGTGAGTTCTTGAAGTACGTGAGGGACGGTCGTATCCGTTCTCGCTACAAGCAAGCACTTACTTCCACAGGGCGACTCTCATCGTTCGAGCCAAACGGTCAGAACCTCGTTGGACCAACGAAGGAGTACATCGCACCGGCCGAAGGCCGTGTGTTGTGTGCTGCTGACTACTCTCAAGCAGAGCTACGCGTTCTCGCGTCGCTCTCTGGTGAGGAGCCAATGCTCGAAGCTTTCCGCGAAGGTCTAGACCTTCACGAGATGACCGCAAAGAGAATTCTGGGCATCGACATCGCAGAGATGAAAAAGACAGACCCGAAGGAGGCCAAGGCAGTACGTACGAAGTGCAAGAGATTGAACTTCGGAATCCCGTACGGCCTCGGTGCTGCAGCGCTCGCGCGGCAGCTCACTTTAGAAGGTGTCCCAACCTCTCTGCAAGAAGCCCAAGCACTTCTCAACGGCTACGACAAGCAGTACCCAAAGGTAGCTGCGTGGCTCAACGAGTGCGGAAAGTTCTCTGACAACCTAGCGAAGAACCCCGGTCTTATCGACTGGGCGTTGTCCTTCAAGTTGTTGAAGATCTGGCAGGCAGCTGAGCAGAAGCGTAAGTCGTTCAAACGAACGATGAAGCGTCTGCCGACTTCTCGCGAACTAGCTGAACAGATTAAGCCGCGTACCGCGCAGCTCGATCTTTTCGCAAGCCTCGAGAACGGTGATCAGTACGAAGCAGAAGTTGAAGCGCTCGCCGCTGATATCGACTGGGCTTTCGGCTACGATGCACCTGTGGTTCTACGCCCAGGCGGGGAACCACTCGCATGGGAGATCCGTACAACTATGGGTCGCCGCCGTCTCTTCACTGTCGCTATGGACTCAGGGTTCAAGCGTTCAGAGACTGAGTTCAGCTCCTCTGCGTCATCGAGCGATAAGTTCGACGGCCTCGTAACTAGTGCAATGCTGGTTGCTGCAACAACGGACAAGCCTCAAGCCGCAGCCATACGAGATTCGTGGGCTGCAGCGAACAAGGTTTCATTACCGTCTGGCACGGACCGCTGTGTCCGCCAACCGAACGAGTCAATGAAAGATTTCCGTGAGCGCAGTAGAAAGCATCGCATGGAAGAGCGCACTCGCTGCGTGAAAGCTTTCGAGGGTGGCAAACGCCATCTGAAAACAGCTTTCGTAGAACACATGTGTGAAAACATGGGTCCTGGCGCCGCAGAGTATCTTCTCTCGAAGGCTCTCTCAGATCAGATCCGCAAATCTGGCAACGCACTTCGCAACTACCGAATTCAGGCGTCGGTCGCTGATCTCGTTGAGATCGCGTTCGCTAGCCTGTACGAGATGTGCGAAGAGTACCCAGATTTACGCTGGGTACAAAGCGTTCACGACTCGATCGTCGGTGAGTGCGATGAAGCTAACGGCCTAGAAATTGGCCAGAAGCAGCAGCGTCTCATGGAAGAAGCGATGTCGCAGATCTGTCCTGAAGTTCCAGCGAAAGTAGACGCAGAAGTGTGTCGTAATCTCGGAGAAGGCGGCATTATCGCTGTTATCTCTTCGGCCTCAGCATCTGTTTGAGGTTGAGAACAACACGACAGGGGACCCCACAAGGTCCCCTGTCAGATATTCACATGTAGAGTAAGCACACGCCACACAAGGTTGTGTGCCTGTTGTTAGCTCGAGCGCACACTTGTAGCTATGAGTTTCCAAAACACAGGGCCCCAAGATGCACTCGAGCTCTACAGTCAGTTAGCAGAAGCGCTACTTAACAATGACCAGGCTGGGATCACGCTCTTGCTCCAGAACCCTAGCTGTGTAGAGGTTGCCTACGAAATAATCGCGGACGAGAACACCATAAGCTCGGCGAACGCGAGCGCCTGCACGACACTGTGCGGGGAGCTCATCAAGGGCGCTGAACAAGTACACGGAGCTTCAGGAGGCCTCATCGTTATAGGAGCGTTGGCGTTGAACTCGGCTCTGGACGCCGAGCAGTTCGCAGAACTCGCAGCGGCTCTCCCGTCGTACACCTCGGTGGCTGTAGCGAACGAGTACCGTATATGCCTATACAGCGCAGAGCGCTCAGACGTCCGGGTTCTGTCGCACTGCCCAGCCTCGCTCGCCGAACGCAGTATGCAGAAAGATCCACAGTCAGTTGAGCAGCTCGCAGCTTTGTACGGAACCGGGTTCTCAGGACTGCTTACTGCGTACACAGAACGCCGCAACACCAGTAGCGACGAGCTAACTGTGAAAGACCTAGCGCAGAGCGTAGAAGACGTGCGTCACGCTCTAGACATGGTTACACTTATCTACGTTAAGGACAACGTCTCCCTGCAAGACGCCGTGATGCGCGTTCGCGACTTGCCCCAAACGGGCGCCACAGTAGCGGGCCAGGTGGCAGGCCAACTAACGATCCAGTTAAGCTCAAACGAGCTTGTAGATCTCGCCGAGGCGCTGTCTAGCTAGCAGCACAGCGTCAGACGCCGTGGTGTCCTACGACGTTAACTGGGTCAACGGCTGTGTCGGACTGCCTTACAAGTACAGGCTGATACCTAGGCGCCTCGAGGATTAAAAGAACCATTTCAGTCTTTGTAACCTGACGCAAGAACCATCTTCTTGCCTCAGTTACGTACGACTCCAGCGCATGCTGAGGACACGTGACAGCTACAGCCGTAGCTCCAGCCCTGTATAGCGCACTCAAGGGGCCGTCAGCACTCGATACGTCCGTCGCCCCGATGCCGAGAAGGGCCGGAACCAGCACGCCGCCAGCTACAACGCCAAGGCTCAGCTGCACACCAGACGTCTCCCAGCGGCTATTCCACCGCGACGGGTCCACGACGACGCTCCAACCGCCCCGCTCAAGAGAGCGCAGCGATCGACACACCCTAGACGCATCCAGAACACTGCGGGTTGCCCGCAGCTGTTCCCACACGTTAGAGATAAGAAGCTTTCCACTCTGCGGCCGTCCATTAGGGTACGGGAGTACGTAAAGCTCACTCTCGGCAGCTTCTATGGAGAGCACTCCCGCGTCGAAAAGGTCTGCCAGGTCCCGAACGAGTTCGTCGATGCTTAAACCGCAAGCTGCAGCCATCTCAGCAACCGTCGCAATGTGCTCGAAACCGTTCTCAAGAACTGCTTGAACGCTTGCTTGCATTAGCTTCCCCAGTTAGGGCTCTGCACAGGCTGGTACTGCGGGCTGACAACGGCACCACTCTTCTCAGCATCTGCTACAGTGCTGCTGAGCTTCTCGATGAGTGCCGAGGCGGTCACCGCTGGGTTCTCTGCCGCTGACAAAAGAACGTATTTCACGTCAGCTACAACACGTTGGCAGCGTTTCGTCTGAGCCTCTGCTTCTGCTCGCTGACGGTTCATCCAGTCGAGCTGTTGCTGTGCAACTACACCGAACACGCGCTGCAGCTGTTCTGGGGAGAGGTAACGAACAGCGTCCTCTGGGGAGAGAGTTGTAGCTTGCCCGACAGTGGTCGGCTCCGAGCGACGCCGTTCTAGCTCAGACTTAAGCTGGCGGGTCTCCTCGAGGTGCCGACGCAGCGTTGCGGTGCAGCGCGCTAGAAAGTGACTCACTTTACGCGGGTCACCGCGCAGGTCTCGCCCTTCATTCTGGGCGAGAGCGGCGACCTCTTCTGCCGACAGCGGGACGTCTATCATCGAAGGGTCGGCTACGTACTCCACAAACGCAGCATCGGCACCCGTCGCGCCTAGAGAACCGCCTGGCAGCGCCGATGGTTCCCGCCATGACGTATGAGTACACAGCTCCCTTGTTCGATATTGCTCTCGGTGACGTAGTGACGATAGCTGGCTCGCACTCCTACACGGTGCGAGCCCACGCTGTGTGGCCGACTCCTATAGCCGATCTCTCCGGGTTCGTACTGCTAGGTGAGCTGGACATGATCCTCGGTATCCCTGCTTCCGGACGACCTATAGATATGTACCTCCCAGTGACTAGGTTCTCAGTCACGTCAAGTGCGCTGCAGAGCGTGTCTGAGGGCGCAGTTCGTTACTGGCCACCGCATATGCCCTCACACGGCGGCGTCATGGCGGAGCTACTGTACCGCCTACTCGCCTCAACGGATAGAGCCGACACAGGCTTCATTATGTACCGGTCCTCAGAAGCGGTCGTGTTTCAGCGAACGACAGGTCTCCCGTACGAGCATGTACAGACCTCTCGTATGACTAGAGGCTCTGTAGAGGGAACAGTTGAGCGCCACACGGCAAGCTTCACGCCTGTCCCTGCGTACGTGCCGCCAAGCGCTTTGTACGAGAAACTAACGACCCGCTAAGCCGGTTTTAGGCCCATTCCAGCCCCGCGACCCCTCTAGAACCGCTATTTGAAGGGTTTCTGCGCGTGCCGTACACCACTTTAAGGGCACTCTCGCATTGTGGAGATTCGAGTAATTCTAAATATGAGCGATCTACGGATGCGCTGGTCACCGGACCATTCGGCACTTGCCGTCCTCACGCATGCCGAGGAACTCATCGCGGTTTGTGACGTATCCCCGCTTTGGTCCCCTCGCGAAGCTGCGCTACGCGCCTTAGACGAAGCTCTCAGCTCAGCTCGACTCAGCCGCAGCGTCGATGGAGAGCTGACCCTTGTACGTATTGCGCTGTATAACCCGTGCACCTACCAGGTAGCTGTTGGTTCCCTCCCGCACACAGCGGTGTTCTCGGACAGGTCTAGAATCGACTGCCCGCCATCTGGGGTCCTGGCTACAGTAGGCGAAGATACCGTCGTCTTGCCTCGCGGCCGCTTTTTGCCGACGGTGGAGTTGGGCTCGTTCGCGCAGCTTACCCGTGTAGTTGAGGCTCACTCGTAACAGAGAAGACCCAGCAACAGCCCTGAGCCAGAGCTGCTGCCCCTCGTTTAGAGCGCCGTTTAGAGCGCCGTTTAGAGCGCCCTCTAGAGTACGGCGTTTCTTGATGCGCCCAGGGACAGTCCTATCTACTCGGTACGTTCCGATAGTGAAGGTAACCACTCATAGGAGGATTGACATGATAGAAACATTCCACGGTCTAGTCAGCTACGCAAGAGCGTTCGCCGGCACGAAAGTCCGCAACCCACGTGCTGCCACCATGCTCGAGTACGTACTCATCGCAGGTATCGTCATGGGTGTTGCTGCAGGTATCTTCGCGACCTTCAAGACCACGATCAGAAGTTGGTTTGAGTCTACATCGACTGGAATCACCGGCGCCAACAACAGCGCAGCTCCAGCACCTCGCTAAAGCTCACTCTCGTTTCGCGAGACTCAGCTAAGAAGACTTACAAAAGAGGACCCGCACTTGTGCGGGTCCTCTTTTGCGTACAAGAACAGTTCTGACACCAGAGAGAGCACTGCACGCACACCGGTCGTAGGTGTGACTAGCCGCAGGTCGTGGCGAGCTGTGCGTAACTACCGCCACACCATGTAGAAGGCGCCCCATACACGCCGCCATACACGCTGAAATACACGGTGCCATACACGCCGCCATACACGCCGCCATACACGCCGCCATACACGCCGCCGTACACGCTGCCGTACACGCTGCCGTAGGGTGTGCCGTACGGTGTTGGGTAGCTGTACAAGGTGACAGAGCCAGACCCTGTTGCAGCTGATGTTCCAGCAGGGTTTGTCGCAGTCGCACTACATGAGTACGCAGAGCCTGCGTACGTTGTTGGCCAAGTGTATGTCTGATTGAGGTACGCTCCGTCAGGACCAGTGCCTGCGCTATACAAACTTGAGCTGAACGTTACGTAAAGTGCAGGCCCACCGTTCGAGGAGGTGCAGGTCGCATTAACGCTCGTAAGACCTTGGCCGCCACCGTTTGAGCCGCCGGTTATGTTGATTCGAAGAAGCTGGGACTGCGGTGATGACTCCAGTACCACAACAGATGCAGGCGCTGTAGGAACACCCCACGCCATGAATGCAGCGCTAGAAGCTGATACAGACGAAGATCCAACGACGTTTACAGACACCGCAGAGCAGGTGTAGCTCGATCGCTGAGTAAAACCGTTTACGCGCACAGGCGAGGTCGCACTAGATCCAGAGACGCTAACTCCGCCATTTGAGGATGTACAGGAAACAGTGTTGTTGGTGATTGCTGCACCATTTGAAGACCCGAACGTGAGGTCGACGTCAGCCCATGAGACAGCCCCACCTACTGTGAATCCACGCGCAACAGACGAGATCGTTGGCGCACCAGGTGTAGCAAAAGTTGAGACCGTTCCTGAGGCCGCTGACGCAACAGACGACCCTACAGATGTGGTAGCGACGACAGTGAAGGTGTAGGCAGTACCAGTCCCAAGGCCTGTAACAGTGCACGGCGAGGCCGCACTCGTACAGAATAACCCGCCAGGTGACGCGGTTGCCGTGTACGAAGTGATCGGGTTGCCGCCGTTTGATGCCGGCGC
>Ga0209107_10002538_pt1 | contig 10141 bp, 8 predicted proteins | sample LakErihyJuly2011_2_FD_187460 | JGI IMG/M metagenome (GOLD analysis project Ga0209107, IMG submission 187460) | Freshwater microbial communities from dead zone in Lake Erie, Canada - CCB hypolimnion July 2011 (SPAdes) (version 2) | ecosystem: Environmental > Aquatic > Freshwater > Lentic >... | reverse complement strand
CTTGGTGCTGAAAGGCCAAGTGATAGACAATTCAACGAACCAGCCGATTAAAGGGGCTAGTATTATTGTTGATGGGAAAATGGTGGCCACAAGCAATATCAATGGGTTTTATGAGGTGCCAATAGAATCTGGGAAACATGATATCGTCTATGCCCAATTGGGATATGATGACGAAAAACAACAATTGTTGCTGAACGGAGAAACAGATAAACAAGTCAATGTTGCTCTGAACCAAAGTCTGGTTGCTAGCAATGGTTTGGCTGCAAAATATGAAGACCAAACGGCTAAAGCGAACGATCAGTCTATTGCTTCAGGAGCCTCTACCATCATTGGGAATAGCGCCGATAAAAACACGAATAGCACAGATAATGCGGCGCTCAAAACAGGACTCAACGATTACTCAGCACAAAATTATAATGGTGCCATTAGCAATCTTAGTAAAACACTAGTCGAAGACCCAAACAACAAGGATGCATTGTTTTATTTAGCGATGTCTCATTACAACTTGGGTAATATGAACAAAGCGATTAGCTATTATTCTAAGACCATCTCAAATGGAGGGAAGTATTGTGAGGACGCATTGTGGTACAAGGCCCAAATTCTTCTTCAACAAAAAAATACCGAACAAGCAAGAACGTTGTTGGAATCATTGAAAGACACGAAATACAGTCAACGTTCAGTAAAATTATTAGAGAGCATAGACAAATAATTCGCCGCAAAATAATAACGGAGGTAATATTACATGATCTTTATTAAAACGAGCTTACCGTCCTCTACTTTAAAACTTTGATTGCCCAGCTTAATCACTTCACCTTCTTTTTTATTTAAGAGGTCATCAATGTCTGTTTCAATAGTATGAATGCTTCCACCAGATTCAGAAGCGATTTTCAAAAATTGTGTGTTAATACCTGTTTGGCTTCCACACAGAATAACCTTTACCGGTTTGGTGATTTGATCGACGAGCTCCATGTCTCTTACAGGAGAGAGATTATCGGCAATCAACACAACATCTTCGCAATCTGGACACAAGGCTATTCCTTTTAAAATGGCTTCAACATCATTTTCCGCTGCATCACCACCATTGCCATTGACCATGGTCTCGTAGGTGAGATCCAGCACTTTTTCAAATGCAGCGGTCTTTAAATCATAAACCCCACCTGTCATACCAATCTTTTTTTCTTCATTTGGCCTATAGTCGCCATCATTGAAAAACACCCATTGCCTTACAATATCCTTATTGGTGTTTAATTTATACCAGATCAGTAATTGCGCGATGTATGGCGACATACTGCCTGTTAAATCAGCGACAATCAGCAAATTGTTCCACTCAGAATGGCGCTCCAATGCCAAAAGCACGGTACTATCTTTGAAGGCGCACGTAGAAAAGTCGCTGTTTTCTGTGTTTTTAAAGTGTTCTTTTATATATTCAATATCCGCGCTATTGCTTGGTTTCTTGGCAGGGTCTAAATAATAGATTACAAAACCATGGTATAGAAGTTTGGCACTGTTTTCTTCCTGACAATTGTTTTGCACCACTAAATTCCACTCCACATCTTTTTTGGCAAAAAGAGCCGGACTTAACTGCATTAAGGCCTGAAGCCTCTTTTCTGTAAGGTCGTTAAAACTAATGGCCGGATAACCCGTATAAACCAAATCTACCCGCTTTATTTGTTCGATTTTTAACTTTTTTAACTCGATGGGATTGTTAATGCTTGAATTACCATAGGTCATATTCAACATAATGGCCGCGTAATTTCTTTGGTCAAATTGATATACCCCCACTGTTTTTAATTGACCACGTAGAATCTGATCTATTTTCGTGTTTTGGCTTTTTATGGACGTGAAAGACAAGACGAGCAGTGTAAAAACACCTACTAAACATCTTTTCTCTCTATAAAAAAACCTACTAGTCGCTTTCACGGTGTGTTAAATATTTTATAAATCTAAGTTAAATAATTAAATATCAAAATAAAAAGTCAATATTCATCTGTGAACGAACAGGTTATATGGTTTTTGGAAGCAAAAAACACGCACATTAACATATTTGGGCTACTTTTCAACACTACTACAATAGCAACGAAATAATTAAAAAAAAATGTGCATGTTTGTATTTAATTATTATTTCACAACATTAAAAACACTAAAATGTCTAAAGAACACACAATTCACGCATATTGCATGAAAACAAAAGAAAAAAATGTACCAATGGTTGACGCGGTAATTACTAAAACAAGCAAAGGTGGTTACATGGCTCAAGGTACTGATGGCAAAGGAAACAAAATGACAACGATGTTGTCTAAAGATAGTGCCGACAATGCTGTAAAAGCAGGTACTGCAAAAATGGGATAGTCTAACTTATCTTGAAATAAAAAACCTCAATAACATTATTGAGGTTTTTTTATGTGCAATGCAAAGCCTGAACACCAACTTCTACTATGTTTCCATAACATTTGGCAACAAAGCCGCTAACTTTCTGACGAATCCAACTCCTCTTCTTTTTCCCTTCATCTTCCCATCACATTGTAAAATGAAAACAATGTATTTGAACAAGGCATAGATACACCATAATCATCCATAAAAATTTAGCCAAATAGAAAGGTTCAATTGCCCATGTATGCATTAATTTTGCAACACAATTTAGAACGTTCATTCATCAATCATTAAACACATCATTTTATGGAATTTAGGAAGGAAAAAGACACGATGGGTATCGTAGAAGTACCAGCTAATGTTTATTGGGGCGCACAAACGCAAAGAAGCATAGAGAATTTTAAAATTGCACAGGATATCAATAAAATGCCAAAAGAAATTATCCAAGCTTTTGCATATTTAAAAAAGGCAGCTGCTATTACCAACTTTGAAGCAGGCGTTTTAGAAGAAGAAAAGAAAAACCTCATCGCCAACGCATGTGATGAAATTTTAGCTGGTCAATTAGATGATCAATTTCCTTTGGTTGTATGGCAAACAGGCAGCGGCACACAAAGCAATATGAATGTAAACGAAGTGGTGGCTTATCGAGCACACGTCATGTCTGGTGGTTCTTTAATGGACGAAAAAAAGGTGATTCATCCAAACGATGATGTCAACAAATCTCAATCAAGTAATGACACTTTTCCTACAGCCATGCATATCGCAGGGTATAAAATATTAAGAGAGGTAACCTTACCGGGATTGCATAAATTGAGAGACACCTTAGCCTATAAGGCAAAAGAATTTATGCATATCGTAAAAATTGGTCGTACGCATTTTATGGACGCAACCCCTTTAACCCTGGGCCAAGAAATTAGTGGTTATGTATCACAATTGAATCATGGTATTAAAGCCGTAGAGAACACGCTAGAACACATGAGTGAATTGGCTTTGGGAGGAACAGCTGTTGGAACGGGTATCAATACGCCTCCAGGCTATTCTGTGAATGTAGCAAAAAATATTGCTGAATTAACTGGTCTTCCATTTATCACGGCCGAAAATAAATTCGAAGCATTGGCTGCACATGATGCCATTGTTGAAGCGCATGGTGCCCTTAAAACAGTAGCAGTATCATTGATGAAAATTGCCAATGATATTCGCATGCTTTCTTCAGGACCAAGATGCGGTATTGGCGAATTGTTTATTCCAGACAATGAGCCAGGTTCATCCATTATGCCAGGTAAGGTAAACCCTACACAGTGCGAGGCTTTGACCATGATTGCAGCACAGGTGATGGGTAATGATGTTGCCATCAATATTGGTGGCTCCATGGGTCATTTCGAACTGAATGTTTTCAAGCCAATGATGATTTATAATTTCTTACATAGTGCTCGATTGATAGGCGAAGGTTGTGTGTCATTCAATGACAAGTGCGCTATCGGCATCGAACCTATTGAAGAGAACATCAACAAAAACCTAAACAATTCGTTGATGCTAGTTACTTCTTTGAATACAAAAATTGGGTATTATAAAGCGGCCGAAATAGCCCAAACGGCTCATAAAGAAGGAAAAACATTGAAGCAAACAGCCATCGATTTGGGTTATGTAACCGCAGAACAATTTGACGAATGGGTGGTTCCAGCTGAAATGGTTGGCAAGATCTAGACTTGTGACGTAATCAGGTAAATTTTACTATATTTTAAAAAATACATCATGAGCGAAAATTATCAATTCACAGAACAACTTGCCGGTAATTCGAAGAGACTAAAATTAGCTTTTCTAAGCCTAACCATATTTGTTATACTTTGCATAGGTGGTATCATTCTTTCAAAAATATTTTGGGACGACTCTACCCATGTTGCCTATTCTCTGAAATACCAAACCAATGTGGTGGTTGGCTGGCCTGCTTTTGTGAGCGGTTGGGCATGGTGGTTTGTAGTCGGTACACTGCTTATGATGCCTTTCATTTATTTTATGCAGGATTGGAAAAACCCTTCACTAGCGATGACTTCAAGAGAATTATTTATTAATCAACAACTGATTAGAAACAGCTTCATTCCATTTTCAAATATTAAAGGAGTTACGAAAGAGGGTGATTCATATACCATCACTTTTGTGGATAGCAAACAAGTTGTTGACCAACAAGTATTTTTATTCAAACCTTTTGTAAAGCATAATATTGAGAATAATAATTTTTTTATTACATCGATGTATTCAGTGGGAGATATCGATGGCTTTATGAAATCTCTAGAAACAAAGATTGGCAAAAGCTAAGTCCTATCTTGAGTAAATTGCGATATTCATATTAGCATCATTAGAGTTGTATACAACAAAACGCGAACAATCATTGTTCGCGTTTTTATTTTTACAATAACGAACACTAACTACACCCAAACCCTCGTCCCCTCAGTACAATTCGTACAAATATCAATCTCCGCCCTCGACTTCAAAATCTTTTTTCGAAACGAAACATACAAATCACTTTTCCATATTTCAATAAATTTTTTCTCATACAAAGAACCCAATCGATATTGAGCATCCTTGTCAAAGCAACAAGGCACCACCATTCCATCCCAGGTGATCACACAACTATGCCATAACTTCCAACAATGATTCAGCAATTCATTTTTAATTTTGTAGGTGCCATCGCTTTGTTTTTGATAGCGCGAAAAGGCCTCCCCATCAGGTATTAAGTCGTTTCCATTTTTATAATCATATACCTGTGCCGATTTCAATTTCACTTCATCAACCCCTAAGTCAAGACCCATTTTTTTGATATCAGCAATCTGATGTTCATTCGGCTTCACCACCAAAAACTGAATGATGATATGCGGTGTAGCCGATTTCATTTCCCTTTTGGCGCGTACCAAATTTTTTGTTCCTTCAATCACTTTTTCTAAACTGCCCCCTTTTCTATAACTCTCATACACTTCTTGTGTGGTGCCATCTATCGAAACAATAATTCTATCTAAGCCGCTTTCCACCGTCTCACGTGCTTTTCGTTCAGTGAGGTAATGAGCATTGGTAGAAGTAACCGTATAAATATTTTTTTGCTTCGCTTTTTTTACCAGCTCCAAAAACTTCGGATGCATATAAGGTTCACCCTGAAAATAGAAATATAAATAAATCAATTTCGAACCAATCTGATCAATCGTATTATTGTAAAAGGACAAATCAATATTGCCTGTCGGACGCGTAAAACTCTTCAATCCACTCGGACATTCAGGACAACCCAAATTGCAATTGGTAGTAGGCTCTATCGAAACATTAAAGGGAACACCCCATTGGATGGGCTTTTGAAGCATGCGTGCTAGATAATACGATGACAAAACTTTGCTCGCGTTGATTATTTTTGACGCACTTAAGAGTCGAATAAAATTGAAACTATCTTTACGCAAAGCCTTGTCGACATTATATAATTTGCATGTAGCCATCGCGGTCAAAAGCACCGCAACAAAAAAAGGTTACCAACCTAAGATATATGCAAAAATCAATGGTGCCACTATCGTCGCATCACTTTCTACAATAAATTTAGGAGTGGTAATATCTAATTTACCCCAAGTAATTTTTTCATTCGGCACCGCCCCAGAATAAGACCCATAGGACGTTGTAGAGTCAGATATCTGACAGAAATAACTCCAAAATGGAACATCATGCCATTCCAAATCTTGATACATCATCGGTACCACACAAATTGGAAAATCACCAGCAATACCACCACCAATTTGAAAAAATCCAACCCCTTTTCCTGATGAATTGTTTCTATACCAATCGGCCAACCACACCATGTATTCAATACCACTTTTCATCGTGCTCGCCTTCAATTCGTTTTTGATAATGTAGGATGCAAAAATATTTCCCATCGTACTATCTTCCCATCCCGGACAAACAATCGGAATATTTTTTTGCGCTGCCGCCAACATCCAACTATTCTTAGGATCAATTTCGTAGTACTGCTCCAAAACCCCGCTCAGCAACATTTTATACATATACTCATGCGGAAAATATCGCTCCCCTTTATCATCAGCATCCTTCCATATTTTATGAATATGTTGTTGCAAACGACGGAAAGCCTCCTCTTCAGGAATACAAGTATCCGTTACACGATTATAATGATTCTCCAACAAATCCCATTCGTCCTGAGGACTCAACTCGCGATAATTCGGCACACGCTTATAATGACTATGCGCTACCAAATTCATCACATCCTCCTCCAAGTTCGCACCTGTGCAAGAAATAATCTGCACCTTATCTTGACGAATCATCTCCGCCAGCGACAATCCCAACTCAGCCGTACTCATCGCACCCGCCAAGGTAATCATCATCTTGCCACCCTCCAACAAATGCGTTTCATAGCCCTTTGCCGCATCCACCAAAGCCGCCGCATTAAAATGTCTGTAATGGTGCTCCACAAACTGCGATATAGGTCCCTTATTGCTCATCGTATTTTATTTTTATAAGCCCCAAAGTTACAGAAATTTTCTCTGTTCTTTTTTTGAACGCTTTTTTGGGCGCGCCCTTTGCCCCAAAACTACAGGGGGCAAATGTCCTGTGTTCTGTCGTACGCCCTTATCCAAGGGCGGTACTCCTGCCACCCAGTCGCGCAGCATTTCGTTCAATTGAATGTTCTCGAATGTATGGTCAGCCTGCTGGTACGCATTTGCATTGCGGATCCCCTCCTAGAAAGTATTTGCAATGCTTCTTTAGCGCGAGGGAATGCAGCAAGTACCCCCGATTTTTCATCGGGGTACTGCGAAATGCCCGACCAAGGCTTTCTGTATTTTTAAAGCCTGGGACGCGCCCAAAAAACATTTAAATACTATGAAAAGAAACATGTAGAATCATTAAATTAATTTTGGTTTTAAGTATAAATAGCGTACATTTGCATTGTAAACGAAAAAAAGAAAGAGGGGACTATTAGTCCCCTCTTTTGTTTCTAAATTGAAATGAAGGACGCAGTAGAAAAAATAAGAGAGATACTTTTACCGAAAATAGCAGAAGAAAATTTGTATTTGGTAGACGTGAAAGTATTGCAGGGCAAGAGAATACAAGTTTTTGTAGATGGCTTTGAAAACATAACCATCAATCAATGTACCATCTTGAGTAGATACTTGGAAGAGTTTTTGGACAAGGGTGGCATTGTGCCTTTGGATTATGGATTAGAACTATCGAGTCCAGGCATGACCAATCCATTGAAAGTGCCTCAACAGTACAAAAAGAGAATTGGGAGTACATTGGATATTGTGAAAACGAGTGGGGAAAAGATCTCTGGCCGTTTGATTTATAGCGACGACGAGAAAGTGGTATTAGAACAAATATTGAAAGAAGTAAAAAAGAAGAAGAAAAAAGCAGGTGAGCCAGCAGACGAAGAAGTGCTTCCAAAGCAATATGAGCTGACTTATGCCCAGATAAAAAGTGCATTGATACAATTTAATTTTAAATAAAAAAATTTTTAGGAATCAAAAAACAAAAACTAAAAAATCATGAATAGTATAGAGTTGATAGACTCATTTGCCGAGTTTAAAGAATTTAAGAACATTGACAGACCTACAATGATGAAGGTTTTAGAAGATGTATTTAGAACCTTATTGAAAAAGAAATATGGTAGTACAGATAATTTTGATATTATCGTGAATACTGACAAAGGTGATCTTGAAATTTGGCATAGAAGAACCATCATGGAAGATGGTTTTGTAGAGGATGATGTGGCTGAAGTTGATTTAGCAGTGGCGCAAAAAATTGATCCTGAATATCAAATCGGTGATGAATTATATGAAGAAATTACTTTAGAAAGTTTCGGTCGTCGTTCGGTATTGGCAGCTCGTCAAACATTGGCGTCGCGGGTATTAGAGCTCGAGAAAGACGAAGTATATAAAAAGTATAAAGACAGAGTAGGTGAAATTATTTCTGGTGAAGTATACCAGGTTTGGAAAAAAGAAATCTTGATTTTGGACGACGAAGGCAATGAATTATTGTTGCCTAAGAGCGAGCAAATTCGTGCAGATTTCTATCAAAAAGGCGATACTTTGCGTGCGGTGATTAAGCGTGTAGATATGCATAACAACAATCCTAAGATTATCTTGTCTAGAACGGACAGTGCTTTCTTAGCAAAGTTATTAGAGATGGAAGTGCCTGAGATTTTTGATGGTTTGATTACCTTGAAAAAAATTGTTCGTGAGCCAGGTGAAAAAGCGAAAGTAGCTGTAGAATCTTTTGATGATAGAATTGATCCAGTAGGTGCTTGTGTGGGGATGAAAGGTTCTAGAATCCATGCGATTGTTCGTGAATTAAAAAATGAAAATATCGATATTGTTAATTATACAAGCAATTTGAACTTGATGATTCAACGTGCCTTGGCACCAGCGAAAATCGATTCGTTGAGTATTGACGAGGAGAATAAGAAGGTAGCTGTTTACTTAAAGCCAGATCAGATTTCTTTAGCTATTGGTAAAAAAGGTTTAAACATAAAGCTTGCAAGCCGTTTGGTGGATTATGAGATAGACGTATTTAGAGATGTGGAAGAAGTAGAAGATGACTTTGATATTGATTTGGAAGAATTTTCAGATGAAATTGATGCTTGGGTAATTGATATTTTGAAGGGAATAGGTTGCGATACTGCAAGAAGCGTATTAGATTTGGATCCCGAAGAATTAGCAAGAAGAGCAGATTTAGAAGATGAAACGGTACAACATGTGATTAGTGTTTTAAAAGCTGAGTTTGAAGACTAAAATGTTGCGTATGAAATAATGATAAAAAAATGTTTTCGCAGATGCGGAAATCAAAAAAAGATAATTTAAAAAAGATATATGTCTGAAGAAGCAAAACCAATGCAACTCCCCAAAGCCGCCTCCATGTGCAATGTAAGCGCCGCTACACTCGTGGCCGAATTGCAAAAAAAGGGCTTTACGGTAGAAAATAAACCAACGACTAAGTTGTCGCCGGATATGGTTGCCGTATTGATGAAAGAGTTTAATGTGGATATGGGTCACAAGGGTGAAGCTGCACAGGTAGAATTGGGCATCAACAAGAAACGTGAGAATATTGAAATAGATAATTCATCCATTTTTACAGATAAGAAAGCCAAGGAAAAGGAAAGTGATGAGATAAGAATTAAAACAACCTTGTTGCCTACTGTAGAAAAGAAACCTGAGGTAGTTATTGAGACGAACTCGGTGAAATTGGAAGGTCCAAAAATTATTGGGAACATTGATTTAGGGAAGAAAGAAAAGCCAGCAGAAAAGAAAAAAACGGCTGTTGCTAAAGAAGAAACACTTCCAACAGTAGAGCCCACGTCAGAAGAACAAAAGACAGATGAAGGCAAGGCAAAAAAGGTAAAAGCAAAAAAAGAGGAGGATTCTAAGGTAGAAGAAACGATAAAGTTAGAGGAAAAGTCTACTGAAATTGAAGTTGTAGCAGACGAGAAAGATCTGAATAATATTGAAACTAAATATGAAAAGCTTGATGGAATAAAGCTTTTAGGAAAAATAGATTTAGAATCTACGCGCCCTAAACGCGATGATAGCAAAGGCAAGCCTGGAGGAAAACCTGGTGAGAGTGCTTCAGATGCAGATAAAAAGCCTAGAAAGCGAATTTTTAAAACAGAGAACCCTTCACAAGCAGGCAAAGCCCAACCGGCACAGCATGATAGTACAAGACAAAACAGAGCGCCAGGCACTCAAGGTGGAGGCTTCAATAGACCAGGCGGTGGAGGTGGCTATAATAGACCGGCAGG
>Ga0209107_10002536_pt1 | contig 10142 bp, 10 predicted proteins | sample LakErihyJuly2011_2_FD_187460 | JGI IMG/M metagenome (GOLD analysis project Ga0209107, IMG submission 187460) | Freshwater microbial communities from dead zone in Lake Erie, Canada - CCB hypolimnion July 2011 (SPAdes) (version 2) | ecosystem: Environmental > Aquatic > Freshwater > Lentic >... | reverse complement strand
TTTTTTAATATATAAACATTTAATATATAATTTTATAAAAGATGGGGGATAATCATAAATTGTATAAAGTATTAGATGTTGGTAGAGATGCAAGCGATGATGAAATAAAGAGCGCTTATAAAAAGAAAGCGATGCAGTATCATCCCGACAAAAACAAGGGTGATCCTGAATGTGCTACAAAGTTTAAGGAAATATCAAATGCCTATAATATTTTAGGAGATAAGGACAAGAGGGAGAAATATAATGCTTGCGGTGATAATAATTATAATGAGGGTTCACAGGATAATATGAGAAGTCACCAAGATATTTTTGAAGCATTTTTTAGAGGACATGAACACGGCTTTGGAGATGGTTTTTTCAGTTTCGGAGCTGGCGGTGGCGGCGGAGGAGGCGGAGGCGGTGGCGGTGCCGGAGGGAGAAGAGGCGGGAACAGGCCACAACAGAAGGCGGATTCTATAGAGAGCGTATTTAATTTAACACTCGAAGATATATATGAGGGATTTAATAAGGATTTAAATATTAAATTGAAGAAATATTGTACGAGCTGTAATGAGGAATGCCCGGATTGCGACGGAAAGGGATTTATACATCGTATCCAAAATATGGGTATAATGCAGACTATATTTCAATCGCAGTGTAATAAATGCAGCGGCGAAGGTATAGTTATAAAAGGCAAGGCGAGTTGCAAATTGTGTAGCGGTAAAGGATTTTACAATAAGGATATCAAGGCTACTTTAATTATACCGAAAGGTGTTAATGAAGCTTATAGGACGGCTTTTCCAGAATTGGGAGAACAACCTAAGACAGATAATGTTAAACCGGGAGATTTAATAATTAGCATAAAAATAGAAGAACACAAGCATTTCAAGAGGAACGGAAATGACCTTCATTATAAGACAGACATATCTTTTATAAACTCTATAATCGGCGAAGTAATAACCATACCATATTTTAAGGATACTATTGAGATAAACACAAAAATACTCGGTGTTATTTCAAATGGCAAAAAATATCTATTGGAAGGCAAGGGATTGCCTATATTAAATACTAATAACAAAGGCAATATGTTCATAGAATTTAATATTAATTACCCGAAAATTAAAAATCCCGAAAAGCTCGACGAATTGAAGAAGCTACTCGAAGAAGTATTCGTGTAATTTTACAATTTTACTATATTACTATATTACTGTGCTATTTTTTTTGTTATCTATTGAATATAAGATATTATATATAGCAGACAGATTTACAGATGTTTTATCAAAGCCGGCGTTTTTAACGAACTTTAGAAGTTCATATGCTTGTTTGTCATTTCCCACGATCTTATTATCATATCTCGTAATAACAAATATATACTCTTTAGGGTCTGTTATTACATTTTTGTTAACATAGAAGGTTTTTCCTAATGTATCTCTTGATGCGCTACCGCCGTTTTTATTTTTACCATTATCAGAATCTATGTCAGTATATTTTAGATATTCGTAATTATCTGTAGCCAAATTATAATATACAAATCCCGGCGAAGAATTGTCATCGTTTTCTACTTTATCCTGGCTAATTATAATATCGCTCACAGTTCTATTTTCTCCAAAAACGACATTTGTAGTTTTAGCAATAAAATCATATTGTAGACAGAAGCTGAAGTTAGACAATGATTTATCAACTGTGTTTTTGTTTATTAGATATACATTGTATCTGAACGGATATTCCAAGTTGTCATTGATTTCTATTGCTTGCTCTATTTCCTTGCATCTCTTTATATTACTTGCTTCTCTATAAATAACATCGTAATACATTACTACCAAAATAAATATTACGAGGGCTATAAATATTAAAATGAGGAAATGCTGATACAAAGACACATTGTAAGTATTGTTAGAGACCTTTGATAAACTGTATAATATGTAATAAGAATACGCCTCAAAGCCCGATAGATATATATTTATTATATTCAATATCTCGCTAAAACTGCTTTTTTCTTGATTTTCTTGAATATCCATTTAATCTACAATAATATAATAAAATTGTATTTGTAATAGTTTTGTATTTTCTTGTATTCTCTTTAGATGAATAACTTTTCGCGATTATTTTTAGCATAGAATATATCGTTTATTATATTGGTATTGTATTTTTCGTTTTTAGAATATATCTTGGTGAATTTTATCAAATCTCTACCGGTCTCATCATAAGGCAGTTTATTATTATTATCATCAACGAGTATATATTTAAATCTTTCTTCTCCCAACATATTAGCATCTATATTCTCTATTTTTTCACTCTTCATTGTTTTTAAATTAAGATAATAAAATACGAGCTTTTTTTGAGCCTCTATTATAGGGTCGTTCAAAGCTTTAATATAATTATATTCATCTTGCGCTCGTTGGTTTTTAGTTCTTACCTCTACTAATTCCTTATTTTTTAATTTAATATTTGATGTATAACTTGAATCCTCTTTATTTAAATCTAATTTTTTAATTTCTTCAACAAGCTTATTCTCTTCGAATTCTAAGTTTTTAATTTCCCTCTTTTTATTATTTAACTCAATATTATAGTCGGGTTTTTTGAAAGATTCTGAGCCATCTGAGTAATCTCCGTCGTCTGTTCCATAATCTACTATGGTTTTTTTCTTCATAAAATCGTATGTTATTTTTAATATATATTTGGATGTTGTCGTATCTATTAAATCGTTATTGATAATTATAATATTGTAAACAAATGCTTTCTTATTCTTATTATTATTCTCAATAGTATTAATTATTTTTCCACACTTGGATAATTTTTTAGCATCAGTATATATATTATCCCAGTATAACACTATGGATATCATAGATATTATGGCTATGAAAATAAAACTGAATAGCACTTCATTGTAATTGGTTTTGGTCTCGTTGTATATCTTTTCCAGTTGATAATTAAAAGAATAATAGAACAATATTAAAAACTCGAGCTTTTCTAAATTATAATATATTGAAGCCAAGATAACAGAGACAACGATTAGAATTATCAACAATTTCAATAATGATATTATATCAAGTTTATACAGCGTATATAATATAACCATAAGAGATAAGAATGCATATAGCTTTAAATTATTATTAATAACCTCTGAGCTAATTGTAAATATGTTAGAATTAAATGTATATATTAATATAATAACAAGAAATACCTTAATAATTAATTCATAATCATAGACTATACTCGCTATCTCTTCCGCTTCTTTTTGAATATCATTATTTGATGAATTAGAATAATGTTCCTTATATCCCATTTATTCTATAATAATATTTTTAATTATTCGGAGTATATCGGAGTATATCGGAGTATATAGTTACGGCTTTAGAGTTTTGCGGCTATTTTCATACCGACTTCCAAAGCCATTGTAGTGTTTTCTATATTTGCCGAGGCTATATCATTTTCTGAGGTAATTATTGATAAGTTTTTTAAAATGACAGCGTTTGTCGTATGTTCCCTGACTTTCATAATATCTACCATAAATGTCTCGTTTTTCTCATAATGCTGTTTAGCTTTATTGTAAAGATTTTTTTGCATTTCAGTTATATATTTTCTCTGCGTTTCATATTGCGATCTTAGAATAGAAGCAAAATCGATCTTATTTTGAAACTTTTCTCTTTTCTTAAAGAAGCTTAGGAATATCTTTAATAATCGCAACAAGTTGGTGATAGCAAAATTGGTGAACGGAGATTCTAACAATATTATGTTAAATACTTCAACCAATTCATCAAAGGGCCATTGATAAGCCATCCAACTAATGAAAAATATATTCTTTATTATAAACCAAGCAGCTAAGACTACAAATATAAGAAGTGTTAAAGCTCCAAAAATAATGGAATAAAAATTCATCAATCCTTTGTTATATATAATTTTATCAAATATAGTTACCGGTATAACTGAGACAGGCTGATTGAAGCCTACTGTGTGGCTAAAAAGGCTTTCAACGGGCGAATTCTCAATTCCTTTATAAATAGTTTCTCTATAAAAATCGTATAATATTCCTATTAAACAAAAAAACCATATATATATAATTATAGCTATTATAGTCAATGACACTTTTATAGCCTTCAGGGGATTCATTTTTGAAAAATATTTATTGAAAACATTTTTAATAAAACCTTTTACCATTTATTCTATTATGATATTTTTAATATCGCAAATATATGAATAATATTCCTTTTTTTTCTTTTTATTAATACCATATATATCTATAATATTTTCCTCCATTTCCTTAATTATTTTTTCTCTCTTCTCGCCTGCGTCGCTTTCTTCTATAATTAATTGCGAAAGTATAGTATTTATTTGTTCCTTTAAATTGTATATATTATTATTATAGTATATATCAATAATATTGCTTTCAATATCTTCAATATTGTCGGAACTCTTCCCTTCAAAATTATATTTTTCCTTCAATAATTCAATATACTCGTGCAGTTCATATAAAAAGCACATAATTGCCTTTAGGTAGCCTAATGAGATTATGGCGTATTGTTAGAATGAAACAAGTTCACTGTTTACATATCAATTTTTTACAGATAGATGTTATTGTATGACATATTTATTATTATATAAAAATTGATTTATATGATATAACATATATCATAATAAATATGAGTGCTGTTAAGAAAGTATGCATTAATTCTTCTAAGAATTATTATATGGGAACAGAGCTATCGCCTCTCCATTATGGATTATCTGCCGAAGGCTATGATATCAATTCTATTATGGAAGGCTATGATAAAGAGCTGTGGATTGTAGATGTCAAAAACAACAAAAAGGTGTGGGTCAAAAATGAAAATCTATCTCGTATTACTCACGAAGAACCTGTAATAAAGAATATACTTTCTCTATATTCCGATGCTGAAGATATTGAAAAGATGAATCAATTAAAACAGAAGTGTGGAAAAGACGGCTCTTATAATTTAAAAGATATAAGGAAGTTTTATAATGTATGCGATCATGATTGTGATGATAGTCGCGACAATGAAGCCGATGAAAGTGGAAAAGAAACCGATTGTTCTGGTACTGACCAAGAAGCAAAAGGCACCCTAAATAATGAAGAGAAAGTTGACAATATTTCTGATAAGACTTTGGCGACAAAAGATGCTAAATGTATAGTCGGATGTAATGCGGGTGATGAAAATTATGAAGGAGATGTAGATGTAGATGTAGATGTAGATGTAGATGTAAATGATACTCTTAAAGGAGCTAAGGGCGGAAAGGGAGCTAAGGGAGCTAAGGGAGCTAAGGGCAGAAAAGGAAATCTTGGAACTATTGCAAAGTCAAATACAGCAAAAGTTTTAGCTAATACTGATAAGTCGGCTTCTACTGCTGCGGCTTCTACTGCTTCTGCTGCTGCGGCTTCTACTGCGGCTGCGGATACTAAGGGAAAGAAGGAAGATGCGAATGGTGATGATAAGAAGCCTACTGATTATAATATATTTGTTAAGTTTCGCCTGAATGAGCTTAAGGAGATTAGTACAAATAAGAAGGATAACTTTGAGAATGTCAAAATTGAATGGAGAGAACTGAAGAAAAATAAGGGCGAGCTAAAAATTGTTATGGAAAAGGCATATTCGTGGTTAAATCAGGGTAAATAATATAAAATAAAAATTGATTTATTATTTAAATAAATAAGAATAATATAAAGTATATGAATATTATTAAATTGGATAAGCATAATAATATTGTACTAATTGATTGTAGCTACTATATTTTCCACAGATATTTTGCTACAATGAGATGGTATAAATTTCAAAAAAATTATCCAGAAATTAATGTGGATGAAATTATTGAAAACGAAAACTTCATTAACGCTTTTTATAAACATATCGGGAATGATATGAAGAAGATATGTAAAATGTGGAAGACTACTGCTAACAATATTATTTTGTGCTATGATTGTTTGCGCAGTGATATTTGGAGAAATGATATTTATGATAAGTACAAGGCTACGAGAAGCCAGAAGAACAATTTTAATAAAAACATATTTAGCATATTTAATGAGTTTGTTAATAAAAAGCTGGAATTGAAGAGCATCTATTCAGACAGATTGGAGGGAGATGACATTGTATATCTTACACATAAATATCTGAAGCCGAAGATTGCTTCTAAGATTATTATTATCACGAATGACAATGACTTTCTTCAATTGGTAGATAAGAATGTCCTGGTATTTAATATGCAGTTCAAAGAATTGAAAAAACGGGGTTACGATGATGCTAATGTAGATCTAAACTTTAAAGCGATTTATGGAGATAAAAGCGATAATATTCCTAAAATTGGTACTGGAATTACAAAGGATAAGGCAATTGCTCTCGCAAAACTCTCTAAAAATGAATTGTATAAATATCTTGTTGATAATAACTTTCTGGATAACTTTGAGTTTAATATGAACCTCATCTCATTTGAGAAGATACCGCAGAAATATATTGATATCTATAACATCAATAACAAGATAATCCTAGAATAATCCCTGCTATCCCCCCTCCCTCTGTGCTTTTATGAAGCACTATTATCTACACTCGCATACACACAATTATATATTTTTATTTTATTTTTATTCATTACAGATATAGATATCTCAATAGCCTATGGGGGAACCCGCCCCCAACGCGGGCTATAGAGATATTAGTATTACCATTATGATAACTTAAAAAGACACTTGATATTTCTAAAAATTGAAAAGAATAATTTGAGTACATCTTTCTGTTTTTTCAAAAATTTCAAAAGTTTTTTAGAAATTACAAAATAAATCAAGAGATGTACTCAAAATTTAATTTTCAATTTTTAGAAAATTCTGGTTCATTTTTTAAGACATCATACAGGTATTAGAAATAGCTCAATAGCCCCATTATAGCCTTCGTATAAAACCGCGTTGGGGGGCGGTTTCCCCCATAGGTCTCCCCCACCCCATAGGTTCCCCCATTTGAAATAATAAAATTGTTATTGTTAGGTAATAATGATAGTGTATAAGTTAATGAAGGATTTGAATGAAGAAGAGATATTTAGATGTATAAGGTTGATAAATGCGAACTTTAAAAAGAACAGATTTAATACATATAACAGCGTTATATATTATGTTATCGGGAGTGATATCATAGGTTTTATAGGAATTAGTGATAATTATCTTAATCAAATATGTACTAATGTAAATTATAGGAATCGCGGGATAGCCTCTAAAATGATTAGTAGAGCCAAGGAGGAATTGGGGACTGAGCCAATATATCTGTTTGTAGATAAGAATAAATCTACGACAGAATACCTGGTTAATTTTTATAAAAAATGCGAGTTTATCATAGAATATGAAAATGATGTTGAATATAAGATGGTATATAAAAATTGATTAATATTATATAATTATATAATACTTACAATACACATAACATATACTAATGGAGAGAATTGAAGAAGAGCAAGATATTGATGTGTATATTGACGGTTCCTGTATCAACAATGGAAAGATTAATGCTAAGGCGGGCTATGGTGTATTTTTTGAGACAGATGATTGTCGCAATGAGTCTAATGTAGTTCAAGGGAAACAAACGAATAACACGGGAGAGCTAACGGCTATGATACGAGCTCTTGAAATATTGAAGAAAGAAATTGAAGATAAGCGAAATATCAATATCTATACAGATTCCGAGTATGTTATGAAATGCACGGGTTCTTATGGAGAGAAGCTGGCGAAGAATAACTGGAAAACGAAAGAGGACAAGATTCCCCCGAACTTAAAGCTATTGCAAAAGATTTACGAGCTATATCATGGGAACAAGAAACATATCAAGTTACATCACATCAAGGCGCATACTAATCTATCTGATAAGCACTCTATCGGCAATAGCCAGGCAGATAGATTGGCGAACTTGGCGGTTAATCCCAATTTTGAAGAGCGCGACGAAGATATATGCGGATTTAAAAATCTGTCTATTGTCGTCGCGAGTTCTGCAAAAAACTTCATTAATGTATCTTATTCTTACAAAGATGCCGTTAAAAAGTTAGGATGTAAATGGGATATGAATAAGAAAAAATGGTATTACGAAGACAATATTAGCGAGGAAAACATTAAATCCATCAAGGACATTGAAAACCTCAGTTTATCCACAGAAAAAGAAAAGCCCGCTCGGAGCAATACTGGAGAATTCGGAGATGGAGCTGCCGGAGCATCCGGAGCATCCGGCGAATCCGACAAAAGTAATAGGGTATATATTAAGGTCGCTTTTAAAAACAAGGATGCCGTTAAAAAGCACGGATGTAAATGGGATCCTGAGAAAAAATCCTGGTATTATTTCGCTGATACTGACAAAAATAAAATAGAAGAAATTATGAAGCTTATCTAAAATGAAGGAAGTACGCGAGATGTGCGAGCTTAGGAGTATATGAGTATATGAGTATACGAGTGCGCGAGATGTGCGAGCTTAGGAGACAGGAATTGTGGGAGAGGGAAGCTGCGGGCAGGGTGGGCATTTATGGGGGATATAGGGAGATTATATTTTTTATATAGTTGATATTGATTAATGGGAGGATTGGGCTACATTCCCATAGGTGTGTTTTGAGGAATGTTTGGATATTATAATTAACCGGATACATATGAAAGAGTCCCGAATAAATATCAGTCATATATTTTTTATATTTGTGATTGATGAGATGAATGCTATCCTTCGGGAGAACAATTAGCAACTGGATGTTCGGGTCCAGAAAGTTATTGTTCGCAGTAATTATAGGAGCCTCGTGGGCGATTGAATGATTGCTGATATCTTTTAATGTAGGCGGATAATTATAGGGATAATACCATTCGCAATCAATGCTATGCCCTTTGTAATATTCATATACCCAATAGATGCCTTTAATATAGTTAGAACACGAATTGTAAATTACTGATGAATCGATGGTAATGTTATTTTCAAATATCATATTATAGTAGTTCTTGTGCCATCTGCTATTATCATTGTATATCTTATAGCACAAGTCATCCTTATTTTTTAATCCGTAATTATCGCTCGGAATACTCGAATTGTTGAATATTTTTTTATTGATATATTTTTCGCAAATAATAAATATATCTTTGTCTTCTGTCATTGAGAGTTGCTTGAAAATGTATTTCAGACACTCGTAATTAATGCTATCATTGCTGACAAGCAATCCATATTCTTCTGTAGCTTTCCTCGCAATTGAAATAATCTTGTCGGCGCCATCGGCTTTAATATCCACCGTCAATAAGTGCGGGACAAAATCGTTCCCGAGGATTGAACACAAAGTACAATAGGATTCAATAATATCTTTCTCTTTATGAAGATCCTTGTTAAGTCCCCACAAAAAGTTCAATTCTCTCAAGATGGCTACTCGCAAGTTATTAATATTCAAATAATTATATACAACCTGATTCGTGATTTTATCAACAGTTTCGCGCATCAAATAAATATTTTTAATATGCGACATCAGCGACAATATAATTAAATCGGCATCAAGACCATTGATAATAATATTTTCCTTCGTGGAGCCTGCTGTCATCATCTTGATTTTTTTAAATATCTTGTGTTCGCCTTCGCCACATTCATTACTACCGCTATATATAATTTCTATGTTATGCGTGGAGTATCTCACTTTATTATCCATATAAACATTCATTTTTTTCATAAAGGCCGTCCCGGGCGTTATGGCGTTTGTATCCCATACCGGAGTATTGATGAAATCCTTGTCCAATTTATTTCTGTATATATTCAAATATCTGCGCTTTCTCTGTTGAATAATTTTTGCAGTCGGAGCTACGCCGTCGGCGCATATGACATATTTTTTAGCCTTGTATAATTCAATATAGCTCTCGACCTTCTTCCAAATACCTTCCAAAATTAGCTCGTCAATTTCTTCTGTCTTCATAGATTCAGTTCGTTTGTCCTTCAAAATCTGTTGGGCGACAGTATGGATTATACCATTAAAATCAATGCAATAAATATCTGTCTTTGCCGGTTTATTATTATCTAAAATATTTTGATATTTTTTTGTCAATGAATAAAAATAATAAGGAATACCCATAATAATTTACTATGTATATATACTATTGTATTTATATGATTATCAATTTTTATTTTTCTTTATATGATATTAGAATATACAAACAAAATAATGGGAAGTCG
>Ga0209107_10002535_pt1 | contig 10142 bp, 11 predicted proteins | sample LakErihyJuly2011_2_FD_187460 | JGI IMG/M metagenome (GOLD analysis project Ga0209107, IMG submission 187460) | Freshwater microbial communities from dead zone in Lake Erie, Canada - CCB hypolimnion July 2011 (SPAdes) (version 2) | ecosystem: Environmental > Aquatic > Freshwater > Lentic >... | reverse complement strand
AACAAAAAAACGTTTTCAATTTCGTAATAGAGAGAGTGGCAAATTTATGAGTTTTAAAAGTACTGCTTATTTAATTTCTGATGGTATTTTAAAGAATGGTATTAAGCCAAGTTTGTTTTTTACTAAACCATTTGAGAAAGCCTTTGAACGTATGCCAGATGAATTAGTAGAAGCATACGGATTAGATGTAGAACAATTTTTACAATATACATTAAACAAAAAATAATGAAAAAAATATTTATTAGAAGTCCGTATTTTATACAAGTAAATGAGGCAGGGCAATTAGGTAGCAAAGTAGAATTATATTTATATAATAAAGGTAATGCTGTGCCTATTTTACCTACATACGTTTTAAGTAAAAAAGTAGCAACAACCACGCAATTAGAAAATACTTATAACATAGCTAATTATGCAAAGGAATATATTAAACCTGTATCTTCTATTAAAACACCAATAGAGGAAGATGTTAATTGTTGGGCATATTGTATTGTAAAACGATATACTGAATTAACTTTAGGAGTTTATACTTTGTTGTCTACAGAGACTTTTGTTTGTTTAAATGGCTACACAAATTACGTAGATGGTTACAATCAATTTAAGCAAAATGTATATGCAAATGATATTTTACCATTAACAAATATAAATATTAAAATTTACGAAAAACAAGGAGTTTTTAATTATTTTAATGTTTGGTTAAAAGCACCTGCTGCTGGATATGTATATAGATGGGATAATAGGAATTTAACAATACCTTCTGATGGTGTTTATAAATTAGATTACATAAACGGCACTTCTGTTTTATCTTACGCATTAATAGGGGAAGCTAATGCTATTTTTTCAGTTACAGCTGAAACATTATGCGAAAATAAATATACTCCAATTACTTGTGAATTTATTAATCGTTATGGTGGTTGGCAATATCTTACATTCTTTAAAGCTAATTTACAAAGCATAGAAACAACAAATAAAGATTTTAACCTATTACCAAGTAGCGTAAATTACAATGTATTACAAGGGCAAAAAAGAACGTTTAACCAACAAGGTAAACAAAAGATAAAATGTAATACTGGTTGGGTAGATGAAAATTACTTTGACTTAATTCAAGATTTGTTAATGAGCGAAGTTGTATTATTAGATAACAAACCTGTTATAGTAAAAAGTACTTCTTCTGATTACAAAACACATTTAAAAGATAAAAATATTAATTACGAAATTGAGTTTGAATATAACTATGGTTTAATAAACGATGTAATTTAATGGAAGTTGCTTTATACATATACACAAAACAAACTATTGATGACTCGGTTAGTTTAGTTGCAAACAAATTTAAGGATAGGGTAATTGCTGATGGTGGAACTTTTCAAGCTGATAGCTGTTTAGTAAATCAAATTAATTCTTTAGGTGGTGTTTATGGAGTTGCTTTAAATACTATAACTGATTTTGCTAAAAGGGTATTATTAGATAGTGGTACTTATGAAGCAGAAAATTGCTTACTAAATACAATTAATAGTTTAGGTGGAGTTACACCTACACCAACAGAAATAGATGTAGTAAAACGTATTGAATTATTCAATGATGAAAAAATTAGTATTACTTCTTCTATACAAAATGTTAATGATATATCAAAAGTATTTACCGATTATTCTCAAAGTTTCACAATTCCTGCTAGTGATAATAATAATGAAATTTTTAGACATTGGTACGAAAATAGTTTAGATAATGGTTACAATCAAAACTTTAGATATAACGGATATATAGAAATAGATACTCAAGTATTTAGAGTAGGTAAATGGCAGTTAGAAAGTGCAAGTGTAAAAGGTAATAGAATTGAAGATTATAAAATTACTTTTTACGGTAACTTACTTTCTTTAACTGATAAATTTAAAGAAGATAAATTAAAAGATATTGCAGAACTAAACCAATATACAATTACTTATAGTGGTGGTAATGTAAAATATTATATAGAAGACCAATTTAGCAATCCTTTAATGTTCCCTTTAATTTCAAGTGATAGAGTTTGGCAATATGGCGGTTCGGGTTCAAATGATATTTCACATACTCCAGGGCATATACATTTTAACGAATTAGCTCCTGCTTTAAAAATAAATAAAATATTTGATGCTATTGAACAAAAATATGGAATAAATTTTAATGGTAACTTTTTAACACAAAGTAGATTTACTGAAGCTTATTTATGGCTTAAAAATAAAGAAGCTTTTACATCTATGAGTGAAAATGTTTTACTAAATTTTAATTTAACTTCAAGTTCATTACCAGCAAATTGGGCTGGTTTATATTTACAATCAAATCAATTTTATATAAAAACTGATAGTATTTCAGGTGAGTCAATAATTCAAAAATCTTATAATATAGATTTTTCTTTTTCTGTTAATTGGAAAGTTACAATATTAAAAGAGGGACAACCATTTTCAGTAATTACAGGTGTTGGTACTTCAACAACTTTTTTAGATTTACCATCATTACAAGGAACGTATCAAATGTATGTTAGTACTTCTGCAAGTTGTACTTTTACTGTTGAAATAGGTTCTACATCTCAAAGATATAATCCAAGTACTAATAACTTTACAAGTGGTTTTGTACTTGGTAGTGCTTCAGGTTCTACAACTTCTTTATTAAATATACCAAGTTGTATGCCTGATATAAAAGTATCTGACTTCTTTAGTGGTATTTTAAAAATGTTTAACCTAACAGCGTTTAGTTATGATGAAACAAACTATACGTTAGAACAATTAGAAAATTGGTACTATCAAGGTAATATAAAAGACTTTTCAGAAAATTGTGTTACAGATTTTGAATACGAAAGAATTAAACCATATAAAAAAGTAAATTTTGAATATGAAAAATGTGAAAGTTTATTAAATCGTGCTTACTATGATAACAACCAACAAGAGTATGGAAATTTAAGTTATTCATTTAATTCAGATGGTTCAGATTATACTGTTAAACTTCCATTTGAAAATATAATGTTTAATAAATTTACAGGTACTAATTTACAAGTAGGGTATTCTATTAATAAAGATTTACAACCATACATACCAAAACCTGTGATTTTATATAGATTAAAAAATCAAACAGGAGTAAGTTTTAAATTTAATGATGGTACTTCAACAAGTACTATTACAAATTATGCAGTATTCGGACAAGATATAGATTATCAAAATACAAAACACGCTTTAAATTTTGGTTCTGATATGAGTAGTTTTTATTTAGAACCAATTAACAATGGTTTATTTAAAGATTATTATTTTGATTATTTAAACAATCTTTATTCTTTAAAATCAAGAATGGTTAAAGTAAGTATGCGTTTACCTTATTCAGAGCTATTAGCATTGCGTTTAAATGATAGAATTGTAATAAGGGATAAAAGGTATATTATAAATTCTTTTACAACTGATTTAGATACTTTTGAAAGTAAGTTTGAATTAATACAAGATTTTAGAAGTTTAACTTTTAATAATTCAGTGCCAAGAGTAGCAAATAGCACAGGTCAAACTTTAAGGTTTGATACAGTAAGTAACGAACCTTTAACGTGGAGTGTTTTAAACGACCCAACAGGGCAAATAATAGTTATAAGAAACGGTGCAGATTACGTAGAAGTAGATATTAAATCAAACACTTCTGGAGTAGAAAAAATATATAGCATAGAAAGTAATAATAACGACATAATAGTAATAACACAAGATGCTTAAATTAGTAATACAAATGCTTGAATTTCAAAAGTTTGGAACAAGCGAAGCGATAGATATTGCAAAAGGAAAATACAAATTACCAGATACACTAACCGAACTTAAAAGAGCAATAAAATGGCAATTAAAAAAACAATAGAAATTGATGTAAATGCTAACGCAGCAGAAAAAGACATTAACGACTTAAACAAATCGGTTGTTAGGTTAGAAAATTCTGTAGAAGATTTTGCAAAGACAGGTAAAAAGTCTTTAGATAATATAGATAAGAATGTTAAGGAAACAGAAAAAAGCACAAAATCATTAAGCGAAGGATTTAAAGCAACAGGATTAGCATTAAAAGCTATGGGTATTGGACTTGTTATAAGTTTAATGGCAACGCTTAAAGAAATATTTACAAGCAATCAAAAAGTAGCTGATACTTTTAGTGCTGTATTAGGAACGGTTGCAAATGTATTTAGTCAAGTAACAAATGTAGTAGTTTCTGTAATTGAAAAAGTTAGCGGTGCAAGTAAAGGGTTTGAAGGTTTAAGTGCTGTAATAGGTGGTTTATTAAAGTTAGGTTTAACTCCATTAAAGGGTGCTTTTTATGGTATTAAATTAGTTATAGATGAAGTACGTTTAGCGTGGGAAGAAAGTTTGTTTGGCGATGATGACCCTAAAACTATTAAAGAACTTACTAAACGTATTGAAGAAACAAAAGCAAGTTTAAAGAAAGTAGGAACTGATGCGGTAGAAGCTGGTAAGCAAGTAGGTAATAATATTGGAAAAGCTATTAGTGAAGTTGGGCAAGTTGTAGAGGGTACTATTGATGGTGTTTCTAAAATATCAGTTGCTGCTGCTTTTGAACAATCAAAAGCAAATATTAATTTACAAAACACAGCAAAATTAGCAGAGGCAACACAAGCAGGTTTAGTTGAGCAATACGATAGACAAGCGGAAAAATTACGACAAGTTAGAGATGAAGAACGTAATACTGTTGCTGATAGAATAAAAGCTAATGATGATTTAAAGGAAGTTTTAAATAATCAAGAAGCTGCTATGTTAGGTACTGCAAATGCACAAATAGCAGCGGCAAAAGCTACTTTAGCACAAAATAATAATATTGAAAATCAAACAGCTTTAATTAACGCAAACACAAATAGACAAGGAGTACTTGCACAAGTTGAAGGTTTACGTTCTGAACAAAAAGCAAATGATTTAGCATTAGATAAAGAATTAAAAGATTTAGCTAAAACTAAATTAGAAACAGAAACAGAATTAGCAATTAATCAAAAGAAATTTACTGCTGAAAGAATTACAGATACTCAATTAAAATTAGAAGCACAAAAAAAAGCAGCTGCTGATGAATTAGTAATAGAGCAAAAAAGATTAGATGATGCTAAATTACTTTATAAAGATGGCACACAAGCAAGAGTAGATGCGGAAAAAGATTTTGCTTTAAAAAAACAAGAACTTGACCAACAAATTATTTTAGCTGATGATGCAATAGAAGAAGAAAAAAGAAATAAAAAAGTAGAGCAACAACAAATAATAATTGATAATGAACTATTAGCATTTGAAGCAAGGAGAACAGCATTAAATGAACAAGAGCGAATATTATTAGAAGATAAAGCATTAAGCGAAGAACAACGTGCTGTTATTGAAAAAAAATATTCTGATGACAGAAAAAAATTAAAAGATGAGGAAATTGAAAAAGAAAATCAGTTATTTAATGCTAAAGCAGAATTTGCTCAACAAGGTTTAAGTTTAATACAAGAAGTAGCAGGTAAGGGTTCTAAAATAGGAAAAGCAGCAGCAATAGCACAAGCAGTAGTAACAGGTATTCAAGGTGTGCAAAACGCATATTCTACAGCTCAAAAATCTCCTATTACTGCATTAAACCCAGCTTACCCTTACATACAAGCAGGTTTAGCAGGTGTATTTAGTGCTTTACAAATTGCTAAAATGAAATCTTCACCAGATAGTGCAAGTGGTTCAAGTGGTGGTGGCGGTGGTGGCGGTGCTGTTTCTATACCACCTGCTCCCCAATTTAACGTTGTAGGTACAAGCGGAGTTAATCAATTAGCACAAACATTAGGTAGCCAACAACCTGTACAAGCGTTTGTAGTAGCAAATCAAGTTACAAGCCAACAAAGTTTAGATAGAAATATAATTAACAACGCAAGTTTAGGATAAAAAATAACAAAATATAGAAATTAATGTTTTTAAATAAAAATAGTATGAACCTGATAGAATTAATAATAGACGATAAAGATGTATTAAGTGGTGTAGATGCTATTAGTGTAGTAGAAACTCCCGCTATTGAGTCTAATTTCGTAGCGTTAAAAGCAGAAGAAATTAAATTAGCTCAAGTAGATACTGAAAAGCGTATTTTAATGGGTGCTGTTTTAATTCCTGAAAAACCAATTTACAGAAGAAATGGCGAAGATGAATATTATATTTACTTTTCAAAAGATACAGTAAACAAAGCAAGTCAATTATTCTTTAAAAATGGTAATCAAAATAATTGGACTTTAGAACACGGTAAAGAAATTAAAGGTTTAACCGTAGTTGAAAGTTGGATTGTTGAAGATATGGCAAAAGATAAATCTGCTATTTATAATTTAAGTGTGCCAGTAGGTACTTGGATGGCTTCAGTTAAAGTTGAAGATGATGGTATTTGGAATGACTATGTTAAAACAGGTAAAGTAAAAGGTTTTTCATTAGAGGGATATTTTGCAGATAAATTAGAAGAAAAAAAGCAGTTAAGTAAAAAAGAAAGTATTGTTGAACAAATTAAATCTTTAATAAATGAGTACGAAAACAAAAAGTAAAACGAGTCCAGTAAATGGTAAAAAAGGTTGTCTATGTGATGACAACACGTATAGTAAAGAATGTTGCAATGGTGATTTACAAAATCAAGGCATTGGTGCAACTACAGGAGTAGATAGTGTAACCGTTACAGTAAACAACGGAGTTAGAGTAATAACAAGAGTAAACGGATAATAATGACACCACAAGAAAAAAACGTATTTGGTAAACTATTTACTAAAACAGAATTAGGAACTCATAAAGTAGATTTAGCTTTATTAGATGATTTAAGAAAAATGGCAAACACTTCAAGTAAATTAAATGCAGAAAATATTAATTTAATTGATAAAGTAAGGTCAAATTTTAGAGAGTCTTTATCTATTTTAAATAAGGTAGAAATTGAAGCTGCTAAAGGTTTAAAAATGGCTTTAGATTTAGGTGTTGGTGAAGGTTTGTATAAAGAATTTTTAGATAGTGTTAAATCAGATATATCAGTTAATAATAAACTTTTACAAAAATACAGTTAATAAAATACAACAACAATTAAATAATATTGTTTTTAAATAAATTTAATAAATATGTCAAACGTAATTACAGAAATCAAAAAGTTGCTTGGTATGGAAATCAAACTTGAGCAAATGACATTAGACAACGGTACTGTTATTGAAGCTGAAATCTTTGAAGCAGGTCAAGCGGTGTTTATTGTAAACGGTGAAGATAGAGTAGCATTGCCTGTAGGTGAGTACACTCTTGATAACGGAATGATTTTAGTAGTTGAGGTTGAGGGCGAAATCAAAGAAATCAAAGAAGCAGCAGTTGAAGCACCTGAAGAGGAAGCTCCTGAAGTAGAAGTTGAGGTTGAAGCAGCTCAAACAGCAACAGCTAAAAAAGTAATCGAGTCTACTGTTAGAGAGTCACATTTTTCAAAAGAAGATGTTGATGCTTTAAAATTAGAAATCGAAAGTTTAAAAACGGAATTAGCATCTATGAAAAATGTTGAAGTAACTGAAGCGGTAGAATTATCTGCTCAACCTTTAACACACAATCCTGATGCAAAACCAAACGTTGAAAAAGTATTATTCTCACAAAACAGAGTAATGACTACATTCGACAGAGTAATGAATAAAATAGCAAACTAATAATTAATTAAAAAAAATGGCTACTACTACAAGTATTACAACAACTTACGCTGGTGAATTTTCAAAAAAATACATTTCAGCTGCATTATTATCAGCTTCTACTATCGAAAATGGTGGAATTGAAGTAATGCCAAACGTAAAGTACAAATCAGTTATTCAACGTTTAGCTACTGATGCTATCGTTAAAAATGCTACTTGTGCTTTTGATGCAACTTCTACAGTTACTTTAACTGAAAGAGTAATTACCCCTGAGGAATTCCAAGTAAATTTGGAATTGTGTAAAAAAGATTTCGCAAGTACTTGGCAATCCATCGAAATGGGAATGTCTGCTTTCGAAACTTTACCAAAATCTTTTGCTGATTATTTAATCGGACACGTTGCTGCTAAAGTTGCTGAAGCAACGGAAGTTTCAATTTGGAGAGGTGCTAATGCTACTGCTGGACAATTTGACGGATTTGTGCCTTTAGCTACTGCTGATGCTGCTGTTATTGATGTAGTTGGTACTACTGTAACTGCTGCTAACGTAATTGCTGAAATGGGTAAAGTAGTTGATGCTATCCCTGCTGCATTATACGGCAAAGAAGATTTATATATCTATGTTTCTCAAAACGTTGCAAGAGCATACGTTAGAGCTTTAGGTGGATTTGCTGCTTCTGGTTTAGGTGCAAACGGTACTAACTCACAAGGTACACAATGGTTTAACAATGGTTCATTATCTTTTGATGGTGTTAAAATCTTTGTTGCAAACGGATTAGCTGCTAACTATATGATGGCTGCTCAAAAATCTAATTTATATTTTGGAACTGGTTTATTATCAGACCAAAACGAAGTTAGATTAATTGATATGGCTGATAATGACGGAAGTCAAAATGTAAGAGTTATTATGAGATTTACTGCTTCTGTTCAATACGGTGTTGGTTCTGAAATCGTACTTTACACTCCAGCATAATTAATAACTAAATAAATTTAAAAAGGTGGTGCAATAAACGCCACCTTTTTTTTTTAAAATTTTAAAATATAAAAATATGTGTGATTTAACTTTAGGGAGATTAGAAGTTTGTAAAAGCAGCGTAGGTGGTTTAAAAAATGTTTACTTCGTTAATTACGGAGATGCAACAGGATATACTTACGATGCTACAAATACTGATGCAATCGATGCTGTATTAGGCACCCCATCTGCTTACAAATATGAGTTAAAAGGTGCAAGTACCTTTACTCAAAATATTAATAGCTCAAGAGAGAACGGTACAACGTTTTTTGAGCAAGTTTTGGAATTAACTTTTAAAAGATTAACTCCAAAAGATAACAAAGAATTAAAATTATTATCTTACGGAAGACCACAAGCTATTGTTGAAGATAACAACGGTAATCTATTTTACGCTGGTTTACAACACGGTATGGATGTAACAGGAGGGACAATTGTCAGTGGGGGTCAAATGGGCGACCTCTCAGGATATACCTTAACGCTTACAGGAATGGAAAAAGTACCTGCTAACTTTATAGATACTACTTTAGTTTTAGCTGGATTTACAGTTGTAAATGGTATTTAAAAAAATTTTTTTTTAGTGTTAAAAAAGCGTGTATTAATTTATACGCTTTTTTTTGCTTTAACAAAAATGTAACTTTTGTGTTTTTAAATAAAAGAATATGATAATCTTACGAGAACAAGCAACTGCTCAAACATTAAACGCTATTATTTATGGTAGTAATGCTAATGCTATTGTATTGAGAGATGAGGAAACTAACATAGAAGTAGAATTAAATTGCACGTTTTCAATAGATAGATATTACGTTACTACTTCTAAAATATTCCCAATTAAACAAAATAAATATTATACACTTACTATTTTAAATGGTACGGATATAGTTTACCGAGATAAAGTTTTTTGTACAAATCAAACTATTGCAAGTTATACGATTAACAAAGACGAATATACTCAACATACAACAAATAACGATTATAAAATATTTGAATAATATGTTTCACATTTTAAATTTAAGTGCATATACTTCACCACAAATAAACGAAAGTAAAAAGGGTGAGTTTGTAGAATACGGATTAGATAATAATTACTTTAATTTTTTAATTGAAAGGTATTTATACAGCACAACTAATAACGCTATTATTACAGGTGTTTCTAATATGATTTACGGAAAAGGTTTGTCAGCATTAGATGCAAATAAAAAACCTGATGAGTACGCTAAAATGATATCTATTATAAAACCTAACTGTTTAAAGAAAGTAGGTTTAGAACGCAAGTTATTAGGAATGGCTGCAATGCAAATTGGATATGAAAAAGGCGAGGTTAAATTCGTAGACCATTTCCCGATGCATACTTTACGTGCTGAAAAATGCAACGATAAAGGAGAAATTGAAGCTTGGTATTACCACCCTGATTGGAATAATAAAAAACCAAGTGAAGAATTAAAACGTATTCCTGCTTTTGGTTTTGGTAATGGTAAAGATGTTGAAATATACGTTATCAAACCTTATATTAGTGGTTAC
>Ga0209107_10002534_pt1 | contig 10142 bp, 21 predicted proteins | sample LakErihyJuly2011_2_FD_187460 | JGI IMG/M metagenome (GOLD analysis project Ga0209107, IMG submission 187460) | Freshwater microbial communities from dead zone in Lake Erie, Canada - CCB hypolimnion July 2011 (SPAdes) (version 2) | ecosystem: Environmental > Aquatic > Freshwater > Lentic >... | reverse complement strand
GCAACGGTTCCCGCTGTTGTAGTGACACAAGGCCAACTTCGGTTCCTTGTATCGCTTCAGCCACGACAAGTAGGCTCTCACCCCGGCTGCAACTAGGTCACAGCCCTGCCTCGTCCTGTTCGGGCAGGCCCACCGTGGAATGACCTGCATTGTTCCAATCGCCCCTTCGGGTGAAACGGCTGTCGGCGTGAAACGGCTTTCCTCCCACGCCATAGCCAACGCAAGGTAGCGATCCATACCTTGCTCCCGCGCCTTGTCTGCAACTTCCACACAGGCAGATTGCATCGTCACAAGGCGACCCTCGCCCACCTGCGCGTTACCGACCCAAAGGTTGATCGCAAGCAAGCAAATGTTGGCAGCGTTCATGCTGCCTCACTCCAATGGTTCATTGCACGCCTTACGCGCCCGGATAGGCGCAGAAACCCGATTGTCAACCTATCGCACCGAAGCCGATAGGTCAACCCCCTAGTCTCCCTTCCACTTGCGGCACTCGGTCTTGGCCGCGACCTTCTTGGCACACTGAACAATCTTGTGTCTGCAATAACGCAGGGCCACAGCCTCCATGCCGAGCGCACGCTTGGTAGCGGGATCCAACTGTTTCGCCTTCTTCTTCATCTGAACCTCCTTTGCCCCCCACCGTGGGGCGCAACACGGACTACTTTACCACACTCTTCGCGTCTGTCAAGGACTTTATCGCGGAGCGAACGCCGCTCACGATCACGCAACCGCTGTTCTTGCCCGACCACTCGACCTCGCAGCCCTCCCGTCGAAGGCTCTCGGCAAGCAGATCGCCAATCCGGTTCGTCATTGTCTCGCGGGAGCATTCGCCTTGCGGCTCAAACGCTCCGAAAGAGAAGTAGATGTCCTCGCCACGGCGGTAGTCTGCCGCGCCCTGCCGCGAATAGTAGGCCGCGCCAATCGGACGCTTATCGCCGCGCTTGTCGGCCTCCCACGCGCAGGTCAACTCGGCACTCGCGCAGCCCCCGCAGCATGAGAATCCGCGCTTCGTCAGCACAGGCCGACCGAAGAACACACGCGCTTCCTTGCGGAACCGAGCAAGCCCGGCCTTGATCCCCGCCTCAACATTCGCCTCAACTGCCCAACGATCCCATGTATCCATCTTGACCTCCTTCGGAACACCCATTGCTCCGTTCGTGAAGGTCACTCTAGCAGGTCTTTCGTCGCTGTCAAGTATCCTAGAAGCGCAAATCAGACTTGTAGTTCTTGGCAATCCCTTCCAAGGCTTCCAAGAACCGGGACAGGCGGTTCAATGCACCACTCATGTCTTTGATCGCAATGATCGTCTGCTTGTAGTTTCCTGTCGGACGCAGATTCAGCGCAATGGTGCTAACGCCTGCCTCGCACCGGGTCGCGTCGAGCATCACTTCCCACCCGGAAGTGTCGTCCTGAATCATAACGATGTTGCCGTCCACCTCAACGTCAAAGCCCATCTCTTCGGCCACATCAACGACTTCGTTCTTGCAGGAACGGACAGGGCGGCGAGAGGCAGCACCAAGACGAATGTTGGCCTTCACTTTGGCAATGTCGCCTTCTTCTAACTTGGAAAGTAGGCTGCGCATTACACTTCTCCGTCGCGATCCCAATACGCAACAACGCTAAGTTCTTCTCCCGTAGCAGCCGAAATCAACGCAGCCTTCACATGGCGCGGAGACTTTGACAAGGTGCCAATCGAACGGGCCAAGTCTGCAATGTCCGACGAAAGAGCATTCACCGAAGCCGTTGCCGCATCCGGGTTCTTACGCAGCATGGTGCGCAGAGAGCGGAGCGCACGCACGCTCGCATCCGTTGCAGACACAGCATCACCCGCCTCTCCGGTGAGGTTGCCATCGTTGTCGCGGAATCGTGCAACCGTCTTGTTCAGCGTCTTTGTCGCGTTCAATGCGCTATCCAAATCCGTGATAGGGTCGAGCGAGACGATCCGACTAAGCAAAGAAGCAGGTGGAATGTCCTTCACGGGAGAACTCGGTGTCTGCAAGCCCTTCCGCAGCGAGTGACGGATAAGGTTGTCCACCGCCCGGATAGATACCTCACGGGCATTGTCGCTCGTCACATTGGATGCCGCCGAGCTTGCACCAAACTCCTTCATCACTTCTTTCAGCGCAACGGTCGCGCTAGCCTCGGTCAACTGACGAAGGTTCTCGATAAGATAGTTCATGCTCATAGTGTTACCCCTTCACTAACTTGTAGCCCTTGGGCCAAATGGCTTTGTCTAGGTTCTTGGCACCGCTGAAGTCTGCTTCCTTCAGATCCGCGTCCAAGAAGTTTGCCCTAATAAGGTCTACTCCAATGAGTCTTGCATCTCGCAGAAGCGCACCGCTAAAGTTTGTGTAGGTGAACTTTGCGCCCGACAAGTTTGCATCTCCACCGAACGCAGCACCTGTAAGGTCTGCGCCTTCAAAGACTGCTTTTTGCAAGTTTGCACCCCTCATGTGTGCGCCCGACAAGTTTGCATTGTTGAAACGCACCCGTGACAAATCTGCGCCCTCAAAGTTGGGCTTATTCTGCTCAAGACCTTCAATCAGTCGCTTCATACTCATAGCGTAACCCTTGGTTTAGTTTGGTGCAGATAACGCACCGGGAGCCTGCTCGTCAAGAAGAACACGCCTGCGCCAATAGCCGTAGACCCGCCGCTTCTTGCCTCTGCTCGGATTGTAGGTGTCGTAGATAATCCCGTCAACAACTGCCGTGTAGTGCTTGCACAGGGAGACGACATACACCCCCTTGCCGAAAGTGTCCTGCACCAACATCGTTCCCACGGGCATCGGAACCCACTCAAAGCCCAACCTGCCCATGTACCGGACGAACCATGCCCGGCGAGTGTCTATCCCCTTGCGCGGGTGCGACCTCCACCAACCCTTCAGCCTATCGCCCTCTCGCTCAAACTTCGCAAGTCGGCGCATGGCACCATAGACCTGCTTGTAGGGCAGCCCGGTCACAACGCAGATCGAACGGGTCACGCAATCCCCCGCCGCGCCACGGTATCCCGCAGCCTCGCGGCCTCCGTCATGCTGTATGTAGGGCATCGGCACCGGAACCTCCCCGATACCGACCTTGCCTAGTCGCCTTTGCTCAACTTCGCCACCGTCATAAGCGCGGATACCTCGTCCTCGTTCAGCGTCAACTCCACGGCACGCGCCTCATACAACGCAGCGAGCCTTTGGGCCACCGCCTTCCACGGGTCGTCCTGCCTGACGGCCACGGACTGAATGCCCTCTAGCGCGTCTGCGACACGCTCCATGCAACCGATTGCGCGGTTCGCAAACTGTATCTCACCGACTGTCATTCCCATCTTCGATCTGCCTTACTCCGAGCCCTTCGCCCGGATAACCACTTCAACGACCATCTCGCACTCGGCCATTGCAACCGTGTAGTCTTTCACAGCCTCGACTACTTGCGCATCGGACAGCCCTTGACTGTTCGCCTTGCGCGTGTGGCTCGTCAACACGGCCACCTTGCAGTCGGGGTCTACCACGACCTCCCAAAACGGGTGCCTGCCTATGTAGAGCCGACTGTATTCAATGTAGGCCTCCGCCCCGATAGGGAGGACCGCATCGACCGCAGCCTTGATCCGATTCACGCGCTCGAACTGCGACCACGGAACGGGCTTCACCCGGACCACCGGAACCGCAGCCTCGTCAACGGGCGCAGCGACCTTCTGCCGCAGCGCGGCAAGCCCCTTGAGGGCCACTACACGCCCCCCTTGCCGAGCAGCGCGTCACGCTTGATCGCGCCCTCGTTCTCGGCCACGAACAGCCGCCGTTCGGCATCGAGGGCCACGGCGTTCATCGTTGTGTAGAGGACCGAACCCTCCACCGACCTTGCGGCCAAGCGTGAGGCCTTGACCTCGCTCCGGGCATCGGCAATCTGCATACAGGCATCAACATACGCGATCAAGTGCGTCATCCGTCCTCCTACGCCCACCGTGGGCAGTTTCTTCCACCCACCCATTGTAGTCACGATTGCCCGTGTGTCAAACAGCCCCGTAGGGCCGGCTTCTGCCCGTCTAGGCGGGCCGTATGTCGAACAGCAGCGGCTCGACCCCATAGACACGCTTCAGCGCGTTGCAGTCGGCAGTCGCATCCCCGTTGCCGTATGTCACGGCTACCACGGCAGACAGAGGCGCACCGAACCCGTAGACGACTACGGCTTCCTTCATCTCATTCGGCGTGCCTCGCAGTTCGCGCGACAGGACTCGCGGTTCAGCCTCTTTCGCAGCCTCCGCGATAGCCGGGAGGTAGTCTGCCATAATGCGAGGGTTGGCCTTCAACTTGACCATGAACGAAAGTAGATCTTGCATCGTTTGTCCTATCGTTGTTGCCCTAACGGGCGTGGGTGAGTGTCGCAGCCCGGCAGCGAGCCGAACAGGGGCCAAGCCCTGCGACTAGGGCCGACCTACCATCGGCGGTGAAGGTTCATCAGACCGTCCACGAACGCCCTGCTCGCTGCCTTCCGCTCTTCCTCAGTCTCAGCTTCCCGCGCCTTGTCGAGATTGTCCAAAATGTCGGACGGAATGTTGTAGGCCACGACCATAGGCTTCTCATTCTTGTCGCTCATGCTGCCTCTCTAGTTGCGCCCCGTAGGGCAGGTGAGTGTCGCTGCGAGGGGTCGAACCTCGCGTGGGCCTATCCCGCGACTAGGGCCGTAGCCTACGCAGCCTTGGCGTTCGCAAGGTCTGCAAGTTGCGCCCGATACTTGATTGCGAAGCGGAAGGCCCGGAGCCGCCACGCGCCCGAAAGCGCGTTGCCGTTGCGAACATAGTTGGCCATGTATGTGCCAACCCGCGCATCTGCGCCCGACCATCCGATCCCGTTCGAGTGGCGAGTTTCACCCGCCTGCCTCTCATCGTCGGTCTGCCGCTCGTCGATCCTCAAGATCGCCTTCTCCAAGATCCCCTGCCGCTCGGCGTTTGCCTTCAACCATTCACCCATCAACTTCCCGTTCCACTTGCTCATCTTGACCTCCGCTTGCCGCGACCTATTCGCGGTATGTTTCTGATTAGACCGTCTCCGTGACGGCCATCGTGAGAACGATTCTAGCAGGTTCAACTACGCTGTCAAGTATCTTTCTACCTGACCACGATCTTTCTACTGCGGGTAGATCAAAGTGTCGGTCGTGTCGTCGCCCGGCTCGCCTTCCCACACTTCGACCTGCCGACCACGGTTCTCATGCCGCTCGGCAATCTGCATCGCAGCCTCTTCGCAGTCGCCTTCGTAGACCTTTACCATGTCGGTCGTCTGATCGCCGTCGAACCAATACGTCTTGTAGATCATCATCCTATCCTCCGCTTGTTGGGGGTAACGAGGATCATCCTACTCGACAACCTTCAGTCTGTCAAGTATCTTTATGCTCGCGCAGGTCTCCGGCATCTGCACCAAAGGGGCAAAAATCGACCTATGGTGCAATCAAATGCGCGGAACCGGGCAGGCTGCTCCGGCTCTGCCCCTGTTCCACCCCCTGCGGAACGGCCTGCCGTCTAGCGGTCTGCGTCCAACATTGCCCGGCGAGCGACACGGTATGCAACCTCTGCATCCCGCACTCTCTCACGCGCCTCGTCTGCGAGACGGTGGGCTTCCGTCAGATTGTCCTCTGCGGCCTCAAGCGCGGCCTCAAGCCGCTTGTATTCAGTCCTGTCCATAGGCCACCCCCACGATGCGGCGAATCTGATTCAACAACTGATACGCCAAGTCGGGCGAAAGGGTCGCCCGCGCTACGCTGCCGTCATGCAGCGGAATCTCGATCACAAGATCCTGCTCAATGTCGAGCGCGTAGGCCACGTTGCTCTCATGCAGTACCCGGTCGTCGGCGTGAAGTTCGCCCCTTTCCTCGACCTGCGCGTCAAACTCTGCTCTCTCTTCGTCAGTCTCCCACATCTTGTCCTCCTACTTAGACGGACGCTATGCCCGTCAACGAAGATCAATCTAGCAGACTTTCGGAGCCTGTCAAGTATCTTTGTTACTGATTCGCAAGGTAGTAGATCCGCTTGCCACCGAGCAACCCGTCCTGCGCGTCTCGCAGAAACCGAATCGTCTGCAACGCATCTCGGCTGTGCGCTCCCCCGGCAAGCCTCACCTTGATCCTGTCTAGGTCGATCTGCGTGATCTCGACCTCGCAGTTCCAATGGCAAGGATCGGCACTCTTTACGGCGCAAACGACTTCATGCAACGGCCAATCCTTTCGCCACTGACCGATCTGACGGCCAAACTTGTAGATCGGATTTTGCCAATCTTCAGTAGCCGCCATCTCACTAGGAACGGAATACGCTGTCTGATCCAACCCCATGCTACCTCCTTGTCGGCACTCTGCCAAACATCTGATACCCACTTATCTGTCAACGGAGCGTCTAGCGTTACCCCACTACGGCACGCTAACGACTTGGGGGGGCGTAGCAGGAGCCGTCCGTTGGCAGACAGGTGGATACCCGGCTGTCTCGACATTCTAGCAGGCTTTGGCCGTGTGTCAACACTTCCGCACTCACTTTCTTCGCGCAATCAGTTGCACCATACGGGCGAAACTTGGCTATGGTGCAGTCGCCCCCGCGCTCACCGGGCCTGTTCTGCTATTGACAAACGGGCTAGTCGGGATTATCATTCCGTCTCACCCACTCGCAGGAGAGGTCATGCAACTCAATCCAACTGAAGTAGACAAGTTGCCGAAGGATGTTCGGCACGCGCTATCCGCGTTCGCAGACTCCACGGTCATGTTGGACGCAGTATGCGAACGGCAACGGGAGAATACCGCTGCCTACGATGCGGGCTACGAGACGGTCGCCCTGCTCGCATACCGGGCGAGCAACAAGATCCTAGCCTACTGCCGAACCCCTAACGATTCGGACTTCAAGGCGAAACTTCGCGCAGCCGTATGGTCACGAACTCACGCCTGTTAGAAAAAGCGACGTGAAGATCGTCGTGATACTTGACAAGCAAGAATGTCCCCGCTAGTATGCATCCTAACGGTAGCGAATTGGTCGCCGCCAAGTTGAACGGAGAACGGTCATGGGTATCGAAGTTGTGAAGATTGAAGGAACGGTCGCTACGGCAATCACCCGCTACGCGGAGATCGCAGAGACGATCAAGGGGATGGAGGCCGAGCAGAAGGCACTCAAGGCCTACCTTGCCACGGCCCACAAGAACACGGATGCGGTCACGCTCCTGACGGAAGAGGGCCACCGCAGCGCGGTTATCGGGGCGACTATCCGGGTCGGCGTGGATGCGGATCGTCTCGCCAAGGAGATGCCCGAAGTGTTCGCGGCATACAGCAAGGAGACGGTCGTCGCGGAGAGCATCCGTGTCACCCCCGCGAAGAAGGTCGCCGCCCCCACCGCGCTCGGCCACCACTTCGCGGAGACGGACGAGACGGACAAGCGGGAGCGCGACCTCGCCGCGCTCCGCGCTGCAATCGCAGCCGCCTAACGGGTCGGCCTAACGGCCCTGCCCCCACCGGGATAGCGGGTCGGCCTACGGGTCGGCCCGTTGTCGTTTTTGCACGCCTAGATGCTCAAACATACTTGACACACGGCAAAGTCTCCGCTAGTATCCACCTTGCCAAGACGGTCTTGGCCAAGTTGACGGAGCAGACGATGAGCAGACTGTGCAAGAAGATGAGCGAGACAACGAAGCAAGAACGGGATGAATCGGTTGCGAAGATCAACGCCGCCTCTGTCTCCTACGGGATACAGCGGGAGCGGCTACTGAAGCAAGCGGCAGCGGCTACTGACTTGGCCGATTCGCTCGAATCCGCCTACACACGGGCGTTGGCAGCATACCTGCCCACCCCGGAAGCGCAGACACGGTTGCAGGCCCTCGCGGAAGCCTACAACGAGGCTGTCCGAGCCGCCGACAAGTCAAACTCTGCCGCAAGCGGATTCGGGTCGCTGCAAAGGGCCGCGAAAGAAGAAGTCACGACGATTCAAGCCGCCGAAGCCACCCTCCCGCTCGGTATGCGAGAGCATCGTGTGTTCAATGTGATGAAGGTCATTGTCTACACAAACGGCAACCTAAACTACGGCCTCCACGAAACGATGCTGAAGGCCGATCAAGCCTACGCGAAGGCACTCGCACTCGCCGCCGAAGGGCAGTCGGCCTAGCCTACGGGCCGGCCAAACTCGGCCTCCACCGCGAAGCCGTAGTCCTGTCCGACCACCTCCACGCCGTTCCAAACGAGGCTACCCTCGCTGATCGGAACCAACTGCACACTCTCGGTTCTGTCCGTCAGGTAGACCACCGCGCAGCCCTGTTGCCAATCGGGTCGCGCTGTCGCTCCGGGCACAGCCCCGTCTATCCGGCATAGGCAACCCGCACTCGCAGCGTAGATCGTCCTCGTTGCCCCCCGTCTGTGGACTGTCCGAGCCGCCATTTCGACCCTGTGAATGTGGCCGAACACGGTCGTCACCTCCGACTTGGCAACATGGGAAGTGACCGTCTGCCCACCCTTGCCCCGGACCCCGCCATCGTGGACGAACCGCACACGGTCCTCCCAATACCAATCGTCCTGTGCCGACCCATACGGCCCGACATACTCGATGCCCAACCCGTCAAAGCCGAGCAGCCGGGCGAGATGCAACGCTCCCCTGCTGTCGCCCACCGCCTTCGCAGACAACGCCACGGGCAATCGCTCGACCAACGCGCTGCGAATCCGAAAGCAATGGTTCCCCTCAAGGTAGATAAACCGTGCCTTTGGTGCAGCCTTTCGCATTCTCCGGAGGTCGAAGTGCAACTCCTCTATCGCAGGCTGCGTCGTTTCGAGCAGTTCGGGGCCACGCGCATACTTTAGCGACCACTCCGCGAAGTCCGGGCCGTCTCCAAGGTGGACAATCAGATCGGGCTTCACCCGCGCAATCAATTGCACCACGGCATCTATCGCCCTGCGGTCGTGCATCGGTATCAACCGTGTCCGAAGGTCGTTCCACCGAAACCCATGCTGCGTGTCCGGGACAACCACCGCTACCAACGGCTTGTCCGTGTAGATTGGTGCAGGACTAGGCACATAAACAGCCCTGCTCTCAACAGGCTTCACCGACGAAAGCACGCTCGGAACCAACCGCGCCTTCACCTGCCACATCTGCACCTTACGATGCTTGTCGCCAACCCGGTAGAAACTCTCCCAAGTGTTCGCTCCCCACTCCAAAACCACCCACTTCGACAAGTCTATCTTCGCTGCCTCAACCAACTGCTCAAGATTGCTTATGGTGCGGCCCTTGGACGACAACTCAACCCCGTCCTCCGTTTCAGTCAGCGAAACCTCGTTGCGATCAACAGACCCGGATGCCTCGGACACACCGGATACCTCGGAAACAGCCTTCAATGGCTGCGTTGCCGTGGTGCCAAAGTCGCGGCTGTTCGGATTCGCAGACCTACGCTTGGCGTTGATCTCGTCCTTGCAGTATTCCGTGTAGGCCCAACGCAAACAGGCACGCAACTCGTCCTCGGACAAGCCCATGTCTAAGTACCGTGGCACCAAGCGGTAATACTGACGGTTCTCCAATGCGACCCGGCCGCCTTCCAATACCGCTTGTGCTACTTCCTGCCACGCCTTGCTAACGCTCATACGCCCTCCGCGTAGAGCAACCGCCGGCTAGATCAAACCGCCAACCCCAACCTGCACCCCGGTCGTTGTGTTCACCACAACCCCCGTAACATCTGCGTTCGACTTCAAGTAGTCCACGACTGCCTTTGCGATTGCGTTTGGTAACAGGTCTCCACCTGCCTTGTTTACATCGTATCGACTGTTCTCGTCTTGCATAGCCGAAGCAATCGCTCCCGCCAATCCCGTTCCCAACCTAGCGTCACCGACCACCATCGCCATAGCGTTCCTCCAACTCCTGCAACATCTCTCCTAGCACCACTTCTCTGCTCATGCCACGCTTCTCGCATACCCGGTCCAACGACCTTACCAACTCCCCGCTCAACACAAACAACACCGCGTCCAAACCCATCAGCCCGCCCGCTGCAATCCTCGTAACCGCCCTCGCCATACTCAACCTCCCCGGCATTGAAACCTTTGACAATCGAATGTTAGTTTGCCAAAAACCTGCACCATTGCGAACCCCCTAGGGCGACACACCCCCGACAGAAACTTTCTTCGGAAGCGGAGCGTTTTCAGTTTACGGACACCCCCGGCCCCCT
>Ga0209107_10002532_pt1 | contig 10146 bp, 9 predicted proteins | sample LakErihyJuly2011_2_FD_187460 | JGI IMG/M metagenome (GOLD analysis project Ga0209107, IMG submission 187460) | Freshwater microbial communities from dead zone in Lake Erie, Canada - CCB hypolimnion July 2011 (SPAdes) (version 2) | ecosystem: Environmental > Aquatic > Freshwater > Lentic >... | reverse complement strand
CATTAATGCAACCACAGGAAGTACAGGCGCTGGCGTTCAACCAACTGCCTCAACGCACAACAGTTGGAGAAACAATAATATGTCGCATTACAAAGCTTTTGAACACCAACATTTAGGGGAAATTCATAGAAATTTGTCAGAAGTTCAAAAGGATTTTAATCAAGAAGTACTTCTAATTCCAAATCGTGGAGATTTTACCAGAGGAATTTTTGCAACGCTATATACCAAAACGGCTTTGACATTAGTTCAAGTCGTGAAAATCTTCGAAGATTTTTATAAAAGCGAACCTTTTGTAGTAATTACGACTTCGGAAATTAATTTGAAGCAAGTCACTCAAACCAATAAATGCATCATCAGTATTGAGAAAAAAGGCGATTATGTTCTAATTACTTCTGTAATAGACAATCTTTTGAAAGGCGCATCTGGACAAGCAATTCAGAATATGAACTTGATGTTCGGATTTGACGAAACAGAAGGAATAGTATTAAAATCTAGTGGTTTCTAATTTATAAAACATACAAAAAATGAATTTATTTGACGTTTACCCATTGTATTCAATTACTCCTGTAAAGGCTTTAGACTGCATTATTACAGATGAAAACGGAGTTGAATATTTAGATTTATATAGCGGTCACGGGGTAATTTCCATTGGCCACAGCCATCCAAAATATGTAGATAAACTTAAAAATCAGTTGGATAAAATTGGTTTTTATTCCAATGCAATTCAAAATCCACTTCAAGTGGAATTGGCAACAAAATTAGGAGCACTTTCTGGATATGAAGATTACAGTTTGTTTTTATGCAGTTCTGGTGCTGAAGCAAATGAAAACGCATTAAAATTAGCCTCCTTTCATACTGAAAAATCACGAATTATAGCTTTTGAAAATTCTTTTCATGGAAGAACTTCGGCAGCAGTTGCAGCTACGGACAATAAGAAGATTGTAGCTCCTATGAACGCCCAACAATGCGTTACTTTTTTGCCATTAAATACTATAGAATTAGTAGAAATCGAACTCGAAAAAGGTGATGTTTGTTGTGTAATAATAGAAGGAATTCAAGGAGTTGGTGGATTGGACGAAGGAACATCTGATTTTTTTAAGGCGTTAGAAATAACTTGCGCAAAACACGATGTAGTTTTGATTCTAGATGAGGTTCAATCTGGGTATGGACGAAGCGGGAAGTTTTTTGCACATCAATACCACGATATAAAACCGGATATTATCTCTATTGCAAAAGGAATGGGAAATGGTTTTCCAATTGGAGGAATTTTGATTTCTCCTAAAATCAGAGCGAGTTATGGGTTGTTAGGGACTACTTTCGGAGGAAGTCATTTGTCTTGTGCCGCAGGAATAGCGGTTTTAGAAACTATCGAAAACGAGAAGCTACAAGAAAATGCTACGCAAATCTACAAGCACTTTCTGGAAGTTATAAATGACATGCCGTACGTCAAAAAAATAAAGGGAAAAGGATTAATGTTGGGTTTAGAATTCGATTTTGATGTAAACGAACTTCGTAAAAAATTAATTATAGAAAAGCACGTATTTACAGGAAATTCTAGTAATAAAAACCTTCTTCGAATTCTCCCGCCACTAACGATTACAAAAGAAGCTATCAATCATTTTGTTAAAGTTTTGAAAGAAGCTTTAGAAGAATTAAAAGCATAAAACTATGAATTTCACCTCCTTAAAAGACATTGATTCTTTGAATAAATGGGTTTCTGAAGCCCTAATAATAAAGAAAAACCCATTAAATAATAAAAAATTAGGGGAAAATAAAACTCTAGGAATGTTGTTTTTTAATCCAAGTTTAAGAACGCGTTTGAGTACACAAAAAGCAGCTTTGAATTTAGGAATGAATGTCATGGTCATGAACTTTACAAGCGAAGGATGGACCTTAGAATTTGAAGACGGTGCTATTATGAATCAAGGGGCATCGGAACATATCAAAGAAGCTGCTGAAGTCGTTTCCCAATATTGTGATGTTATTGCAATTCGTGCTTTTGCAGAATTAATTGACAAACAAAAAGACAATTCCGAGGTCGTGATTTCAGGTTTTTTAAAATATGCAACCGTGCCAATTATCAATATGGAAAGCGCGACAGGACATCCGTTACAAGCCCTTGCTGATGCTATTACGATGGAAGAATTCAAACCAAATCACAAACCAAAAGTAGTGCTAACATGGGCGCCACATCCAAAAGCGTTGCCTCAAGCTGTGCCGAATTCTTTTGTGGAAATGATGCAACTTCAAGAAGCCGATTTTGTAATTACACACCCAAAAGGATATGAGTTGAACCCAGAAATCACTAAGGATTCTAAAATAGAATACAACCAAGACAAAGCCTTTGAAAACGCCGATTTTATCTATGCTAAAAATTGGAGCAATTATAATGAATACGGACAAATCACCAACTCAGATTCCAGCTGGACGGTGACTGCCGACAAAATGAAACGGACCAATAACGCTAAATTCATGCATTGTTTGCCCGTTAGAAGAAACGTAATTGTAACTGATGAAGTAATTGATAGTGACAATTCTATCGTAATGAATCAGGCGAATAACAGAACCTATTCGGCACAATTAGTATTACAAAAAATTCTTAAAGATGAAAGATAAAATACTATTGAAAGTCATAAAAATAGGAGGGAACATAATTGACAATCCGACTGAATTGAATCAGTTTTTATCCGATTTTTCTTCTATTGAAGGGCATAAAATACTCGTGCACGGTGGTGGAATATTGGCTACAAAAATAGCAGAAAGTACCGGTTTAAAGCCTCAATTAATTGACGGACGAAGAATTACAGATGCCCCAATGCTTGATGTTGCTGTAATGACGTATGCCGGTACAATTAATAAAAATATAGTGGCTAAATTACAAGCGCACAATTGCAATGCGATTGGGTTTTCTGGTGCTGATGGAAATTTAATTCAATCCGAGAAAAGAAACCATCCAACCATTGATTTTGGTTATGTTGGCGATGTGAAAAAAGTCAATTCCGAGCTTTTAATTTCATTGATTTTATTAGGTATAATTCCCGTTTTTAGTGCAATTACGCATGATAATAAAGGACAATTGCTAAATACAAATGCCGATACAATTGCAAGTGAAATCGCAATTTATTTGAGTACTACTTTTGAAGTTTCGCTTATTTATTGCTTTGAAAAACAAGGAGTTTTAGCAGATTCAGAAGATGAAAATTCGGTTATTCTGCAAATAAACGAACAAGATTACGCCGATTTATTAGAAAAAAAAGCAATCCATTCTGGAATGATTCCAAAAATTGATAATTGTTTTTATGCCTTAAAAAAGGGCGTTGATAAGGTTGTTATTGGAAATCAATCGTTACTTTCAAATAGAAATTCTATTTTTACTACTATTAAACTATAAATTCAATGAAATCAATAGAACATATTACAATAGAGGCAATTGAGTTATTAAAAAAACTTATTGAAACACCGTCTTTTTCGAGTGAAGAAGAGAATACGGCGCTATTAATTGAAGCTTGGTTTTTAAACAATGAAATCCCTTTCGAGCGAAACAATAATAATATTTGGGCTTATAATTTGCGTTTTGACAAAGCAAAACCTACCCTTTTACTGAATTCTCATCACGATACCGTGAATCCAAATCAAGGATATACTATTGACCCGTTTTCGGCAATTGTTGAAGACGATAAACTTTTTGGACTTGGCAGTAACGATGCCGGCGGTTGCTTGGTTTCCTTAATCGCTGCCTTTACGTATTTGTACAAAGCCGAAAATTTATCGCACAATATAGTAATGGTGGCTTCTGCAGAGGAAGAAAGTAGTGGTGAAAATGGTCTTAATAGTGTATTGAAATTCCTTCCTGAAATAGATTGTGCCATCGTTGGTGAGCCTACGCAAATGCAATTGGCCATAGCCGAAAAGGGATTGTTGGTGCTCGATATTCAGGTGCTTGGAACCGCAAGTCACGCCGCCCACGAGAATTTAGACAATCCAATTATGAAAACCATTGCAATTTTAGAATGGTTTAAAAATTATAAATTCAACAAAATTTCAGATATATTAGGGCCTGTGAAAGCCACCGTAACCCAAATAAATGCCGGGAAACAACACAATGTCGTGCCGTCAGAATGTAATTTGGTGGTTGATATTCGTGTCAATGAAAAATACACCAATCAAGAAATTGTGGACATTGTAAATCAAAATATTGACGCTGTGGTAAAGCCACGTTCTATGAATTTGAAATCCTCATCTATCCCATTACATCACGGGTTGGTTCAGGCGGGAATGGCATTGGGAAGAACTACGTATGGCTCGCCAACATTGTCGGACCAGTCGGTTTTGGAGTGTCAATCGTTGAAGTTAGGACCGGGAAATTCATTGCGATCTCATACTTCAAATGAATTTATATATCTGTCTGAAATCAAAGATGGTATAGAAATTTATATAAATATTTTAAATGCTTTTTTAAAGAAGTAATTGAAACTTTCAAAACAGGTTATTTTAATTAATTAAATTTATAGCGATATGAAACTTTGGGAAAAAGGAATACCAACAGACAAAAAAATCGAACAATTTACTGTTGGTAATGACAGAGAACTGGATTTAGTTTTGGCTAAATACGATGCAATTGGTTCTATTGCTCATGCAAAAATGCTTGCTAGTGTTGGACTTGTAACTGCTTCCGAAGCGGATGCATTAGTAAATGCCTTAAACGAAATGCTATTAGATATTGCTAATGGTGCGTTCACAATCGAAGATAGTTTTGAAGACGTACATTCCAAAATAGAGTATTTACTCACCGAAAAATTAGGCGATACAGGAAAAAAAATCCACACCGCACGTTCCCGAAACGACCAAGTTTTAGTAGATGTGAATTTGTATTTAAAAGACGTTGTAATCGCATTTAAACAGCAATTAAAAGACCTTTTTGATTTGCTAATGGCTTCCGCCGAAAAACACCAAAACATATTATTACCAGGTTATACGCACCTTCAAATCGCTATGCCGTCTTCCTTTGGAATGTGGTTTTCTGCCTATGCCGAAACACTAATTGACGATATTACCATCTTAAATGCGGCTTTAAAAGTGGTCAATCAAAATCCTTTAGGATCGGCTGCGGGTTATGGAAGTTCGTTTCCTATAAACCGAACTTTCACCACCCAAGAATTGGGATTTGAAACCTTAAAATTCAACCCTATTGCGGCACAAATGAGTCGTGGAAAATCCGAAAAAACCGTTGCTTTTGCCATGAGCAGTGTAGCCGCCACGGTATCTAAATTAGCAATGGATGTGTGTTTGTATTCGAGTCAGAATTTTGATTTTATTAGTTTACCATCGCATTTAACTACGGGTTCCAGTATAATGCCTCACAAAAAAAATCCAGATGTTTTTGAATTAATTCGTGGTAAATGCAATAAAATTCAAGCGTTGCCGTATGAAATCACCTTGATAACCAATAATCTACCAAGTGGGTATCATCGCGATTTGCAGCTCCTCAAAGAAGGTTTGTTTCCGGCAATTGAAAACTTAAAAGCGTGTTTGGATATTGCGGTTTTTGCTATTAAAGACATCAAAGTAAAAGACCACATTTTAAACGATAAAAAATACGATTATCTCTTTACGGTCGATGCATTGAACGAGTTGGTTGTTGCTGGTATTCCCTTTAGAGACGCCTATAAAACCGTTGCCGAACAACTAGAAAACGGCACTTTCCAATCGCCAAAAGCCACCAAACACACCCACGAAGGAAGCATAAATAACTTGTGTTTAGAAGAAATTAAGCTGAAAATGAAGGTAGCTTTCAACTGAATGATTTCTCAAAACAAGTAGCGAATTGTTTCCGCATAGCTTTACCTTGTTATTGCGAGTGTAATCCAATTTTCTTTTTTTAACCGCAAAGGGCGCAAGGACTTACGCAAGGTTCGCAAAGATTTTTTGCCACAGATTTAACGGATTAAACTGATTTCCACAGATTTCCCAAATAATCGATTAAACAATTAACCGATTAACCCTTTCTATTATCCATAAATCCTTCTTCCGATTAACCGATTAAACAAATAACCGATTAACCCTTTCCTTTGGAAATGGCTGGGGATAGGAAAAAATAACATACCATTTATCATTTATTCCAATTAAAATTATTAATTTTACGCTTCCCTCCCAAACGATATAAAGTAATTAAATGCCTATGACCTGCATCTATTTCTGCGCACTCGCAACAATCCCATTATACATTTATTGTAGTACCCTACTGAAGACGCACCGTTTTGAGCCACTTTTTCTATGGGACAAACTCAAAACAACGGTTGCATTCAACCAACAAGTAATAACTATTAACCGATGTAACACTATAAAATAGAGCAAAGAACCACCCCGTAAGCCGAAAAGGGAAACAAAGAGTAGGCAAAATGAATAAAAACCAAATCACCATGGCCATTACAAATTTAAACAACACCCATTTAACAGCGGCTCAAGTAACAGCCGCTACAACAGCTATCACGGCACTAGAAACCGAGTTAGCTGCAGTAAACGTAAACCTATCAGCAGAAGACCGCCAACGATATGGGAGTATTAATGAGCAAAACAAACTATTGGTAAACAAAACCATGGATTATCACAACACCCAGCCAGTGCTACAAACACCGCATGTGGATTGGACAGAGTACGCCAAGGATTTCACAAGCCGCAACAACATGGAAGGCATGATTGCCCGATTAGAAAGTTTGATTGTCCGCTTGACTAATGCCAAAATCTTGCACGATTATGACAATTACCAAGCTGCATTGGCGGATTATGCTTATGCCAACTTTATGGCAGGTACAGCAACGCCTGGCTATGAAACCAAAGTGAATGACATGAAGCAGTTTTTTAGTAGAACAACCGCCCCAAAGACTGCTACAGAGGAGTAATTAAGTCCTTTGTTGCGGTTCCAAAGTCCTCCGATGGGGTTCTGGAGTGATAATTTGGGGTTGGAGACCCAAAATTTTGGGTTATAAACCTCAAAATTAGGGTTCAGAACGTCAAAAATAGACTACCGAACCGCAAATTATCAGTCTAGGACCGCAAAATACCATTTGCGAACCCCAACGGAGGGGTTCAAGACCCCAGCGGAGGGGTTTGAAACCACAAATTTGGGGTTTGGAACCCCAACAGATTGCAGCGTACCCCGCAACAACAGGGCAGCCGAAAACTGAAGAGAGTAGGCGGAATAAAAAACTTGATTAGGCACGGATCGAAAATCTGGGCTATCGGGTTAAATAATTTTATATGTCAGATAAATTAAATTTAAAGGTAATTGCTGAACTTTTAAAAGTGAAAGATGATGGGAATTTGTTTCATAGAGAAAGTCAAAATTTAGAATTTAAACAATCCTTTAATTTAGCTGGACTAGCAGATTATTTTCGAGATTTTTCAGCTTTTGCAAATAATAAAGGTGGCTATTTAATTTTTGGAGTTAAAGATAGACCAAAGAGAGAATTGGTCGGATTAAGTATAAAAGCTTCCGAACAATTTGATAAACTTGACCCAGAAATAATTTCTGGCTATTTATTAGATCTGTTTTCTTCAAATATAAATTGGGAACATGAAATTTATAAAATTGATAACATGACTTTTGGTGTATTTTATGTCTATGAATCACATCAGAAACCAATTATTACAAAGAAAGATGAAGGAAAAGATCAATCTCTAAAAAATGGTGAGATTTATTTTAGATATGGTGGTAGAACTCAAAAAATTCAAGCAGCTGAATTAGAAACTATAATAAACAAACGGATTGAACAAAATAACAATCATTGGATTGATTTAGTTCAGAAAATTGGAAAATCTGGCCCACAAAATGCTGCAATTTTAGATTCTGAAAGAGGTATAATTGAGAAAGGTGAAACTCAGATTCTAGTTGTTGATGAGGAATTAATAAGTGAGTTCCAAATAATTCGAGAAGGTCAATTTTCAGAGACTAGAGGAGCAAAAACACTAAAATTAGTTGGAAATATCACACCTATTAATCAAATTGAAGTTATTAAAAAAGTTAAAGAAGATAAATTAAAAGATTACCCACTGTCGGCTACTGATTTAGTAATTGAAATTAAAAAAAGAGTACCAGATTTTAATAAAAAAAGAATTTGGGAAATTATAAAAGAAAATGGAATTAAATCAAATAAAGATTATTCTGATTATTCTTTTAGAAATCAAAATCAACGATTAAATTATGAAAATGAAAATACACTAGCTAAAGGAACACCTTCAATTTATAAGTCTTCCACAGTTGATTTAATTTTGAATATTTATAAAAATGAAAACCCCGATAACTCCCCCAGCTCACCCACAACCCCTTTCCGAGGTAACGGCTAACAAAACCCGCTCCGCAAAGTCTCACGACTTTGAGGTAAAATAAAAAGATGAAACAAGAACAATGAAAATAGAAAGTTTAAAATATGCCGCAAAGTCAGGAGACTTTGCGGAGCTGAAGGTAATTGTAAAAAAAAATACAAAATGAAAGATACAAGTTTAAAAAGTACTTATAAAACAACATTATCTGAATTTAATTTAGAAGAAATTAGAGGTTGGACAATTGATAGATTGTATCAAATTGAATCGAAAATTAACTTCATTATTTCATTGTACTTTAATCCAGAAAAAAAATATGAATTTGAAAAAATAGTTCTTAATTCATCAATTATTAGTATCGGAGGAAAAATAAAAATACTTAGAAACATAAAAGAGTTTGACAAAAAAATTATTGGAAAAATTCAAGAAATATCAAACATAAGAAATGCATTTGCACATTTGCCAACAAGAGATTGTATTGAAATACATGTTGAAAATGATGAAAATGGAAATTTTGTAAAATCTAATATTGGGAAGATTACCAGTGAAATGGAATTGATGAATTCTAATGGTGAACTAAAAACCAAAACAACAACTTATTTGATTGACGAATTTTACAAATTAAACAAAGAGATTTCAGATTACTTAAACACATACAAATACCAATAACCCCCCGCTCCCGCTCCGCAAAGTCTCCTGACTTTGAGGTAAAATAAAAAGAGGAAACAAGAACAATAAAAATATAAAGTTTAAAATATGCCGCAAAGTCGGGAGACTATGCGGAGCGGATAACAAAGAGTAGGCGGAATAAATAAAATAATTATGAAAAAACAAATCCTCATTTTAGTCTTATTAGTAAGTAATTTATTGGCATTAGCACAAGATAGAAACCCAATATACAAAGGGTTTATCACACTTGAAAACAATGATCGAATTGAGTTTATCAACTTGAGTTATGATAGAAAATTAGTTATTTTTACAAATGTTGCCACCAACAGAGAGGTGAGCTATTTTGCTAGTACCATAAAAAAAATTGAAAAATATGTAGATCCTAAACAAATAGTACCTAAAGAAGTTGTAAAAGAAACTAAAAAAGATACCTTATTCAAACCCAATTATCCTGATGGAATCTACAAAACGAAAGAAGACTTTATCAATAAAAAACCAAGTGAAGTAGTATCACTTGTTCAAAAAGGATTGTATGGTTTTGAAAAACCTGTTTTAGAAAATATAGCCCACAATTGCTACTTCTATACTAATACAACCGATTCTAAAATAAAAAATGTCTTTGCGGTTTCTTATAAAGGATATTTATATTTTCAAATAAACGGTATTTTGTCCAATAGAAATAAAACAGATAGAGCACAAACCAATAACGCTCCAAACGGATTTGTTAGAGTAATAATGGGCGGTGAAAATTATTTTTATACTGAGGCAGATCTTACTAACCAATGGGCACAGGCGTTGTCTTATGGAGGAGTAGGCGGTGTGGCAGGAGTAATAATTGCAAATTCTATTGTTTATGGCAAGGGTGTTGTGTGGGATTTTAAAAAACAAGAATTTAATATCTTCAAAAATTGTGAAGATTATAATGATTTTGCAAAGGAAATATATCCAGAAGGCATACAAAATTGCCCCAATCAACAACCTGATGTTTTACAGATTAGAAAGGTACTATTTAAAATAAAATAAGACTCCTCCGCTGAATTGCATTTCCTGCGGTGGCGGTTAAATAAGAAATACTTTATCCCTTTGCGAACTTTGTGTAAACCTTTGCGAACTTTGCGGTTAAATATAAAACGATTGGATATTGAAAGTTGTAGCCAT
>Ga0209107_10002530_pt1 | contig 10152 bp, 6 predicted proteins | sample LakErihyJuly2011_2_FD_187460 | JGI IMG/M metagenome (GOLD analysis project Ga0209107, IMG submission 187460) | Freshwater microbial communities from dead zone in Lake Erie, Canada - CCB hypolimnion July 2011 (SPAdes) (version 2) | ecosystem: Environmental > Aquatic > Freshwater > Lentic >... | reverse complement strand
CGAGGTCCCCGGATCTTGCCACAGCATCTGGGTCTGCCTTGGCTTTTTGTCCCGGGGATCGGCGCCAAGCAAGTTGAGCTCCCCGGTCGACGCGCACAACCCGGTCAGCGCGCGGAGCAGGGTGGTTTTTCCCGCGCCGCTCTCGCCGATCACACCCACGGTTTCACCGGCGTGCAGTTCGAGCCTGACGCCACGAAGCACAGGCCCGCGGCCTACAGCTCGGTGGGGCCTGCGGGTCAGCCCCGCCCACACGCACAGGTCCGACGCGGTGAGCAGCGTTGTGCTCGAGGGCACAGCGAGCGGCTCGGCGGCCAACGATGGCGTACTCGTCTGGCTGCTCGGGCCCGTCTGGCTGCTCGGGCCCGTCTGGCCGATCGGGAGGATTCGGTCGGCGAAGTTCGCGAGGATGCGGTGGTCGTGGGTGACGAAGACCACCGCGGGGCGTGGCGCTTTGTTGCTGTGGGTCAGCTCTCGCAGCGCCCGGGTGAGCGACCTGCGCGCACGGGGATCGAGCCCGGTCGTAGGCTCATCAGCGAGCAGCAGCGCGGGCGGCGGGGCTCCGTGCGGCGCAAACGCGACCAGCAGGGCTGCCCTTTGGGCTTCACCGCCAGACAGCACGTGCGGAAAAGCATCCAGCCGGGATGCCGGAAATCCAGAGCGCGCCAGCGCTTCGGGGAGGGCATCGGTCTGGTCACGGATCGTGCGCAGCGGGTCGAGGCTGGCGCGTGCGTCCTGGGCCACCCAAGCGAGGCGAGGGCGGGTGATCTGACCGCTCGCGGACAACTGTGCGGGTAGTATGCCGGCGATAGCCCGGAGCAGCAGGGATTTTCCTGCGCCGCTGGGTCCGATCAGCGCGACGACCTCGCCGGGATCGGCGTGCAGCGCGTCGATACGCGCGAGGCTGCGGCCTGCAGCGTTGGGGCCTGTGGCGTTGGGGCCTGTGGCGTTGCGGCCTGTTTGGCTGCGTACTTCGAGCGTTGTCACCTGCAAATCACCGTCGCGCAGGTTCAGGGGGAGCGTCGCGCCCGGCCCAGCCTGGGGTTGTGATTTCTGGGGTTGTGATTTCTGGGGTTGCGTTGCCTGCCAGAGCAGGGCGCTCACAATCACGATGGCCGCGATGGGCGCTAAGATGGGTGCCGGGAATGGCGCGGCGTGTCCCGGGCCTGCGCTCATCGCCATCGCCAGCATGTTGCCCCAGGAAGCCTCGGGCTCGGCCACCCCCGCGCGCCCAAGGTACGACAGCGCGGTCTCCATCGCCAGAAAGCCTGCGAGCACGCGCGCAGCTTGCATTTGGAGCACATCGCGCGCGTTGTTCCAGACCAGATGAACCGCGACAGCGCGCCACGCGGGGATGCCGTGCGCGACGAGCGCGAGCAGCCGGTCTTCGCGGCGGAGCGCGTCTACTCGGTTGTAGATGGCTACCAGCACGCCGGGCGCGCAAGCCAGTCCCCATGCGAGTCCTAGCGGCCAGATGCCCTGACCGAACACCAAGCCTAATACCAACACCAGCGGGATCGCCGGGACCGCCGCGACCGACGTGGCCGCCGCGCGAATCCCTTGGGCGATCGTCCCGCCCCGCGCCCCCGCGAGCGCGCCCAGCGGGACGCCTAGCGTGAACGCCACCGCCACGCTGACGCCACCGCCGACGAGCAGCGGTTTGGCGGCGGCGATGAGCCGAAGCGAGACATCACGTCCGACGGCGTCGGTTCCCAACGGGTGCGCCCAGGATGCTCCGAGGCCCAAGGCGTGCGGGTTCGGCGTGCTTGCGTAGTCGGCGTACAGGATCGCGGCGCAGGCTGCTGCCGCGCAAGCCGCTGCCGCGCAAGCAGCCGCGCAAGCTTCCGCGCAAGCTGCCGGCCCAGTCCGGTGGTTCTGGGTCCGGTGGTTCTGGGTCCGGTGGTTCATGTCGCGCGCCGCAGTCGCGGGTCCCACGCCCGGCGCGCGAGATCGAGCACGAGGCCGATCACGACGGTGCAGCCAGCCAACGCGACGACTGCGCCGGTCGCGACGGGAACGTCCCGCACCGCTACGGCCCGCCACAGCAGGTCGCCGGCGCCTGGCCGCGCACACAGACGCTCGACGATGACGAGCCCGCCGACTAACGGTGAAAATACCGCTTGTGAAGCTTCAAGTATCGGCACCACGCGATGGCGCCAAAGCAGCTTGGTCAGCGCGCTCCCGCGCCGATCCGGGAGCGAGCCGGTGCGCGCCCGGGCTGCAAGGACGAACGCCGCTTCGGACAGCGCGGCATCTGCGGCTCCAAGGCGCGCGGCGACCTCGCCTAAGACACCGGAGCCTACCCCGAGCGCGGCGATCGCCAGCGCGTCGCGCGCCCATCCTGCCTCGGTAGGCAGCGCGAAGAAGTCGGGGCGCGACCAGTAGCTGCGCTCCATTCCGTACCAGACCCCTGCGTTAATCCATTGCGTCGCCCCTACTGCGACGATGACCACCGGAAACGCCGACAGTAAAATCGCGGACTTGGCGGTAGCCTGTCCCCGCGCGGCGACGCCCAACCCGACCGCGAGGATCCACGCCCCAAGCAGAACCGGCGCTGAGTGCATCATCGCGATGCCGACCATGCCCGCCACGCTCGCGCCCGGATGTACTGTCCAGGAGCTTCCCCACTCCCCGGTGAGCCCGCGCAGCGTGCCGGTCAGGATGCGCTGCCAGACAGGCTCCGCCAAGCCCCAGTCCAGCGCGAGCTGCGCCCGCAGCGCGGGGTCGGGTAGGGTATCGACCGCATCTCCGGGGGCAAGGACGACGAGGATCTGCACCAGCGCCACCGCTCCGATCCAAGCGAGCGTCCATCCGGCTACTGGAGTCAGCCAGAATGCGCGCCGCGTCGCGGTGTGCGCCGCGCGGCTGCTCACTGCATCTGCCACTCATTCGCCCAGGTGAAGAATCCAAACGGATGCACCGTCACGTTCTTTACGCGCGTGGACAGCGCAGCGTAGCTGTCGAGCGTCCACAGGAAAACCATGGGCATGTCGTCGTGTACGCGCTGGTGCACTTGCCGAAACGCCGCTTTACGCACTATTGGGTCGGCTGTGCCGCGCGCGGTGTCGAAGAGCTTGTCCAGCTCCGCATCCTTCAAGCCGGTCAGGTTTCGCGAGCCGGTGGAGTAGAACTGCTCGCGGATGTCTTCGTTGCGGTCAAAGGTCCATTGGGAAAGCACGAAGTCGAAGTCGCGATCCTTCCAAACCTGAAGTCGCCATTGGGGGTCGTCGAGGAAGTTGATGGCGACGCCGATGCCCTGCGCCTGAAGCTGGCTCTGGAGGTTGATGGTCACCTCTTGCGCGCTCTCAAAAGACCGGGGGGCGCTGACGGTGATTTGGAGCTTTTTTCCTGCCTTGTACCAACCTTCTGACGTTCGCTGGTACCCAGCCGCTGTCAGCAGAGCGGCGGCTCCCCCGGTGTCATGGGGCCAGGGCTTGGTGGCGTGGTTGTAGTACGGGCTGGATGGCACGTAGGGCCCGGTGATCAGCTCGCCGGTGCCGATGGGGGCGAGCATGTCGGGTACGTTGAGCATCTGGGAGAAGGCCTGGCGTACCTTCGGGTCGTCAAATGGCGCACGTTGCAGGTTGAAACCTCCATACCACCAGGAGTTGGTCTGGTACGGATAGAGCTCGACCTTCCGATTGCTCTGGAGCATCGCGAGGTCGCGGGGGAGCACGCGGACCAGCGCATCTACGCTCTCATAAAGTAGGAGCTTGGCCTGATAGTTCTTGTCGGCGATCTCTTTGAGCACGATCTGCGAGATGCCGACATTGTCCTTGCCGTCGATACTCTTGTAGCTTGGATTGGCGGAGAAGCTGATCGAGTTATCGTCGTTGAACTTTGCGAGTGACCAGGGCCCCGTGCCGATCGGGTTCAGCCGGAACGGAGACGTACGCTTGACCGGCAGCGTCTGTACGGCTGCGGCGGGCAGGATCTTGAAGGTCAGCTTGTCTTCGGGACGAAGCTCGGGGCGTACAAAGTCGAATTCTACTGCGCTGGTGCCGCTTTCTCGGACGTCAGCGATGAACGCCACGCGCGCGGCTTCCGTAGATGCGGTGGCCGGATCTTTCATCGCTTTGACCGTCAGCACGACGTCCCGAGCGGTGAAGGCTGTGCCGTCTTGCCAAGTGACGTCCTCGCGCAACCGCACGGTCATGTGCTGGCGGTCGGCGGACAGTTCGCCGGATTCTGCGAGCTGTGGCACAGCGGCGAGGGTGTGGTCGTCGGTGTACAGGGATTGAAACAGCAGCTCGGCGACGCGGGTTTCGGTCATCGACGTCGTGAAAAGCGGGTTCACGATCGCGGGGGTTTGATCTTCGGCGTAGCGCAGCTGCGATGCGCTGGCAGTGCCGATCGCGAGGGCGAGCGTGCTGGCCGCGAGCCCGACAGAGATCGCCGCGACTACAAAAACAGGACCGGGGATGGATGGCATGGAGGGGGGCTAACCTGAGGGCTCCTTGTCGGAACGGATCTAGTTTTCGCCGGAAGCGCCGTGGCGATCCATGCCTTGCTGCACGGCAAGATCCGACACCGCTTCGATCACGCCAAGCGCTTCGGGGTATCCGTCTGATCCGTCGGGTCGCAGCACGTTCAGCGCGTCGAGGGCCTCACGGACGTGGCCAAGCTGGATGTTCGCTGCGGCGATCACCGCGTACACGGTCGGGCTGTTCGTCGGGGTGATGCGGCGCGCCGCTGCGTGATCGAGCGCTTGCTCGGCGTACCAGACGGCGCAGGTTGGTTGCTCGGCTTCCAACGCGTTCACTGCGAGTCGGGTGAGCGTTCGCGATCGCGCGACTTCGATCAGGCCGAGGTCCTGTAGCAGGGCTCGCCCTTCTGCGGGCGCGGTCGTGGCCAGCGCGGCAGCGCCTGCGTCGAGCGTGGTGTTGAACGCTTGCCCGAATGCCCTGCAAGCGCCTATGTCGTCGGTTGCTGGGGCCGCGCCTGAAATGTCTACAGGTCCGAAGAGCGCGCCTGCGAGCCCCGCAGCGGCAGGCTTGGCGCGCGCAGCGTAGGCGCGCTTCAGCGCGAGCGGCCGGGTTGGATCCCAAAACGTACCGAGCGTCGGGTCGATGAGCGGCGTCGTGTAGGTGGCGCGCATGGCGTTCGGATCGCGGGTTCCCAAGCTGTCGACTGCGAAAGAGCTGGGGTGCGAGCCCGCTTCGGACGGGGCCGAGTTGTTGGCGTCAGGCTCGGTGATGCGCCCTGCGAGGCGCTGCGCGCTTGCGGCGAGCCAAGCGGGCACCGGAACGTCGGGGGAGCGCGACGACCAGCCTTGAGCGAGCGTCAGCACCGCTTGGGTGTTGGCGCGGGCGAGTATGCTGTTCAGCTGTTGGAGCTCCGCATCTGCGCGCAGGGAAGGCACGGAGCTGCCGGACGGGATCGCCAGCCAGTTGTTTTGGTGCAGGGCTATCCAAGCCGCCCGATCAACCCCAGCGTCAACCACTGCGGTGAACGTGGCGGGGTCCTGTGCGACCGTCGCGAGCCAAGTGCCAGCGAGGGTGTCCGTGGGCGCTGGACTGCTGCAGCCGCTGCAAAGACGCACGCCCATCGTGAACGCGAGGCCAAGCTGGCCTGCGCGGAGGGTCACTCGCCCTCGTACGAGCCGCCGCCCGCAGGATCCGTGTCCGGCGCGCTCGCCGGATCCATGTTGGTGGCGGAGGCGCGAACGGTGATCGTATCGGCGGTGAGCGTCACTGGGTCGATGCTCACCTCGCCTTGCTTGTAGTCGAGGTCCATCTTGGCGAGTTGGAAACCCAGCTTGTAGACCTCAAAGGTGTATAAGGTGCGCTTGGTGAGCCGTTGGCGTTTGCCTTCGGCGTCCCGCAGGTAGTCGATGGTGAACTGTCCCGCGTCATCGGTCACGATCTCAATGTTGCCGGGGATCACCCTTACGTTCACCCGAGGCATGGGCTGCCCGTTGCGATCCTGCACGGTGCCATGGATCGCCGGCTTCGCCCACGCCGGATTCATCAGCAGCGCAAGCGCGAGCGCAGCGCGGAGCGTGCTTTTCATTGGGTTCGGCATGGGGGCTCCTAACTTCTTCGGGTTTATCCGGAATCTTGGCTGGCCGCTCTGGGCGTGCGGCTACTTACGCTTGAAGAATCCTGAGATGCGTTCGCCGAGCGTAGGTGTACCCGAGGTATTACCTCCTCGGGTTGCGATGAGCCGTTCGTCGCGCAGGGCGTCCCGGTTGGCAGGGTCGAGTTTGAGTGCGCGCTTGAAGCGGGCCAGCGCCTGCGGTTCGTTGTTGTTGGTGCGGAACAGGATCGCCGCGACCACGTGCATCTCAGCCTCGCGCACCGGGTCGAGGATGATCAGCGCGTCCAAGGCGGTGATCGCCTGCGCGACAGACAGCCGTTTTGACCCGTAGCCGCTCTGGATCGCGTAGAACACGTAGGGCCAGGTGGTTGGATCAAGGGCGGCGGCCTCCATCAGATGGGGGTCGGCTGCGCGATGATCGCGCACGCGCCAGTAGGGCTCACCTTTGCGGAACGCGAGACGAGCAGCGGCGGGATCGCGCTCTCCGGGCACAGTGGCTCCGGCCGGAGCGCCCGCGCGCAGCTTGTTCAGCGCGGCGAGCGCGATGGGTTCACGCAGCGCAGCGTGGGCGTCGTTGACGATCGAGAAGCAGTGCTCCGCCAGGGACCGAACTTCGGGCGGTGCACCGAAAAAGGTATCGGGATGGAAGCGCAGCGACGTGTTCCGAAACGCGACGGCGACGTCCTGCTCGGTGACCACGCCTGCGTCGGGAATGCCGAGGACCTCTGTTGGTTTCAGTCCCTTCAGATGCAGGCTCGCCTCGCGGAGCTCGGCCACGCGCGGGTCGATCACCGGGGGCGCGGGTTTCGGCATGTCGGCCGGGCGGGCGCGGTCAGGTCCCAACGTGACCAGCCCCAGGGAATGCAGGAGGTCCAGGGCGCGTAACGCGGCGATCCTACGGGGTTCGTCCCCGTTGCTCGCTTCATCCAACAGCGCGCGCACGGTGCGGGACTCACCGGCGATGCGATGAACCCGCAGCGCTACCGCGTCGAGGCCCCAGGTGGCCTCCGGCGTGTCTCCCGGAATTCTACGTTCAACGCCGGTCTGTGCGCGTGGTTGCCACTTTGCCTCCAAGCGGGTCAGGCTTCGTTGTGCAAGGACGCTCGCGAACCATCGGGAGACGTTCCCGGGGATCGGGGTTGAGCCGGGGAGCGGCGCCCAGTTGGCGGTCCAGCTGACGTCGCCCTGCGGCGTATCGTAGGCGTCGGAGAGCCATTGGGCCAAGCCCTGGCTCGCCGCCGCGAGGCAGGCGTCCAGCGCTACCCCCCGCGACAACCCATGATGAATGCCGGCGATCAAGTTGTCGGGCGCGTCGGACAGCTGCAGCGCGTTGAACAGCCCGGCGATGCCGTCGATAGCGACAACCTGGCCGGCTTTAACGCCGATGGTGACTGTACCGGTGTCGGTAGATGCCATGAGCTGTCCGGTCGCTTTTTGCCGCATCGCAACAAAAAGTAGACGCAGCGCGGAGAGATCTTCGGCGGACCCGCAGGCGCGATCCAGCCAGTCTACGGCTCCGTCGTCGGCGAGCGGCCCGGGGCTCTGGGGGAGTGGGTGCCCAGCGGCCGCCGGCAGCAGCGGCGTGAGCACGGTGGAGAGCGCGATGGCGTCGAAAGGTTTCGGCAAGAACGCTGTGGGTAGAAAACCGCGTGTTTCGGCTTCCTCCCTGACGGATGCTTCGTCCCGCTCGCTGAACAGCACCACCGGTGTGGCCGCGGCCCACCGGCGCAGCGCAAGCCCAAGGGCGATGCCATCCGTTCCGGGCATCGTCACATCGGTCAGCACGAGGTCAAAGAAGCCGCGCCGAAAGGCCGCGAGGGCGTCGTCGCCGCTGGCGGCAACTACGGCCTCGTGGCCGCACGCGCGCACCGAATCGGCGACTTGGGCGCGGCTTTGGGCTTCGATTTCTACAACAAGAACGCGCGACATGAACTCCTGAGTTGCATTTGCCCGTTGACGGGGCCGCTGGGGAGCATAATCTTTCCTTAGCGTTCACGTCAGAAACCGCGTTCGGCGGTCTTCGGCTATGTGCTATTCGTGCGGGTCTTTGCACCTGCACGCACTTTTCCGTTCCCTGTACACACCTTCCCCCGGAGGCCCCATGGCCAGTCCCAATGTCAAAATGATCAACGACGCTGACTTCAAGACCGAGGTTCTCGATAGCGAACTTCCTGTGTTGCTCGACTTCACTGCGGTATGGTGCGGGCCCTGCAAGGCCATCGCTCCGCTGCTCGACGAGCTGGCAGACGCCAACCTCGGAAAGATCAAGGTCGTGAAGATGGACATCGACCAGAATGGCGCGACCCCGCAGCAGTTCGGCGTGCAGTCCATCCCCACGTTGCTGATCTTCAAGGGCGGCAAAGTGGTAGACAAGCGCGTCGGCTCGCTCCAGAAGGCCGCGCTCGCGGCGTTCGTCGGCCCCGTTCTCTAATCCCCGCGCTCAGGAGAGTTTCCGGCGGGGGCATGGGCTACACTCGGGGTCTGGATGATCCCCGATGACGTGCTTGTCTGCTCGCTCCCCGCTGCTCTCTGTGCTTCCGTTGCATCCCGGGCTGCTGCTGTCGGCGCTCACTTTGGGCGCTTGTGTTCCTGACGGTAGCAAGAGCACCGCCCCGCTTGAGCGGCCCAGCAACGAGACCTGCATGGCGCTGGAGCGCCCGCCCACCGGCGCTGACGTCACGTTCACCCAGCCCTGGCCGAACCTGCGCTTCTACGCCCCGGTGGCGATGCGCCAGCTGCCGGGAGACGACCGCTACTGGTACGTCGTTGAGCAAGGGCTGACCCATCCAGGCCGGATCGTGCGTTTTGATGGGTCCAACCCCGAAGTATCCAGCTCTGACACGGTGCTTGATCTTTCGGATCTGCTCAACAACGCCGGCGGTAACGAGTGGGGCGTGCTCGGCATGGACTTCCATCCCGACTTTGACGCGAACGGGTACCTGTACGTCAGCTACACCGGCACGCTGGACCGCAAGCTCACCAGCTTCATCGTCCGCTATACGTCCATTGATGGCGGCGCGACCTTCGACCCGTCTACCGCGCATGAGATCCTCCACCTCGCCCAACCTTTCTCCAACCACAATGGAGGAAACATTCTTTTCGGGCCTGACGGCTACCTGTACGCCGGCTTTGGAGACGGCGGGAGCCAAGGCGATCCAGCGGGTAACGGTCAGAACACCGACGTATGGCTGGCGAAGATGCTGCGCATCGACGTCGACGCCGGCGATCCCTACGGCATCCCTGACGACAACCCGTTTGCCGATGGCGTAGGCGGCGCACCCGAAGTCTACGCTTGGGGGCTCCGTAATCCTTGGCGCTGGTCGTTTGACAGCGTGACCGGAGACCTCTGGGCCGGCGACGTCGGCCAGAACGACTGGGAGGAGGTGGACCTCATTCGCAATGGCGGAAACTATGGTTGGAACGCCAAAGAAGGCACCCATTGCTATGACGCCGATCCCTGTGATTCCGGCCCGTGGATCGAGCCGGTCACTGAGTACAAGCACAACAACGCCGGTGGCGTCAGCATCACCGGTGGGTACGTCTACCGCGGGTCGGCGATCCCTTCGCTGGTGGGGACCTACCTGTACGCCGATGCCTACTACGGTCGGTTCTGGGCGCTCACCTATGATCCGGTGACCGGGGAGCCCGACCCGACGGTGATCGCGGAGGACACCGGGCTTTACCCGGTTTCGTTCGGGCAAGATCACGCGGGCGAGGTGTACTTTACCGACTGGGACGGCGGCCGGCTGTACCGCATCGATCCGGGCGCCGATGCGCCTGTGCCAGACGGCGCGGTGGTCCCGACCTTGCTGTCGGAGACCGGCTGCGTGGATCCCGCGCATCCGATGGACGCAGCGCCGGGCTTGATCTCCTATGAGGTGAACAGCCCGCTTTGGTCGGATGGAGCTGACAAGTCGCGGTGGTTCGCGATCCCCGACGGCATGCAGATCGCCATCAACGCAGACGGCACCTGGACCTTTCCCATCGGCTCGGTGATCGTCAAGCAGTTCCGGAACGGCGACCAGCCGATGGAGACGCGCCTGATGGTGCTGCACGAGGACGGCGCGTGGGCGGGCTATAGCTACGCCTGGAACGACGCCGGTACCGACGCCACCT
>Ga0209107_10002529_pt1 | contig 10154 bp, 6 predicted proteins | sample LakErihyJuly2011_2_FD_187460 | JGI IMG/M metagenome (GOLD analysis project Ga0209107, IMG submission 187460) | Freshwater microbial communities from dead zone in Lake Erie, Canada - CCB hypolimnion July 2011 (SPAdes) (version 2) | ecosystem: Environmental > Aquatic > Freshwater > Lentic >... | reverse complement strand
AAAATTATTTTTAAAAACAATTTATTAGATTTAAATTAAAAAATAATATTTAAATTTATATATTATTTATTGATTAATATAAATAATTTACAATATTTTTTTTTATTATAAATTAAAATTAACTTTTATTTAGTTAATAAATAATTACTATTTTATTTTATTTTTATATTCAAATTTTATAAATAAAATGAACTGTTTAAAATTTGGTGATATTGTTCTAATAAAAATAGCACAAGATGATTTTTATTTCTCGGCTAAAGGATTTGTGACAAATCATCTCGAACTTAAAAATATAATGAGATCTGATTAAAATGATGTTTCAGAGTGTCTGTTTAGGATTATTCCACCTATTCCTTTTAAATTTTCTAAAAAAGCCATGTAAACAAATATTGATATCAATAATAAATCGATAATTCTTGATGAACTTGCTACAGAAATACAGGAGTAAAAAAAGAAAAAAATGGCTAGCGCTGGTACAGATCTTTAATTCGGTTAAATTTTTTTGCTGGAGCATGTTATTTCAGGAAAAATTTTTTCTATCCATAAATTATCGAATTTTATTGATATATAGTTCAATCCAAGACTTCAACAAGCCCCAACTATTGAATTTACATACTAACTCGGCTATAATGGAGTATAGTCAAGTTCTAACCAATAGAGCTAGATCTGTTACGAGGAAAAGGTAAAATTTTCAGTATATTTGAGCGAAAATCGATTTTGCTATTACAATTTTCATGTGAATGACGCAGCTTTAACTAATTTGAAGCATGCTAAACATATATATAATGATAATATGTTTTTTATTAAAGAAGCAACAACTTTTACACCTATAGTATTTTCCAAATTTTAAGGATATGAAGAGGAAATAAAAAACGCGACCAGCATAATAGCAGGTGACATATTCATGATAAATAATGTTAAATCCACAAACGACATAATGTATGATAAGGTTAAACTACAATTGTTTATGGAGACTCCAGCGACCAAAAAGGAAAACAATAAGACCATGGATTCATATTGGATAGTAGACAAAAAATTATTGACAAAAGGAGGTTACATTACAAGAGGGGAGTCTTTCCGGATAAGAAATTTTTAGACTGAAATGTATCTTTCATACAACGATTAAGAAATGAACGAAATTGATACAAATAAAAATAATGAACTTAAACTTTCATTTGATAAAGATGAATCCACTCTCTTTCAGCTAGAGGACGAGACAGAAAACGCTGGCCGACCTCCTTCATATTACACAGATCCTATTGATTTTACATCTACTTTTGCAGTTGTTAAAACTTCTCACAATAACGTCAAGTCATCAGTAGGAATCAATTATGTTGTGAGGGAGAATATTTTCAAACCCTGTATGACTTCAGACTCCTTAAATGTCGAGAGTTTCAAATTCCTTAAAATTTCGAATCTTTAAGCTTGGGAATTCCGATTTATTAATGATTGTAAAAATCACCTTGAAACTGGGATTGAAATGGTAACCCATTTTTTTGCCAATAATACCTGGAATATTAATTTTTAAAGCAAAAAAGCAATTAAAGAGTTAATGTAAACCTTAAATGCCATCGAAATCTTTATGTTCCGCGATGGCATCAGTATGTCTAACATTCTAGAGATGAAATCTTAGAATATTAAGAGAACAGAAAATCTTATCAATGCAGACATGCAGGTCCTTATTCTTTAATTACTAGGTAAAATATGTTCATCTAAATAGAACTTATAAAGGGTATATTTATATAATTTAAACCCCTAGATATACATTACTCAATAAAAATATAAGCCAAATGATGAGATCATTAAAATCGAACAAAAAAGACCAACAATGAATCTGGAATAGACAGCAGAATAGAACAACCACACAATAGATAGCCTTCTGGAGAAAAAAGAGAAGGCTAAGAGCAATGAATTAGAAGAGGGTTTGAGGCGTAAAATGTTCGTCAATGCTATCTCCAAAAAATTTGCCGGAAAAACAGTTTCTATAAAGAAATTAAATGACACCTTGTACTCTAAACTGCATATAATTGATTCTATATTTTAAAATGAGGAGAGCATCCCGACTATTGCAAAACTTTTTTGGGATCTTATTGAGAATTGTTACAAGATAGTGTCTTATTTGATCATCAGTCCGATCTTCCCCCGAGAACTGTTAATACCATATACCTACCAAATAATAAATGATATCTCCCAAGGAGTTAACGCATGGGATTGTTTAGCTCAACTGCTTTCAAGCATCCATGATATAAAATTTCCGTTTGATTTAACACAATGCAATATAAACTTCCAAGATGAAATTTTTAATCCTCGAGTCCCAGTATCTGTCATACATTAAACTATATACACATATATAAGTTACCTGAATATTCGTAAGTTTACGCTTACATCATGCAATTTGATAGATATTTTAGCCAAGATATGTGTATATGATAACCAATTGAATAGGATCCATCAGACCCATATTGGAGAAGTAATCTTCGACGAATTATTCATGTCTTCCTTTTATTACAGGCAAATTTTTATCCCATATGCGTATGAGGATAGAACCACCCTTTAGGTTGAGTATAACGACCATTTCATTTCAGTTTAAGAGTTCATTAAATAAGCTACAACAAATAAGGATGAGAATTTAATCGAAATTTTTAACCGTCAATTAAAACTATTTTCCTTGATTATAGAACAGAGAAACTATTCGAATATCGAAAAACTTAGATGTTAATTCAATTATAAATTATTAGCTGGACTTATAAAATCACAAGAAGTGACTTTTGCTCTTAAAGGGAGCTTCCTCGATCTCTACCTCTACCTATACATTGATGTCAACCCATTATCAGCCATTCATAGTTGGGAAACTAAGATCCAAAAATTAGAATATGTGGACGATACTAAAGAATAAGATTTAAAAAACTCATCCCATTTCTTTTAAAATTATAATAACTAAAAAATGCAACAAGAAATAGAAAAAATAAAATTTCTGAATGAAAATTTCGAAAAAGGAGAATTGGAGGAAAAATTAAAGGAAAAACTCGCTAAAGAGTATGATCCCGCATAATGGGTTTAAATTATGCGAGATAGTATCATGATTTTGTTTGAGGATGCTTTCGAAGGGGGAGATATGGGCTACTAATAAAACATCAATAAGCCCGGCTACTTTTCTTTTTTTTTATCTGTGATAAAAATGATGAGGATTTTAATTATTTTGAAATAATTTGATATCAGCGATCCCGAATGCAATGAAGATGACTAGATCCTTAATTGGAGTTTTATCTTCTTAAAAAGTCTCAAGACTACTGAATAAAATAAGCTTAATTTGTAGTCCCATGCAGCTAAGATGGGGCTAGGAGTTGACTGCACAAAACCAAGGAAGAAAACTCTACTTCAAGATTTTGAAAATTTTTCTACCAATGACGATCTTATACAAGGACTTAAAGGACTTATACTAGATATTTTCGAATTAAAAGTAAATTATTTATAAGATGACATGATCAATGATTTTCTAAAGAAAATTCACGAGGAATTCGAAGGGGTGACTATAGAGTAAAAAGACGACAAAGTGATTAATTTTGTATAGAAATAATTCGTTGATTTTGTCGAGAAGGATCTATGTGTACACTAGGTGGTAAAAACAGGACCTTAGGACTAGTTTCACATATAGAGTGTAGAGTTCGTGAAAGTTATACTAGAGTAATTTGTTCTCTCTTATGATTTTGAACTGGATATGAAGTTACTGAGAGTGGTATTCATAATCTCTAATAGATTTTCCATGTTTGTCTAAAAAATTTAGAATATTTAGTTCCTTTTTTAGTAACAAAAAAAATAACTATTTGATTCATTTCTCGGACTTGTGGATTAGCTCAAAAATCTGAGTGAGAAATCCACTAATTGGATGACCAATACTACGCATGATTGTTCTTAAATGGTATCAATCTTCAACAAGCAACTTACCGACCTTTAATACTATCTTTCGTTAGCCTTTGACTCTATTACTCCTCAAGAAGATTTGTTATATGATATTTAGAAAATGCTTTCATCTTTAAAATTTAATATTTTACTTTTAGAATTTTTAAAGGAAAATATATCAGTAGCATAAGGCGACCTGAACAAGGAGAAAATAGAAATATTTTAGAATATTTTTAAACTTCTGCGTTTGCTCGTGAAAAATAACACGAGTATGAAAAGATAAAGTTTAAAGTACCTGCCTAACTTAGAAGAGTACCTCTATATAAGAGAATTCGGATAAAGTTGGTTCATGTTTGATATTTACACTAATGATAGACTTACTCAAAGGAACATAAGTGACCATTTCTACACTAATTTTGCCCACTCAATTAGAAAAAGCCATATTCATAATGATATCAATCCGTCTTTGCTAGAGTTCTATTAAGAGACGATTATGTTTTAAGGTGATATCATAGAGGAAAATGTCATCAATTTCAAAGAAAAATTATTATAAAATGATAGAGTTTATGATTTCTTTGGAATGTCTAGTTAAAAGAAGACCTAGAATTAAATGGCGAACAGAGGGAGCTAGGTAGACGATTTTTTTTACACTTTCAATATTAATATTTTCTAACTTGAAAAATTACCTTATATTTACTAAATTTATGCTATAAAAGTATGTCGGAACATTGTGAAAATGATAACCTAAAAAGATAGTATAAATTCTATACTTGGTAATATTTTTAATATTAATTATGTCTTTGTGGTACTTAGTAAGCAGGATTTCTATTATTCTCAGAACTACCGTAATGACGAGATGTTTTTAATGACCGTGTTTAAAAACGAGTTGCTTTAACTTTCACATTAAATTTGGTTCGAAGGCGATCATATAATTCCGAAATTAGTGACCAATGGATTCATAATGGATTTTGTCAAAAGTTAAACAAAACTGTTGCTAAATATCACTAATTAAGAGTAAACTGACATTAAAAACGAAATTATTCACATCCGAAAAGAGAAAGGACTTAATACTCTATAAGGTACTAAAATATATGAGTATCTGATGAAATTTTTGACAAAGTACTATCCCGTAGTTGATAAAATTGATTACGTGTTGGACGAATTTTATTACACTATATATGTCATTTAAAACCTGATTCCTTTCATGTCTGATCTTAAAAAATCTCTACTTTTCAATATAAATTACTCTGGAGAAGAATACAGAAAATATTAATATATGGGTTGGGATGTTATGGAGGAATTCGCCAATGCTTTTGTAATATTCTTCTAGAAAAAACTCTCATCAGAGGAGCAGTAAATATACATCAGACTGTACTAAAATAATTTGAATGATTTTAAAACAATTTTTTAGATTTCTAAGTTAGACATTACTGAAAACCTAGCGGAAACAGCTAAAAAAATTAACATCGAAATTTTTAATGAGTAAGTGTAGATAGTTGAGTCCTCTCTTAGTCAAAAAATGAACCAGCTTAGAAATATTCTTTCTATCACCCGTGGAAATACTGAGATGGAGGCTTACTTGAGTGTTTTCTTGTAGATCATGACCAACCAAACGGTAAAAACGAATTTAATTCAGAATGAAAATTAATTTTTAGTATAAATTTTTAGAAATTAATTCGAAATACCTAATTAGAATATTAGTAATAAATCAAAAGAAATTTCTACTAATATGATTATTGATAACATGGTTAAGTTCTTGTAAGTAGGACTCACACACATGCAACAGGACCCCGAGGTGTTGCAAGTAATGTATCAAACCATTAATTTTCTATGCAGTTACTTACAAAGCTACGATTACGTCAAAAATCCAAAGGAAGCTGAGACTTTGAAGCTAGTACAAAATCATATTTTTGATTCTTCGTTGGGAAGAATTTTGATTGATAACTTCACACAACCGATTTCTTACCAAGATGAGACTTTACTGCTTGAGGAGATCAGACTGCTTTATTTCTTGATAAGAGGAGGCAATAGGTATATTTAGGAGAACGTGTATAACTTTTTCAGTAATAATAATAAAATTGAACTTCTTATGTAATACTTGGACAGCGTTATTAAAAATGAAATTAAGAAAGTTCAAAATATGAATGATTAGAAGCTGAAATCCATTATAGTGTTAAATGAAATGGCTTTTAATTATGATAAATCTGATAGACATGCTATCTATCACGTGCTTAAATTAATCTAGGCCTTGACTCAGGATCATTTTATAAGTTTTTAGTAATTCTTAGTCAGTCAATTAAATTGCAATAACTCATACGATATATTACAATAATTAGCTAAGTTGTTCGACCGGTTAATAGTCACGTATATAACAGGAAAAAACTAAAATAATATAATTTTAAATGATTACCATTACGGACTTATGTAAGATTGTTTGGAAACTATTTTGTAGATGATATAGGGTAACTATCAAGACAACAAGAATAAGGTTTTACAATCTTCTTTAATAGTAAACTTTGCCGACATCATCAAAATAGACGAAAGAATAACTACAGCTTGCCCTTAGTAGTTTTTAAATAAAGATTTTTAAGAGATAGGCTTGAAAATTGAGCACGAGAGATACATCAATAGCGAATAAATATTATACCTAAAAAATATGTGTTTAGAGATAACCCAGCACCTACAAGAGAACGACCAGACTAGGTTAGTGAGGAACAAAATTGTTAAGACTTTTGATTTAGATATCTTAGTAGATAATTTGAATAAAATTTATATGAATTTTCTTGATAAATATGGAGGAGAGTATTTATTAAGTAACGAAGAAGAGATGGAATATGGATTTTAAATATTTTTTTTGTTAATGGATATGCCGGAAACCAATACCTTGCTGATCACAGGCTATGAGTTGGAATAGAGCCAAAAGCAAGAGGATTAGGAGATCTTCTCTAAAAAGGACACGGAGATGCCTAAGGAGATCCTGTTCTACAAAGCCTACCAATTCTTTTTCAAATAGTCAGCGAGCATCGAAATAATAGGCTGGGATAACAAGCTTCAAGAGCTGAGCTTCCATTACTCGCCGCACTTTGCTTCCTTAAACGAGGAGATCATCAATGAGATCATAAATAAAATTAATAGAGCTAACTCTTAAGTTAAACTCCAGAGTCTCATGGAACTTAGTAAGGGCTTCAATATGAGGCTGTTAGTAGAGTAGTAATTCAAAGACCAAGCTAGCTCTAACAAGTTTACATACATGGCAATCATTCTTGCTAACCAGCAACATAATCTCCGATATTTGACATTTTTTATAACTCTTATAAATAATTTTTAAATACTCTACAGGTACAAATACCATACTACCACGCTTCTTCCAAGTAATGAGATTTACTATCCAATCTTACTGACCGATCCTACATTCCAAGTAACTTTGTAAATATAATTTACCATCTGTTTGATACTGTGCATTTTTTTTGTGATTTAGAATAAAAATTATATCAATTGGCTGATAAATGAGGAAATTATGAGATTAAGTTAAATTCAAGATGTTTAGTAAGGAAATTCATGTAAATAATATATATTTAATATTTATAAGTCAAAAAAATATTAGCAAAACCAATCAATAAATTTTAGAAATTATAAATATTTTTATATTTCTGGCTGAAGAATGAACCTGTTTGTTATATGTTTACATACCTTCCTCTTCTCATGCTATCATTTTCTCATCATGAACTTTGGGCAAGTATTTTGGTTCTCGATATATTCTTCAGGGTACCCGAAACATGTAATGTTTTTAAAGCTTTTTGGGTATATAAATATTGTATAATATATAGACTCCAAGAAAAAAATTATTGACAAGTCTGGTATCTTATTTCATCTTTTTATATTTTTTTTCTATATTGGCTTTTATGACTTTGTAAAAAGATTATGAAGGAATTTGTAACAACATGGTACTGTGTTTTTCAATAATCTTCCATAACGCGACAATGCAAAGGGTTGCTAGTTTATATAGTAGCATATCCTTTTTCACCAAAAATATTGATGGGACAGATTAATAATATTAGTTTACCTGGGAATCGATTTATGATTTTTTATTTTAGCTTATCATAACTAATTGTCTATGGATGTGGACATTTTAATGTAAATATTTAATATATATTCATAGCTCTCATTATTGAATCTTATGGGACACTTAGAAGAGAGGAAGTTCATAAATAAAATGATATTAGTAATATTTGTATGATTTGTACTTATAAAAGAGAAGAAATCACCAAAAAATGTTCACATGGATTTGATAATCATGTGAAGGTAAATTATTTATTTTAAATAAAATAGTACGAGCATAATTTATTTAATTATTTGGCTTATATGGGCAACTTGTACTAGAAAGATGAGACTTAACATACAGGGGCGGAAAAATATATTTGGGAAAAAATGAAATAAAAAGACATCCACTGGTTCCCTATAAATTAGAGCTTAAAATTTTATAAATGATTAAATTAAATTATATTTAATATTTAGAATTTAATATTTTTTAAAATAAAAATTATTTTTTATGGGTTAAACATAATCCATATCTGAAGCTGATATTAAACAAAAATAAGATGAGTGTAATAATAAATATGATGATTTCACTCTTTGCCAGAGAGAATATGGGTTTAATGATCTTGTGTGCAGAAATTATTATTTAAAGCAATATTAATTGTGTATTGAAAAATTAAATAAGATGAAATAATAATTATGAAATATAAAGTCTTTTATATTAAAATAAATAATCTAATTATATTCATTTATGATTATTTTTTTAATTTATTTTAATATAAAAAATATATTAAAAAGTTAAAAATTTTATTATATTTATATGTGGGAAAGAAAGACTTGAAAAAATTTTTAATCGGTGGAGGAATTATTTCAGGAGCTGTAGTATTAGCTTTTTATCTATATAATAAATAATCTAATGTTTAAGAGTGCTAAAAAGACTAAATATAGGAAGCTGATGAATAAATCCCAGAAGCAGAAAATGTCTAGGAAATATTATAATAAAATATTTTGAATTAAGGATAATTAGAACAAAACCCAGCCCACCAAACCCTTATCTAAACCCGATTCCAAGAGAAATGGTAATAAAAACTCAGAGAAATATAAAAAGAAAGATGTTCTCTATATGTTAAACAGTGTCAATAATGTTCAGGTAAATGGAATAATAAAATAGGCATCCAAAAGAGATGATAAGGCATAAAGAAGGCAATATCCTTAACGAAATACATGAATTCATACTAAATCATCCAAAAATCTTAGATGAAATTTAACAAAATTTTGACAGTGCATTTTTTGATTAAAAAATTGATGTTAAATAATTTGATTATGATGTCCTTTATACTTACAAAAACGATTTAGAAATACAATCTATCAATTATTAAATTGCTGAAATGCTTGAATCATCGAGCTGGGGAGAATAGTTAGACGTTAAGACTACTATTCCAGCCTTCTTGACTATTTAAAAAACTATTGATATTTAATAAGTTATTATGAAATATACAATGTAAAAAATATAAGCTGCATTATTAAATATTAAATAAACAAAAGGTGTTATAAATATATAAGATCCGTCAGTTTATTAAGAAATTAAGTTATAAAATTTAGAATAACTTAAAGATTAGATTTATGAAGAAAACGGATTAAATAATTTTGATGATTCTGCTGATTAAATTCTCGAGTATGCTAAAAACAAATATTTATAATCACCTGAATATGCAGTAAAATTCACTTAATTAGCCAAAAATTATTAAATTTGTATGAATTAAATTATGAATAATCCTGAAAAAGCTGATTTAATAGATTCAATTATTTAAGGAGAAGTTGAAAAAGTTGTAGAACAATAAAATGTAATTAACAACGGTCCGGAAGAAGTGAATTAAGTTGCTTAAAAGGACTTCGCAGATAGCCCTGAAAAACTTGAATAAGTTGAATAAGTTATTTAAAAGGAGGAAAAAGCTGAAATAAAGATAGATAATGAGCAAGATATTTAATAATCTACGGAATAAGAAACATTATAAGAAGAAAGTTAAAATGTCTTTTATTTATAAGAGCAAGAAAATAATTGATTTTTTTTTATTATTTAAAAATATTTTAATTATTTTTTATTTTATTTTTAATTAATATTAATATTATTTATTATCATAAATTTAAAATAATTGATAAATTATTATTATTTATATGCATAAATTTTAAATAATAAAATTTGTATAATTTATTTTTTT
>Ga0209107_10002528_pt1 | contig 10154 bp, 10 predicted proteins | sample LakErihyJuly2011_2_FD_187460 | JGI IMG/M metagenome (GOLD analysis project Ga0209107, IMG submission 187460) | Freshwater microbial communities from dead zone in Lake Erie, Canada - CCB hypolimnion July 2011 (SPAdes) (version 2) | ecosystem: Environmental > Aquatic > Freshwater > Lentic >... | reverse complement strand
TGCCCAAGGCCGAGCGGACGCCGTTGACGTTCCAGGAGTAGACCTTGGCGCCGCTCACTTGGCCGGCGCCTTCTTCTTCTCGGCGGCCTTCGCATCGGCCTTCTCCTCGTCGGACATGCGGCGACCGAAGAGCGAGTTCATCTTGTCATCGAGGGAGCCGCCGGAAGGGCGGGTCGGCGAAGGCTTGGTCGCGGGGGAGGTCGACGACGGGCCAGTCGCCGGCGGGGCCACGGGGGCGGGCTTCACCGGCGGGGGCGGCACCACCGGCATGGGGGCGATCGGCGGGACATAGACCGGGGCCGACTTGAAGGGCGGCGGCACCTTGCTGCCGGCGTCGATGACATCCTGGATTTTCTTGCGGACGATGGCGTCGAAGTCGGTCAGGCGGTAGTCGATCTCGAACTGCATGCCTTGGGCGCGGACGAGCAAGGCCCCGTCGCCGAGCACCTTGGAGACCTGGAGGGTGGTCCCGACGTCGAGCGGGATGTCCGCCACCTTGGCGCCTTTCTCCATCAGCGGGGTGCTGGTGGCCGTGGTCACGACGACGGCGGCGGGCCAGAAAATCGGGCGACCGTTGAGCAGGGTGAAGTCGAGCTTCTCCTCGGCGGCTGGCTTGACGGGCTTGACCGCGACCGGCTCCTCGGGCTTGGCCGGCTCGGCGGGGGTCTCCTTCATGGGCGGCTTCACGGCGACCGGTTCCTCCGGCTTGGCCGGCTCGGCGGGCGTCTCCTTCATGGGCGGCTTGACCGCGACCGGCTCCTCGGGCTTGGCCGGCTCGGCGGGCTCGGCGGGCTTTTCCTCCACCTTCGCCACCGGCTCGGCGGGCTTTTCCACGACCCTGACCGGAGCCGGCTTAACGGCCGCAGGCTTCGCCCCGGCGCGGTTATCTGGACGGTTGCTGAAGGTGACCGAGAAGGTTGGGAGGAAGATCAGCAGCGCGACGGCGCCGACGACGGCGCCGAGCAGGAAGACCAAGAGGCTGCGGAAGAATGCGAGCATGGGAGGGAACGAAAAGGTATCAGGATCCGGCCTTGATTTCAATCACGTCGTGCGGCGCCGCTTCGCGCTGACCGGCCGGGGTGACCCGGATATAACGGGCTTTCTTGCGATGTTCCGCCAGATTCTGGGCCCCGAGGTAGCCGAGACCGCTCTGGACCCCGCCGGCGAGGGTGCCGAGCACCTGGTCGACCGAACCAGAGACTTCCTTGAGGGCCTCGATGCCCTCCGCGGCGACCTTGTTGAACTTGCCGCCGGCCGCGTGACCATAGCGGGCGGCGGAACCCTTGCGCATGGCCTCGTGCGAACCCATGCCGCGGTACTCCTTGTAAGTCTTGCCGTTGATCTCCATCAGCTTGCCCGGCGCCTCGCGGCTCCCGGCGAGCAGGCCGCCGAGGATCACCGCGTCGGCGAGCGTGAGCGCCTTGACGATGTCGCCCGACTTGGTGATGCCGCCGTCGGCCAGGATACGGACCCCCTTCTTCGCCGCGGCGCGCGAGGCGACGTACAGGGCGGTGAGCTGCGGGATGCCGACGCCCGCGACGATGCGGGTCGTGCAAATGGAGCCGGGGCCCTGGCCGATCTTGATGGTGTCAGCGCCGGCGGCGGCGAGGAACTCCACGCCTTCGCCGCTGGTGACGTTGCCGGCGATGAGCGTGAGGCCCTTGTGGGACTTGCGCAGGAGGCGGATGGCATCGCCGACGCCCTTGGTGTGGCCGTGGGCGGTGGACACGGCGAGCGCGTCGGCGCCCTCCTCGACGAGGGCGGCGGCGTGCGCGAGGAAGCGGTCGCCGTCGATCTCACCGTCGGGCCGGCGCGGGACGGAGACGGCCACGCCGACGCGCAGGCGGAAGTTGGCGTCGCGGGTCGGGCGGACGTGCGCGCGGGATTCCTCGGAGATGCGCTCGATGTCACTGAGGGTGAAGAGGCCGCGCAGCTTGTTCCGGGCGTCGACGACGAGGAGCTTGTTCTGGCCGACGTGGTCGGAGAACTTGCGGTCGGCGGTGGCGATGGGGTCCTTGCCGAGGTCCTTCTCGGCGACGGTGAAGACCTTGTCGCGGGGGATCATGACCGCGGCGACCGTGCGTTGGCCGTGGCGTTCCTTGACCGTGCTGCCGGGCAGGAGACCGAGGAGCGTGCCGTCGGGGGCCGTGACCGGGAAGGTGCTGAAGGCGAGACCGTCCCGCTCGATGCGCGCGAGGACCTGCCCGATGGTGTCGTCGGCCGAGACCACCGCGGGGTCGCCGATCATGCCGTGGATGTGGTTCTTGACGCGGCGCACCTCGGTCACCTGGTCGGCCTCCGCCATGTTATAGTGGACGAGCCCCAGCCCGCCGTTGAGCGCCATGGCGATGGCCATGCGATGCTCGGTGACCGTATCCATGTCGGAGGACACGATCGGGAGGGAGAGCGACAGGCCGGCGGACAGGGCGGAATCTAGGCGGGTCATCCGGGGGAGGACCTCGGAATAACGGGTGGCCAGGGAGACGTCGTCGTACGTCAACCCCAAGCCCGCATTGGCCGGGAAGAACCGGTCGGCGGGGAGGTAGAAGCGTTCGTCGAGGGAAACGCGGCCCGAGGATTTCGAGGAGGCCATGAGAGGTCGGTTTCCCCCAAGGGTGTTAGGGAGCCCCCCGAAGGCTGGCAATTTGTTTTTGCGGGCCGGGCCGGATTAGCGAACATCGGACGGATGAACGGGGGCAAAATCGACACCTTGCGGGTCCGGCGACGCTTCCAGCGCCCGCTGCTGACCGGCCGCGGCCCCGTGGAGGCGGTCGACCGGCTCCTCCTGCGGACGGAGACGGACGAAGGCGTCGGCTACGGCGAAGTCGCGCCCTGGCCCGGCTTCCCGACCGAGACGATCGACCAAGCCGCCGAGGTCATCCGCTCCGCGCAAGGTAGCCTCGGGCGCGTGCGCGCGGTGGCCGCGGCCGCAGGCGACACCCTGCCCTGCCTGCGCGGGGCGCTCTCCTCCTGCGCCCATTGGCCGGAGATCGCCGGCTACGCCGGCCGGCTCGAAGGCGCTGGCCTGGCCGAAGCGGCGACGACCGAGGCGGTCCGCGCGAAGGCGGCCGAAGGTTTCGCCACCGTGAAGGTGAAACTTGCCGGGCTGACCGGACCCGAGGACGTGCGCTCGCTCCTCGCCGCCGTGCCCGCAGTGCGCCTGCGGCTCGACGCCAACGGCGGTCTGGACCTCGGAGCGGCGCGGGTCTGGACGGAGTTCGCCCGCGCAGAGCCACGGATCGACTTCCTCGAGCAACCTTTGCCGGTCGGGCACCCCGGCTACGCGTCGCTCGGCCCGGACAAGGTGGCGCTCGACGAATCCTTCCTCACGCCGGCCGGGGTCGACTGGACGGGGCCGGTCGTCGTGAAGCCGGCGCTGGTTGGTGATTGGGACGCCTTCCGCGCTTGGCGCACGACGCGCGTCGGCCCGGTCGTCTACTCTTCCGCCTTCGAGACCGCGATCGGGCGGCAGGCCGCGCTGTGGCTCGCCGCGCAGGACCCCGCGGGCGGCGCCGTGGGCTTCGACACGTTGGGTCGTTTCGAACGTGACGGACGCGACCGCCACACGGGCGGGCCGGTCGTGCGGGGTTTGCTCGACCAGAGCTGGGACGCCTTCTGGAAGGAGCTCGCATGAGCGGGGTCGCCGTCTTCCACCGCGACCACGGGGCTTACCTCGCGGCGGTCGCCGCAGCCTGGGGCGCCGAGGAACCGGTCTTCCTCGGCAACCCGGACTGGGGACCCTCCGAGCTGGCCGAGGCGCTGCGGCTGATCCCGCAGGGTACGAACGTGGTCGGAATGGAACTCACGACCACGGGCCCGGCCCCCGCGGATTGGCCGGCCGGCTGGCGGGGCCGCACGATGATCCCGACCGGCGGGACCGGCGGCCGCGTCAAGTTCGCGATCCATGACCCGAACTCGCTGGCCGCGGCGGTCCGCGCCCTACGCGACGGCCTCGTCGCGCGCGGCCTGGCGCCGACGCTCCACGGCGCGACGCTCACGCCGCCCTGGCACGTCAGCGGACTGATGCCCTTCGTGCGCGCGGCGCTGACGGGCGGCCGACAGGTCACGCTGGACGGACGCTTCGCGCCGTCCGCCAAGCTGCCAAAGGTGGACCTCCCGACCGACGGTACCCGCGTCGCCTCGCTGGTACCCGCCCAACTGATGCGCCTGCTCGCGCGGCCCGACGGCGAAGCCTGGCTGCGCCGTTTCAAGGTCGTGCTGCTCGGCGGTTCGGCCGTGCCGCCGGAATGCCTGCGCGCGATCCGCGACCGCCGCCTGCCCGTGTACCTCACCTACGGGATGACGGAGACCGCGGCCGCGTGCGCGCTCTGCCCGCCCGAACGCCTATGGAAGAACCTGCCGCCGCGCGGGACGCCCCTACCGGGAGTCCGCTTCGGCCTGGCGGGCGACCTCCTGACCATCGCGACGCCGGCGCTCGCGCGCGGGCTTTGGGCCGGCGAGGATTTCCCGGCGGAGGGCCTGCGCACCCAGGACCGCGCGGAGCTCGCCGCCGACGGCACCGTGCGGATTTTGGGCCGCGCCGACCGCGTGATCGTCACCGGCGGCGAAAAAGTGGATCCGGCGCGCGTCGAGGCGGCGCTGGCCGCGGTCGCGACGGTCCAGGTGTTCGGCGTACCCGATGAGCAGTGGGGCGAGCGCGTCGTGGCGGTGGTCGTCGGCGACGCGGCGCTCGAACCCGGTTTACGCCAGGCGGCGGCCCGGCTCGAGCCGGCGGCCCGCCCGAAAGCGTACGCGTTCGTGGCGGAACTCCCGACGGATGCGCGCGGCAAGTTCGACCGCGCCACGGCGCGCGCGCGGTTTCCGGCTTAGGCGCGGACGGCTTTCCAGACGCGCAGGCAGGACTCCACGAGGGCCGGGAATTCCGCGAGCGGCACCTGCGAGGGACCGTCGGAGATCGCCTTCCTCGGGTCCGGGTGTGTCTCCATGAAGAGACCGTCGGCGCCCGCGGCAAGGGCCGCCTTGGCGAGGACGGGCACATATTCGCGCTGGCCGCCGGAGGCACCGCCGGCCGCGCCGGGGAGCTGCACCGCGTGCGTCGCATCCATGATGGTCGGGTGGCCGAAGCCGGCCATGATCGGGAAGGAGCGCATGTCGACGACCAGGTTCTGGTAACCAAAGGTCGTGCCGCGGTCCGTCTGCCAGATCTCGGCGGCGCCGGCGCCCTCGAGCTTGTCGACGACGAAACGCATCTCGAACGGCGAGAGGAACTGGCCCTTCTTCACGTTGACGACCTTGCCGGTCTTGGCGGCCGCGACCAGGAGGTCGGTCTGGCGGCACATGAACGCCGGGATCTGGAGGGCGTCGACGACCTTGCCGACGGCTTCGCACTGCTCGGGACCATGGATGTCGGTGAGTACGTTGAACCCAAAGTCCTTCTTCACCATCGCGAGAAGATCGAGGCCGGCCTGCATACCAGGGCCGCGGTCGCCGTCGAGCGAGGTGCGGTTGGCCTTATCGTAGGAACCCTTGAAGAGGATGTTCAGTTCCGGGTGCTTCGCGGCGAGGGCCTTGAGCTCGGTCGCGACGGTCCGGCAGTTGGCCTCGGACTCGAGGGAGCAGGGACCGGCGATGAGGAGCAGGCGGCGCTTATCGTGGAGCATGCCGCACCCTAGGGCGGGCGGGCCCCGCAGGGCGAGCCGGAAGCGGGCGCTCAGCGGCCGAGCCAGCGCAACACCTCGGACAGCGGCCGCGTGTTGAGCACCTGCGCTGGCGTCAGCCAACCCTTGCGGGCGATGCGCACGCCGTGAGCGGCGAACGCCAGCTGGTCGACGTGGTGGGCGTCCGGGTTGATCGAGCAGAGTACGCCCTTGTCGGCGGCGCGGCGCCACCAGCGCCAGTCGAGGTCGAGGCGCCACGGGTTGGCGTTCAGCTCGAGGATCGTGTCATTGGCCGCGGCCGCGTCGATGACCTTGGCGATGTCGACCTCGTAGGGCTCGCGCTTGTTGAGCAGGCGGCCGGTGAGGTGGCCGACCATGTCGACGTGCTCGTTCTCGATTGCCTTGATGATGCGGGCGGTCTGGGACTCGCGGTCCAAGGTGAAGAGGTTGTGCACCGAGGCCACGACGAAGTCCAGGCGACCGAGCACGTCGTCCGCGAAATCGAGCGTGCCGTCCTTGAGGATGTCGACCTCGCTGCCGGCAAGCACGCGCACGCGAAATTTCCCCGACGCGTTGAGCGCCGCGATGTCCGCGAGCTGCTTTTCCAGCCGGGCCTCGTCGAGGCCGCCGGCCTGGAAACTGGACTTGGAATGGTCGGAGATGCCGAGGTACTCCCAGCCGTGGGCTTCAGCCGCGGCGGCCATCTGCTCGAGCGTGTGGTCGCCGTCGGATTCCGTGGTATGGTTGTGGAAGACCCCGCGGAGGTCGGAGAGCTGGACGAGCTGCGGCAGCTGGCCGGCCTCCGCGGCGTCGATCTCGCCGTTGCCCTCGCGGAGCTCGGGCGGGATCCATGGCAGGCCGAGCGCGCGGAAGACCTCTGCCTCGCTCTTCGCGCCAGGCGCGAGGGTCTTGTCGTCCACGGACTTGAAGCCCCATTCGCTCATGCTCAGGCCCCGGCCGAGCGCGCGGTGGCGCATCGCGACGTTGTGCTCCTTGGAACCGGTGAAGTGATGGAGCGCGAAGTAGAACTGCTCGGCCGGAACGACGCGGAGGTCGGCCTGAAGGCCGTTCTCGAAGCGCACGCTGGACTTCGTCTCGCCGTGGGCGGTGACCTCCTTGACGCCCGGGTAGGCGACGAACCAGTCCATGATCGGCTTCGGCTCGGACGACGCCACGAGGAAGTCGAGGTCGCCGACCGTCTCGCGGGCGCGGCGGAGCGAACCGGCGGACTCGGCGAGCGCGACCTGCGGCAGCGCGCGGAGGCCGGCGAGGATCGGCTCGGCGATGGCGGCCGCTTCGTACCAGCGGTGCCGCTTGCCGTAGGCGATACGGTTCTTGATGCCCTCGAGGATCTTCTCCTGGGTCTTGGCGCCGAAACCCTTGAGCTCGGCGACCGCGCCGGACTCGCAGACCTCCTTCAGCTTGGCGAGGTCCTCGACCGCGAGCTGCGTCCACAGGGCGCGGACCTTCTTGGGCCCGAGCCCGGGGATCTGCATGATCTCGAGCAGGCCGGCGGGGATCGAGGCCTTGAGCTTCTGGTGGAACGGCAGGACGCCGTCGCGGCGGAGCGTCGTGATCTTGTCGACGAGCGCCTCGCCGAGGCCGGGGATGTCGGCCAGCTTGGCGCCGTCGATGAGCTCGCCGAGGTCCTCGGTCAGGTTCTCGAGGATGCGGGCACCCCCCGAGTACGCGCGGATCTTGAACGGGTTCTCGCCCGTCAGCTCCAGCAAGGTGGCGATCTCGTCGAGGACCGCCGCGATGTCGGATTTCTCCATCACGGCCGGCGGGCCTTCTCGGCGTGGTAGATGGCGAGCAGCGCGGCGAAGTCAGCCTCGCGGCTACCGCTTTCGATCACATGCTGGTAGGTACCCGCATGCCGGAGTTCCTCCTCGGCGGCGGCCACGCGCCGGTCGATCTCGTCGGCCGGGTCGGTGCCGCGGCCCGTGAGGCGACGACGCAGTTCGGCGCGGTCGCTGACGCGGATGAAGACCGTGACGAGCGCGGCGGCGAGCCGCGGGTCGGCGGCACCCTTGGCGCGGATCGTCGCGGCGCCCTGCACGTCGACGTTCAGGAGCGCGTCGAAACCGGCCCCGAGATGGGCCGCGACGTCGGCCGCCCGCGGACCGTAGAGGTTGCCGTGGACGTGCGCGTGCTCGAGGAAGACGCCGGCGGCGACCTGCTGTTCAAAGCTGGCGCGCGCGAGGAAGTGGTAGTCGACGCCGTCGACCTCCCCCGGCCGCGGCGCGCGCGTGGTGCAGGTGATCACGCGACGGATGGCCTGCGGGCAGGCCCCGGTGAGACTGGAACAGAGCGTGGTCTTGCCGCTACCGGCGGGACCTGAGACGACGATGAGGAGCGCGCGACTCACGCCAGATGGAACGCTTGGTAGACGCAGGCCGCGCCGAGTCCGGCGAGGAAGGCGCCGAGGAGGCGATAGCGGATGGTGGCGGCCAGCACCCAGTCGCATTGCCGGACGAAGGCGGGCGGCGAAGAGGCCCACCAGAGGCCGAAGAGGACCAGTAACCCATAGCTGACCGAAGCGGCCAGAAGGCTGTAGGGCAGGTGCGTGTAACCGGCGTCGAGCACGTGGCGGGCGAGGAACATCATCAGGACTCCGAGCGAACGGATCGCGAGGAGGTCGGGCAGGTACTTGAAGGTCGCGAGGCTCGCGACAGTGAAGACCGCGAGCACGAGGTTCCGGTTGATGCCGGCGAGGTCGGGCTCGGGCAGGAACCAGAGCCAGCCGACGAACCAGGCGACGGCGGCGAGGCCGAGGACGGCGGTGGCGAAGCCCGAGCGGCGGAAGGAACGCAGGACCGCGGCGCCGGTCCAGACCAGGAAACCGGCGAGCAGCAGGACCGCGGCGAGCGCGTAGTAGGCTTGGGCGAGGGTCACGGCTCCCATTAGGACGAGGCCGGGGTCCGAGGCAACCCGTAGGTTCAGCGCGTGCGCAGGCGGGCGACCGACCACGCCGCATGCTCGGCCACCATCGGGTCGGGGTCGCCGAGCAACGCTTCGGCGGCCGGCAGATCGTCCCGCCGGCCGACGTTGCCCAGGACCGTGAGCGCATTGCGTCGCCAACGCGCCAGCCCGAGGCGCTCGACCGGCGTGCCGCGGAAGTGGGCGAGGAACTGCTCGTCCGTCCAAGCCAGCGTCGTCCGAAGCGGGGGGTGCGGACGCGGGGCGAAATGGGCTTCGCGGGTGACCGCCGCCCACTTGTTCCAAGGGCAGACGTCGAGGCAGTCGTCGCAGCCGAAGACTCGGTCGCCGAGGGCTTCGCGGTACTCGACGGGGATGGCGCCCTTGTGCTCGATGGTCAGGTAGGCGAGGCACTTGCGCGCATCCATCTGATAGGGCGCGATGATCGCCGCGGTCGGACAGGCGTCGAGGCAACGGGTACAGGTGCCGCAGCGATCGGGCTCCGGTGTAGTCGCGACCTCGAGCTCCAGGGTCGTCAGGATGACGCCGAGGAAGAGCCAGGTGCCGGCGCCCCGGTGGATGAGGATCGTGCTCTTGCCCTGCCAACCGAGACCGGCGGCGGCCGCGACGGGCTTCTCGAGCACCGGTCCGGTATCGACGTAAGGCTTCTGCTCGCCCCCGAGGGACTTCATCACGACGCACAGCTCCTGGAGGCGGGCCAGGATCACGTCGTGGTAATCCGCGCCTAGCGCGTATTTCGCGATGCGGTAACCAGCCGGCGGATGCGGCTGGTAATAATTGAGCCCGACGACCACGAGACTGCGGGCCTCGGGCAGCACCCGGCGGGCGTCGGTCCGGCGATCGGGATTACGAGCTAGCCAAGCCATGTCGCCGTGCATGCCGTCCGCGATCCACTTCTTAAAATAGTCGGCCCGGACGTCGACCTCGACGGGCGCGACCCCGAAGGCGTCGAAACCCAGCTCCTTCGCCGAAGCTTCAATCCGCTGGCGCAGGGCGCGGGAGTCCATCCGACTCAACCCAGGATCGACAGCACGCGGCTCACGATCTCCTCGACCGGCGCGAGCTTGCCGACGCCTTCGTAGCCGCAGGCGAGCATCCCCTCGGCGGGGTCGACGACGGCGTGGCCGCGGGAGCGGAGCGTCTTGAGGTTGGCCTGCGTGGCCGGGTGTTCGTACATCTTGCCGTTCATCGCCGGGCAGAGCAGGACCGGACCGCGGGTGGCGAGGTAGATGCTGCTCAGGAGGTCCGGCGCGAGGCCGTGGGCGAACTCCGCGAGGACGTTGGCCGAAAGCGGGGCAACCAGGAGTAGGTCGGAGGAATCGGCGATCTCGATATGGCCCGGGATCGAGTTGGCGCCTTCGGCCCAAAGGTCGAACGCCACCGGCCGGCGGGAGAGCACCTGGAGGGTCATCGGGGTGATGAACTGGGTGGCGCCCTTGGTCATGACCACCTGGACCTCGGCGCCGTATTTGACGAGCTGCGAGGTCAGGTCCGCGGCCTTGTAGGCGGCGATGGAACCGGTGACCCCGAGGGTGATGCGTTTGCCGACGAGCTGGGACATGGCGGTCTCCCAAGATGGGAGCGCGCGCGAAGGTG
>Ga0209107_10002527_pt1 | contig 10157 bp, 12 predicted proteins | sample LakErihyJuly2011_2_FD_187460 | JGI IMG/M metagenome (GOLD analysis project Ga0209107, IMG submission 187460) | Freshwater microbial communities from dead zone in Lake Erie, Canada - CCB hypolimnion July 2011 (SPAdes) (version 2) | ecosystem: Environmental > Aquatic > Freshwater > Lentic >... | reverse complement strand
CAGTTCATCGACATTCAGGGACGGCATGCCCGCCAAATGGAGACCTAAATCCTTTTCATTTAGTATTTATAAAGCCTCTCCAGGGATGATATCATGAAGACCTTTTTTAAAAGATAAAATATATTTCTATATGTTATCACTCATTTTTTGATGTGAAAGAGCTTTAACATATTCCTTTTTATTTTCTTCTACTACATCAATTTAAGATCCATTTTTCACAAGATCAACTTAAACTAATTCACCAAAAATTTAGAGGGTATCACTAAAAGTAGTCAAGGACTCAGTTTAGACATTGTCGAGGGTCCATTATAGACTAGTGGAGAGTTGTTCATCAAGCTCTTTCATGTCTGCGGTAAAAAGTGGTTTACCTAAAATATGTTTTAGGAAGCTTTTTGCGAACGAAACTTCAAAGTTCCAGTTATCTATAAGTGCTTTTGCGACTAATCGTCCGATATATCTAAAATATGTTAAGTGGTGAGGAATAGTGCAGGCAAATGGAGAAGGTTAAATTGATCGTCTGTTAGAACTCAAAATAAATAATCCGAAGTTAGGATGAAAAATCTCTTGACTCAACAATGAGAGCCATTCATTCTTCACTCCTCCTTAATCCTCTCCAATATTCCCCCTTAATGATATTTTTATATCTGAAATGGTGATTTGTTCAGGTCTGTGCAACTCCAGCAGTTAAGTACACGTGGAAGACCATGGTTAGGATCTGTCTATTTCAACTTTGATCTCTGTCTTCTCGAGGTTATTTTTCATCAATTTTTATGCTCTTTTTATCGAAATCGTTTAAAGAGATTTCATTTTTTCACTAAAAGTTAAAAAATCTCCTTTTGCGCGTAATAATGACTGCATCTTAAAGCTTCCAAAAATCCATGGTTTCTTAAAGGAGGCTTCATTGTTAAAGAAATGATAAGCAGTCGAAAATACAAGAGTAAAAGTCTCCTATAAATCTATACCCTGGAGCTCATGATTGGAATAGCTGATAAGATTTAAAACTGATGGGCGTTTCGAATTTGAGATTTCAGATGTATACATTCTAGCTAATTACGGTTGTCCCAGCATTTCCAAATCAACATGATCATCTACCTCTAGATTCTTCTTCTTCTCTTTTGAAGAAAATTCAGTGGCTAAGACAGTCATGGAGGTGACGATATAAGTGAAACATTTAAATATTTAGGCAAGTGGTTCCTTACTCTTTTCGTCAAGACCCAGGAACTTGTCAATCATGTGGCCATACTCGACATACTGTCTAAAAAGTTAGTTGAGATTCGGTAGGGATTCATTTATGAGGTTCGCTACCAAGCTTTTTGTTTCCTCTTTTAGGGCCTTTTTCTTATTTTTTTTGAGATGACGAAGTTTCATTATTTGGAAATCTAGATCTTCTTGCTCAGCTATGTCCTTAGGCAAGACTTCGCGTTTAAGAAGTTTATATTTTTTAACATATTCACTCTTATAATCTGTGAGTTCTAGAACCCTTTCATATATATTTTTGAGAACCTATTTAAATAATTTCATTCCTTTCCATATAGGCTTGGAGACTGCCGAAAACTCCTGGCAAGATTTTTCAATTTTCTCATTGAATTCTTTCAGAATATTCTTGTGTTCTTCTCTGCTAAGCTAACTGAGGAGATTTTTTTTTTCATCGTAATTCTCTTATTTTTGAATAAATTATTTCTTAAAATTTTCTGATTGTTCTATAATGATTTCCAGGAGTTTAAACGTCTCAGCACACTTATCTTCAAAAATAGAGCATATGTGTCTTTTGAGGCTTGATGGGTTGAGAACGAGGAATTCAGTGTAGAGATTTAATAGGTAAGGGTGTTTAGAGTAATTAATGTTTTGGATAAAATTTTTTAGAATAAAATCGTTGTTCTCAAACATACTCATGTAGTCATATTAAGGCCACTGAAGTGGTTTATCTGATGCAACAGGATTCTGATCCGGGTAAAGTGTTTCGTATTTTATGGTTTTGGATAATGCGTAGTAATATCTGAGCTTAGTTTCTATATCGCCTACCTCTTGACGATTGAGACCTTATTGCAATTTATGTAATTCTAGCTCAGGAAGTTTATGCAGTTTGAGGGATCCAAGTTTAAAGAATTTGATATGAGTGTTTATGTTGGTCTTGGTTTTCATCCTACGATCTAGGGAAACTATAAAGGAGAAAAAGGTGTGCTTTTCTATAGAGATTGAACTATCCTTTTGATAGCATTCTAGTAGGGCGCTCCTGGCTTATTTAATAAGTAAAAGTTCATCGCATTCATTACCTTCATCTTTAGATTCAATAAAATTCTCTTAAGTAAGTTGAATCTTCTATGTCTTACAAATAATACTGTGTAGCTATAGGTAATACCCCCACTTATTTTATATTCTCATAAAGTATCCACTTTTGTCCTCAATTGTTTACATTAAATGATTAGAAATATTCTTAAGATTCTCAACATAACTAAGCTCAAAGTTATATATTGTTGAGATAGGATTAGAACTCTACTTAAGGTATATGTAATCTTATTCATCAAGTAACAAAATAAAGGTTATTGCGTCAAAAAGTTTATAACAATTGAAAGGGTTCATTGAGAGTAATGAAAGACTTTTATGAAGTGTCAAATTCTTCATTGTGAACGCTGTTAATATGATTGTTCCGAGCGCATCTTCGTTGAACTACGGGCATTTCTCGAAGAACTAGAGATTGCTTAGGACTTTCTCTAACTCTGGATCATGGTAAGCTCCCTCAAAAATCTGGTAACTCCTCTCATCGTTGTCGTCTTCCGATAGGCCGGAAGAGTTGTCGTTGAGATCATCTTCTAGGACCTTATCGAGATCGTCGTGTCGAACATTAGGAAGGAAAACTTCCTTGAACCGGTTAATCTCCAACTTCTCTTACTTTCCAATAAACTAATCAGATATGTTCGGAGGAAGAATCCTAAGAATCTGCAGACGGTGCTGGGACTCCATAAGCTCGAAAAGGGATTTAATTTCATTGATCTCTTTAGACGTTAAATTATAGTCTATATCCTGCCACTGGACACCAACAAGTTTAGACTTATCCTTTATATTCAGGTAGAGATTGTCTATTAATTTGCGCTCTAGAATCTCTTAGACCTTTAACTTCAATTACTGGCTGGAGGTGAGAGGTTAGAGATCCACGTTGACGTTTCTCCTCTCCCTCTTCTCAAATAATAATTCTGCCTCTGTCTTCTCTACTATTCCTTATTGAATAGCTACTTCCTTTTCCTTCACGTTAGCTTTCGCGGCCTCTGTAGCCTTTGCTTCATTATCCTACTCTTCCTTAGACTTAACGTAATCAAACATCTCTAGATATGTGTTTTCTGTTATATCTCTAGCCTTACCCATTAGAAGACTGGTAAATTTCTTGACTTTTCTGTCAAAGCCTTCAAATATTGATTCATTTTAAAAAGTCTCAATGTCACTAAAATTTTTGTAAACTATTGGATCGTATTAGTGTGTGTAGGTGTGACAAGAGTTTCTAACTTCCGCGTATTTTATCAAATCCAAAGGGAGCTGTCTACTGAGATTATTAATTTGGATTTCAATTCCTTGGTTATCCTCTTCAGAAAGAATTCTTTTTTATAAATTGTTGAGGACTTCTTGATCCCTTCTTTTAAGTATTATTTCCTGAGTATTTTTTATAGATTCTGAGAGCAAAAACTTCTTGAAGTTTTTCGAGTAATAATAATACACATACTTTTTCCATTTGCCATAGATGACTCTGTTCTAAGTCTTATATATTTCTCTCTTCAATATCTAAAGGTTTTGTAGAAGAAAGTTGAAAATGAAGGCAGTCTTCAATTTGGTCCAAATCTTACCTATCTGCAGATAGTTTTGGTATCCATTCTTGGCTAAAGCCTAAAAAATACTTTCACAAAATTGGATATTCTCTTAAATTTAAACTAAATTGATATCGTTCTACTATTGCTACTAAACCAGTATTTTAGAAGCATTGTCAGTGTACTTCTTCATTGAGTCAACTAGTTCTATGAGATCCATGTCTGAGGCGACCCCAGTCTCACAATATTTAACTATATTCATCTTATATTATAATTATAAAAATTCTTTAGATAAGAAGATTGAGGAGCGCCAAGTGTATTAACTAAGATAATATTTGTGCGGAATCTCAAGCATTATATTACTGAGATCCTGGGAGAAATAATAGGGCTCCTGTTTGATTAGATAGTCATGGAAGATTGTGTTTGTTTTTAGCTGGATCAAACCCTCCTTTGTTTTCACTGGGAAGTTCATGACAAATATTATTAGCTAAGGGAAAATACTGCAGAGCAATGACAACACTTTTCCGCTTGTAACGGAGTCAAAGATGCAATGCTTGTCGCCCTCGTCGATCCTCTCTGTCTAGCAAAAGTATTCTTTATCAATTTATTTTATTATATTATTTATAATATAACTTAATATCTTTATTTAAAATGCTGATAAAGGTGTCTTTTCGAAATAATTTTTATCTAATTTATTTTTCTCTTTTTGAAGCTCTTTCTGCACCATAAGGTATCCTACCGGCCAAAGTCGTTAAATTTCCAGTAAGAACTACTTAGACGTGCTATTGATGGTCTGTTCGGAATAAATCTCGAACTTGATGTGATGCTCAAGAGCTTCCAAAATGAAGCCATCTTCTGCAGTCTTCAAAAATAGTCTCAGGAAAAAGCTCTGCATTAACAACACTAGTTCTTTCTTATCAGATCTGTAGATGTCATTAGATATCATTGAGAAAAATGTATCGAGGGCTATCTCCTCAATCCCTCCCTTAATCTCAAAGAAGCACTTAGCAATATAAAAGATTTTATTAGTCACAAAGATCTCTTCCTGGGCTGTTCTTTTAGTCTTCTTTTCCTGTTTTGAGATACCGCTGATGTAATATTGTAAATCATCCATTTGAATCTTTAACATCTCTTTAAGGTTCTCTTGATTGTCCTTATCTTCGTATTAAGAGAGAAGGAATTTGACATCTTTGTTGAAGTTGTTGACCATCCTGAAGCCTTCATCCAGTTCAGTGAATTCACCCTTTTTTAGCTTCACCTCGGAGTCGAGGAATTCGATTAATCGTTTCTACAATAGTTGGATGTCCTTATACCCTTAAAAGGTGCTCACTAGGTGAGTTATTGGCCGGGGTTGATCTTTTTGAGCAGGATTTTTAGACTCCTAAATTTCCTTTTCTTTATTCTTTTGCTTCTCCTCCTCTAACTTTAAGTAGGCTTTTATTGAACTTGACGATAAGTTGAGGTCATTTACCTTCTTCTCTTCTTTTTCTATCAACCTCTCCTCTTCTAATAAATTCTTCTCCTCCTCTTCTATTTATTTCATTTCTTCTTATTCGAATTCGTACTATTCCATTTACAATAATAGAAGCTCAGGGTCTATCTCCTCTTACTTCGGGATGATTTCCTCTTTCTTGACTTCTTATTTTGGTTCTCCCAATTCCTAATTTTTTTCTTTTTTTAATTTGATTCCTTCTTTAATACTATTCATAATTTTCAATACAAATTATATCTGCTCAAAGATATACAACTCGTAGATTTTCTCTCCCTCGTCCTTTTTGTTACCAATGATTAAGCAATCCTCTAATTAGAAATCTTTATATTGGTTCAAAATTCGATTAGTCGCATCCTTATCCTTTACCTCCTCAAATATAAGTTGATATGTTAACGAAAAAAGGTAGTTTTTGATCAATCTTTACCCCTCTTCTTTGAAATCAATGCACTATTGGGCCAATTTTTAAAGCTATTCCTACAAGAAGGGTTTAAGTCCTATTCTTTAAATACAATCAAACATAAATATCAAATTCTCTTTAATATCCTCTTCCTTTATATTGAATAAAGGTTTAGCATTTTCAAATAATTTTTCCATAAAATCTTTTTAACTTATGCTTGATAGTTCAATGAACATTTTTTACAGATTAGGTTGGAAATAATCCTTTACTTTTCTCAGATCCTCATCTAATGTGAGAGTAATGATCATCTTTTCTGAGTCTTTCCTGAAACTCTCCATAAAATCGTTAGTACCATAACTATAGTCTATAGTGTTCATACATAGGGCAGCTGAGATAGTCTGGGCGTACAATTATATATTTTAAGAAATTATCTCCCGAATTTTATTCAGTTTCTCGTCCCTGTCCTCCCTGATGTTCTAAAACATTTCACGGATGTAGGAAAGAATCGTTGAACTGATCTATTGCTCACTAAAGATAAGTTTCTGTTCTTAATAAGGTGGTTTCAGGCAGACCGTGTTAAGGCAGAAGATGCACCTATTGATGTTCTAGATCTTATCCTTCAAGGGGTTCTTCATACCTTCATAAAGAAGTTTCCAATAGTACTATTTATATTTATTCATAACCTCCTCATACTCAGAAAACACAGGGGATAGCTTCTCCCAATTACTTTGTTTTTTTTTAATACTCTCCTTCATTTCTGTCATCTTCTCCGTGTTGAGATCCTTAGTATCTTCCATTTCTTTCTTTTTTGCCTCGTTAAAGAAGAAAAGTTTGTGGGCAGCTTGGAACTAATTATTGATCCTTTTTATCAACTTCTGTTACCAGTAAATGTAAGTTACGTTATCTATAAAGATAGAGGAATCGTCTTTGTCGCGCTGAAGGTTATCTGATGTAAAAAATCCTTCTTCTCGGTTAAAAATTTATATTAATTTTTCCAGATTATTACAGGTGAGAGATTACAGCTAAATGAGTTGTTTGAGGTACCCTACATCATAATTAAGATTGTCCTTGGCGTAATAGTTCTTAACTGGAAGAAATATCGTTTAAATTGATAAGATTTATTGAAACTAAGATACTGATTCTAATAGTTCTTTAGTTGGTTAATTTGACTGAACAATCAAATTGAGTCTATTTTTAGTACTTATAGACTGACTGAGGAATTTCTCTAGGAATGCATAGAAAATCCCGACTTAAGACTCAAGTAGGGTGTTGTATTTGGTTCCAATTCTGATGCTCTCCCCTATGAGCTATTCGCCACCGTTTGACTGCAATTTTATATGTAGATCGTTCCTGGGGATAAGCATCGGCTGGGAGGAGTTTATCATCACAGGAATACACTTAAAAAGTTTTTCTGTACTGGGAGGGGCGGTTTTCTCATGGCAAGTCAAGCATCTATAGTATCTGCACTGCATGCAACCTTGAGCGGCTATCTACAACTGTTTGAAAGGTTACCCACAGTTGTAACAAGACTATTTAAGCAGGTCTTTATAATCCTTTGGGATATTGTCCAAAGGGTGGCCTTGGTCGCATTGATTGTTGTTCCTATACTTAGACCATTTGTCAATAAGCAATTATAAGATTTTCTTGCAATAATTGTTGACAATGTATGAATTTACAATATAATTTTAATTTTCTTTTGTTTTTTTTATGTTATCGCACATATACTTTAGGTTTACCTCAAGTTACTTCGGAAAATTTCGGTCCACAAATTTTATGAAATCATTGTATCCGTGCTATCCCTCGGGTTTGATGAGGGTCTCGATTTTCTCTTTTTCGTAAGAAAAAAAATAATATTGGTGGAATAAGTTTACGTAGTAGTAAATATCTCCATTTTTGTCGCCTGCTAAGGTTTCGAAATCTATCAATTATTTTAATTTCTGGTCCAGGACGGGTTTTTCCTCTGACTGCTGGTACTACTCCTATAATAATTATTTTTATTTTGTTATTTTTCCAAGAATGGTTTTCCCCCCATACCTAATATAAAGGTATTTCCACAACCCACAAGGAAAAAATAAACTTCCCTTCTGATTTTTCACAACCTTAAGCAAGAATTGGTAGTATAGGAGGGAGGCGTCCTCATTCTTCAAGAAATCAGCCGCAATAGTTGAGAATTCCTCATCGACTTTAAAGATCAAATTACTAACAACATGGAACACTTTAAGTATAAATTCATCTGTTTGTGTATAGTTTTCGTCAAGAATACGCAGTTGTACCTGATCGTGAAGGAGGTAACGGAACGTGAAATTTTGAAGATCGTCCTTTATAGAGTCCCTTTCATTGAAATTCCAAAGCATTTCTTGTTCAGCATATTGTAAAAAATTAAATAATAAATGGGTGGGATTGAGGTATTTAGCACCATACTTAATCTTCATTATCATAGTGTTTTTAAAAATATGTAGGATTTTTCTCTCAAAGCAGTCGAAGGGGAGGTCTTTCAAAAGCCCTATCATGTCAGACAAAGTCCCAAGGGATTGGAAGTCGTAAAGCTCTAATTCAGCCTCATTAATACTAGTGAAATCAGAGTCCCCATACCACCCCCATTCGGATACTATGGTATCCATCAACCATCTGTGAACTCTCTTCAAAACTTCCCAAAATTTCCCCTCTGAGAACATTTCCTTAAGCATATCACAATCTTTTTCGAAGTCATATTTAGGTTTCTTTAGCCAGACATCTTAACTTTTTTTACCATGTCCATCTAACTACTGTCCCTCATAAATAAGATCACTGACCCTTTTAGTATTGTAAATTGATTAGACTTCCTCTCCTTTGTAAGTAGTATCAAAAGAAAGACCCTAGGGGGTTAATCTTCCGTTAACTATCTCTAAATCTTGACTATTATTGTCTTCAAATGAAGCGTTAATGAGTTTCTAATCATCAAAAAAGTCATTTTCCTCTTTGATTTTGATTCCAAACTGACCATTTTAACGATCCTCCATCCAGGTCAGCTGTTTGAATTAGGAACCGTAGAAGTCGAGGGATTTCTCTGCTAACTACAATCTCTTTTGGTTCTTGAGCTTGTAGATCCAAAATTCGATGATTTGCCATTCATTAATAACGTTGTCTCCTATTATACCATTAGGTGGGTCATAAAAAGTAGCTGTTAAGGTTCCAAACTCCGTATCACCTTGATAGTTTCTGATAGTTGGTTTGAATGATGGAGGGTTGTCTTCAAGGTTTTAAATTACCTCGAAGTCGTAGATTCCAGATCGATCTACTATAATCCCTTCCATTTTTTCGATCGCACTAGATATAGTTTCTCTTTTTTTCACATACATATTAAAAGTTTTTCTTTCCTTACATTTCTTCATTTAAGCGCACCATTCCCCAAAAAAATCGGCTTTAGGGTCTGGAAGAATTAAAAAATTATCGTTATTCGCGAAAAAAGTTGCAAAGTTTATGAAGGCCTCTAGTTTCAGCATCGCCCCGGGGGTTTTGTAATCCTGCATAAGACCCTATACGTATTCAAAATTTTCTGATTTAATCATATCGTCGCTGAATCTTTTTTTTGTTACTTTTAAGAATCTTTTTATCAGATTTTTGTCCAAAAAATTATCAAATTTTTTACTTAATTCTATAAAATTCTTATTGCACACCTTTTCTTTATTTATAAATTGGAGTAGTGTAAGTATGATACATTGATGGAATTGGTCTTAAAAATCAGGTAAAGGACCTTAAAATAATTTTAAAAATTCTTTTTTCTGACTTTCTTGAGAATGGTCTTTGTTTTCTTCTTACTAGACCTCAGGTTGAGATTCTTGTATGTCTTATTTATCTTTAATCTCCAAGTAGTCTGTGACCAGGAAATAATCTGTTTTTAATTCAACTTATTTTATAGTCTATTCCATCATAGAGTAGATCAAAAAGAGGGCACATAGGGGTAGATTGGAGGAATTATTGGTTAAAAATTTTTTTACATCGAATTCTTTGGGTATACTTTTTTCCAGATCTTTTACAAGACCGAAAAATTAAATATCTTATTCAAATTTATCTCGTATTTCAAGAAGAATTGTAAGTATTTTTACTACGTTTTCTTAATTATTTTCTATTAAGGCTGGTTATAGTCTTTCAATGACCTCTTAGATTAAATTATTCTGTGTATTTAGTTCATCATGTCCATTAAAATCACATCCTGAATCTAATAAATGAGTTTATATTTTCATCCGGATTTCATCTAATGTTTATCCTTATAGTATTTCTTTAGAATATACTGGACCGTTTGTTGTTATTACATCTTAAAGTAGTAATAATGTATTCGCGTTATCAAAGTTATGGGGTTTAATAATCATTGATTGGATAATAAATTTTGGATTATTAAGATTTATAAAATTATAAAATTAATGTATTTTATTTAATTATTTAATAACTAACATTTAAATAATAAAAAAAGTTAATTTTTCTTTAATTTAAAGCA
>Ga0209107_10002526_pt1 | contig 10166 bp, 9 predicted proteins | sample LakErihyJuly2011_2_FD_187460 | JGI IMG/M metagenome (GOLD analysis project Ga0209107, IMG submission 187460) | Freshwater microbial communities from dead zone in Lake Erie, Canada - CCB hypolimnion July 2011 (SPAdes) (version 2) | ecosystem: Environmental > Aquatic > Freshwater > Lentic >... | reverse complement strand
TATTTTCCAACATCAATACTTCACCTTCTTTAAGGGTGCCAGCGGCCACTACAGCCTCTGCATCTATACAATTCGGGGCAAATTTTACCTCTCGTCCTAGTAGTTTGCTTACTGTTGGAAGAATATGCTTTAAAGAATATTTATCCTCTGGACCTTTTTTGGGTCTACCGAAATGCGACATCAAAATCACAGAACCTCCATCGTTCAAAACTTTCTGGATGGTTGGTATGGCAGCACGAATGCGCGTGTCATCTGTTACCTCCATTGTATCATTCAAAGGCACATTAAAATCAACTCTAATCAATGCCTTCTTTCCTTTAAAATTATAATCTTTAATATTCACCATGTTAAATTATTTTTTATGAAAAAAGGTCATTAAAGTCAGACTCTTGCTCAACCTCAATAACCTTTTCTCGATCATTTATTTTTTAATAATTGCTTACAATGAAGCCATATGCTCTACCAAATCAACAATTTTATTTGAGTAGCCCCACTCATTATCATACCAAGCTACTACTTTCACAAAATTGTCATTTAAAGCGATACCCGCTTTTGCATCAAAAATAGAAGTACGCGTATCACCTAAGAAATCATTAGATACTACCTCGTCTTCAGTATATCCAAGAATGCCTTTCATGTCGCCTTCACTCGCATCTTTCATCGCTTTTTTGATGGTCTCATAAGAAGCACCTTTTTCTAATCTTACTACTAAGTCAACCACAGAAACATCTGGTGTAGGTACTCTAAAGCTCATTCCTGTTAACTTTCCTTTTAAAGCTGGCAATACCAATCCTACTGCTTTTGCTGCGCCAGTAGACGAAGGAATAATATTCTGGTAAGCGCCACGTCCACCTCTCCAATCCTTAGCACTTGGACCGTCTACTGTTTTTTGTGTGGCAGTCACTGCATGTACAGTGGTCATCAAACCTTCTAAAATCACAAAATTATCATGCAATACTTTGGCGATAGGAGCCAAACAATTAGTGGTGCACGATGCATTCGAAACAATATGTTGATCTTTGGTCAATTCTTTATGGTTCACGCCCATTACAAAAGTAGGGGTATCGTCTTTGGCAGGTGCACTCATCACTACTTTTTTAGCACCGGCAGTGATGTGTTTTTGAGCATCCGCTTGTGTCAAAAATAAACCTGTAGATTCAATGACATAATCAGCACCCACTTCGTTCCATTTTAAATTTGCAGGGTCTTTTTCTGCCGTTACACGAATGGTTTTGCCGTTCACTACTAAGTTTCCGTCTTTCACCTCTACACTACCTTTAAAACGGTTATGTGTTGAGTCATAACGTAGCATATACGCCATATAATCAGGCTCAATTAAGTCGTTGATGCCTACTACATCGATATTTCCTCTTTCAATTGCGGCACGAAATGCCAAACGGCCGATACGACCAAAACCATTGATGCCAATTTTAATGTTTGCCATAAGATTTGTATTAAATATGATTGATAAATTATTTGTTTTCGAGGCGCAAAATTAAGCATATTTCAGGATAATTTGTTATGAATTTCTGTTTATTTCCTCTTATCAAAGGGACAGTCTTGTGATTAGTCATTCTTTAACGGTATAACTATCAATAGATTGATAGAAGTATTGGCATTCTCGCTAGATATTTAAAAAATTATTGCATCAGAAAATAAAAGTCCTTATATTTGCACTCCAATTTACGAATTGGCCCGTTCGTCTAACGGTTAGGACACGTCCCTTTCACGGATGAAATACGAGTTCGATTCTCGTACGGGTCACAAAGCCACTCTTTTTAGGGTGGCTTTTTTATTTTGGGCGTAGGCCGGCAGGCTTATCTTTCTTTTCGATTAATGTTTCAAGTGCCGTCTCCGCGCTCTCCGCAGTACACGGTACTTGCTCCGATCGCTTACGCAAATTCCCCAGCCCCATCGGGGCGACATATTAATAGCTCCGAAGGAGCGAAATCGACAACAATATTTACTTTGAAAAGTAAATGTAAAATGGAATCTATCATATAAGGAAAGCCAATCGGCACAGACATCACAGTTGCTATGGTATGAGGCGTTTTTATGCCACATTCTTCATCTTGATATGCAGTCTGAATACAAACCATCGGAAATTCATTTTAAATTTTCCCACCAAAGCCCTCTTTTGGGGCATTTTTACTTTTTTTCTCCCACTGAGGAAGAAGAATCTTCCTAGTTTATACACAATTTAACACTTTTGGCTTATCAACAGTCTGTGAATTTGTAATTTTATTCTATTGACTAACAATAAATTAAACGATATGTTGGTTGTTGATAACGTGTTATTTTCTTTTTGTGGTAGAATGTGGTAAATTGTGTGGTAATGTGGTAATTTTGAAATCATTAAAGCGCCACACATATAACAAATGGATTTTTTAGGAGAACATAAGTGTAAACTAGATGAGAAGGGACGTTTGAGACTTCCCACTGCTCTAAAGCAACAGATGAACCCTGTGGCGAACGGGAAGTTTGTAATCAATCGTGGATTTGATGGTTGCTTGGAATTATATCCAATGGACTATTGGGTACAATTGAAAAAAGTGATGGATAAAAAGTTGAATAAATTCAATTCGGCACATAGAGAATTTTATCGACGTTTTACTTCGGGTGCTACAGAGCTATCATTGGATGGGGCGGATAGAATTAATTTCCCGAAGCACTTGATGGAATATGCAGATATCAAAAACGAATGTTACCTCACGCCAGGACAAAACACGATAGAGGTATGGAGTGTGCAGAAATACGAAGAGCGTATCAATAATTTCAATTCTGATGCATATCAAGATATTGCGAATGAGGTAATGGGGAATATTAATTTGTGGGACGATGAATCAGCCAAAAGTTAATCAGCGCCAATGTATCACATACCTGTTCTTTTACACGAATGCATAGAGGCATTACAGCTTAAAGCAGACGGAATATACGTAGATGCTACGTTTGGTGGTGGTGGACACTCTAAAGAAATGTTGAAATTGCTCGGTAAAAATGGAAAGTTAATCGTTTTTGATCAAGATCCTGATGCAGCTAAAAATGTTCCTGATGATGATAGAATCATTTTTGTAGCGGCAAATTTCAGACATCTGAAACGTTTTTTGAAATTGCATCAATGTGCACAGGTAGATGGAATACTCGCTGACTTAGGAGTGTCCTCCTATCAATTCGATACCGGTGAACGAGGCTTCTCCTATCGATTTGAAGGTCCATTGGATATGCGAATGAATGTAAAGGAAGGAGTGACGGCAGCAGATATTTTAAATACTTATGATGAGAAAGCGTTGCAGCAATTGCTGAGTGAATATGGTGAGGTGACAAATTCAAAAACATTGGCGATTGCTTTAGTGGAAGCAAGAAGTAGAAAAAAGTATGAAACAATAAATGATTTACTGGCTGTAGTTGAGATGCATGTAAAGGGAAATAAATACTCTTATTATGGACAAGTATTTCAAGCCTTAAGAATCGAAGTGAATGAAGAGCTGATTGTATTGAAAGAGTTTTTATACCAATGTGCAGATGTGATTAAGTCTGGTGGAATATTAGCAGTGCTTACCTTTCATTCGTTGGAAGAACGCTTGGTGAAAAACTATATGAAGAAAGGATCATTTGACGGGGAACATGTGAAAGACGATTTTGGTAAAATTTATTTACCCTTTAAACCGGTCAATAAAAAACCAATAGAGGCAAGTGTCGAGGAGCTGGAAGTAAATAGTAGGTCGAGAAGTGCAAAACTCAGAATTGCTGTGCATACTTAATTGTTAAATTGCTATATAGCAATATACTTATAAAAACTAAAAAAGATATTAACAAGTTATTAATAAAGAAATGAAAGAAGAAGAAACAGAAGAAAATAAAAAACCAAATGAGTCTCCAGATGCAGAGGAGTCAAAGGTTTTCTCTTCTTTCATTAGGAAGACTGGCGAAGTGTCGAATCAAGATCATGCAAGAATATTTAGGGCTATACCATTTATTATTTTCCTAGTGGGATTGGCCATGTTGCATATCGCGAATAATCACAATGCTGAAAATAAGATCAGATCTATCGAAAGAATGGAGAAGGAATTGAAAGAAGATAGATGGGAGTATATGAGTACAAAAAGTGACTTGATGTTGAAGAGTAGACAAAGTGAAGTAGCTAAATTGATGGAAGCATCAGGTGTCCTTGAATTGAGAACACCACCACAAAAAATTATAATTAAAAAAAGTGAGTACCAATAAAAGAAAAGATGTGATCTGGCGTGTCTACGTTGCCTTTTTTGGTATCGTCCTTTTTGGTATGGCGGTATTGGGAAAGACATTACATACACAAGTTTCAGAAGGTGCCCACTGGAAGGGTATGGCAGATAGCTTGACTATTTTTTCGAAAACCATTGCTCCTGAACGAGGCAATATTTATAGTGAAGATGGAAGGATGTTGGCAACGAGCTTACCCTTTTTTGATGTGCGCCTTGACCTAGCTGCCAATGGAATTGTGAAGGAAACTTTTGCAAAGAATATTGATTCATTGAGTCTTTGCTTGGCTAATTTTTTTGGTGATAAAACACAAAGTCAGTATCGATCTGAATTGATGAATGCTCGAAAAGATAAGAACCGCTACTATCTCTTGAAAGCCAATTTATCTTATACTCAATTAAAAGCCCTCAAAACATTTGCATTATTATGGCAAGGCAGAAATAAGTCAGGACTAATAGTGATACAAAAAAATAAGAGGATTATGCCTTTCGGTGATTTGGCAGAACGAACCATTGGTTATGTTGGCGCTCAAGGGGATTATAAGGTTGGATTGGAAGGAAGTTTTGATAAAGAATTGAATGGTGTGGAAGGTCAGATTTTAGTACAACGCTTGGCAGGCGGAACGTTGGTGCCTGTGAATGGTGACGATGATATTGATCCACAAGCAGGACATGATATTTATACTACAATAGATATCAATCTACAAGATGTTGCGGAGAATGCTTTATACAAAGCCTTGGTTTCGCATGAAGCAGATTGGGGTACTTGTATTTTGATGGAAGTGAAGACAGGAAAAATAAAGGCAATGGCCAATCTAACGACGAATAAAGATGGTAGTTATAGCGAAAAATTCAACTATGCTTTAGGAGAGCGAACGGAGCCAGGTTCAACCTTCAAGTTAGCCAGTATGATTGCACTTTTGGAAGATGGTTTCATCAATATCAATGATAGCATCGATATTGAATACGGAGAGAAAAAGTATGACAAACAAATAATGCATGATGCCGAAGAGCATGGTTTGAAAAAGGTTTCCATCAAGCATGCTTTTGCTATTTCTTCCAATGTCGGGGTATCTAAAATGGTCTATAATAACTACAGAGGCAAGGAAAAACAATTCTATCAGCATCTCTGCGACCTTCGATTAAATAGACTAACTGGTTTAGAAATCAAAGGTGAAACAACTCCTAAAATTAAACTCCCAGCCGAATATAGTGGCGTTTCCTTACCATGGATTAGCGTTGGATATGAACAGCAAATTACTCCTTTGCAAATGCTTTGTTTTTACAATATCATCGCGAATAATGGAACGGCGGTGAAGCCATATATCGTTAGTGAATTCAAAGAGTTTAACAAAACTGTCAAAACTTTTTTACCCATTGTAGAGCAAGAAAAGATGATCAGCGATAAAAGTATGCCCGCTGTAAAACAATTGTTGGAGGCTGTTTGCATTGAGGGTACTGGAAAAGAGTTGAGCAAAGATGCCCCTTACAAAATTGCAGGAAAAACAGGGACCACAAAATTAATTGTGAATGGGAAATATGAAGGTGGTTATAATGCTTCTTTTATTGGCTATTTCCCTGCTGATAATCCACAGTACTCATGTGCTGTGATGATAAGCAATCCGACGATAAATGGTTACTATGGTGGAAGTGTTGCTGGTCCTGTGTTTCGTGAGGTAGCAGATAAAGTATATGCCACTTGTAGCAGTATACATCTTGCTGTAAATCTTGTAAAAACATCAGATACCATGAATGGCGAAAAGCCTTTGATCGCTTATGGTAAAAGTGCTGAAATAGAGAAAATTTATCAGATGCTGAGCATTCCATTTATCTCGAATGCGAAGTCAGCATGGGTGAGTAGCAATTTGGTAAATAATAAAATTCAGTTGACAGATAATGAAATGATCGATAATCAAGTGCCTAATGTGAAAGGCATGGGGCTGAAGGATGCTATTTATTTATTAGAATCAAAAGGACTGAAAGTACAGGTTTCTGGGGTTGGCAAAGTGAATACACAAAGCATTCTGCCTGGAGCGCTTATTACAAAAGGAAATATAATCATACTGACATTAAGTTAATGAAGTTATTAAAGGACATATTATATAAGGTAAGCTTGTTGGAAGTCGCAGGGAATACTTCTGTGTCAATTGACAATATTTGTTTCGATTCTCGACAAGTAAAGCAAGGTGATGTTTTCGTTGCTACTAAAGGTGTTGCAGCTGATGGTCATCAATACATCGACAAAGCAATCTCCTTGGGTGCCATAGCGATTGTTTGTGAAGAAATGCCTATAAGTATCGTGGAGGCGGTGACTTATGTAAAAGTAAAAGATTCTTCTTATGCATTGGGAATTATGGCTGCGAACTTTTATGAGGAGCCATCAACAAGGATGAAAATTGTTGGGGTGACAGGTACTAATGGCAAGACATCTGTCGCCACTCTTTTATTTAAAATGTTTCGTCACTTAGGATATCATGTAGGTTTGGTATCAACCGTAGAAAATAAAATTGATGATACTACCATTCCTTCTACTCATACTACGCCTGATGCACTTAAATTAAATCAATTGTTTGCAATGATGATAGAACAGGGATGTACTTACTGCTTTATGGAAGTGAGTTCACATGCTATTCATCAGGAGAGGATTGCTGGGGTAAAATTCGTAGGAGGTATTTTTACAAATCTGACACACGATCATTTAGACTATCATAAAACATTCAAAGATTACCTGAATGCGAAGAAAAAATTCTTTGATGATATGTCATCAGATGCCTTTGTTATCACAAATATGGATGACAAAAATGGCATGGTAATGTTACAAAATACCAAGGCAAAAAAACACACCTATGCCTTAAAGTCACCAGCGGATTTTAAAGCAAAAATTTTGGAAAATACATTTTTGGGATTGTCTCTAAATATTGATGGACAAGAGTTACATACGGCATTGATTGGTGAGTTTAATGCGTATAATATGCTAGCCGTTTATGGTGCAGCCATTTCTTTGGGTATCGAAAAAATAGAAGTGCTTAAAGTATTAAGCATACTGAAAAGTGCCGAAGGAAGATTTGATTATATCGTTTCTTCAGAAGAAAAAGTGATTGGCATTATCGATTATGCGCATACGCCAGATGCCTTACTAAAAGTGTTAGAAACCATCAAGGGTATCAGAACAGGAAATGAGCAATTGATCGCTGTTGTAGGATGTGGAGGTGATAGAGATGTATCAAAGAGGCCTTTAATGGCAGCAGTTTCCTGCGATTTCAGTGATAAGGTAATTCTTACTTCAGACAATCCGAGAAGTGAAGATCCTGCTCAAATTATCACAGAGATGTCAGCGACACTCAACCCAGCTCAAAAGAAAAAAGTATTAAGTATTGTAGATAGAAAAGAAGCCATAAGAACAGCTTGCGCATTAGCTAAGCATGGTGATATCATTCTAGTGGCAGGAAAAGGACATGAAAAATATCAAGAAATCAAAGGGGTAAAATATCCATTTGATGATAAGTCAATATTGACAGAAACCTTTAAAGAATTAGACAAATAATGTTTTACTATTTATTCGACTTTCTTGAGAAAAGATTAAATCTGCATATTCCTGGCGGAGGCTTGTTTCAATTTATTTCCTTTCGTTCATCGGCAGCAATCATCACCTCTTTGTTGATATCGGTTGTTTTTGGAAAAAAAGTGATTCAATATTTATTGAAGAAGCAAGTAGGTGAATCTGTTCGTGATTTAGGTCTTGAAGGACAAAAGCAGAAACAAGGTACACCAACCATGGGTGGTGTATTGATATTAGGAAGTATACTCATTCCCACTTTATTGTTTGCTAAGATTGATAATATCTATGTTTTATTGATGATTCTTTCTACCATTTGGTTAGGAACAATAGGCTTCTTAGATGATTATATCAAAGTATTTAAAAAAGATAAAGAAGGATTAGCAGGTCGATTTAAAATTATCGGTCAAGTAGGATTGGGATTGATTGTTGGTGCTACGCTTTTCTTTAATGAAAGTGTTGTTATTAAAAGAGAAATTTCGGCCGACACTTTTGGAAATTACCCACCAGATAAGGTTTCTGTGGTAGAAGATCATACGGGTACTTTCCATTATTTATTGGAACAAAAAGTGGCAATTACCTCTATTCCATTTGTGAAAACACATGAGTTTAACTATGGGAAAATATTAAGTTTCATGACTGATAATTCTGATAAATGGGCATGGTTGATCTATATACCTATTGTCATTTTTATTATTGTTGCAGTGTCTAATGGAGCAAACCTTACCGATGGTATTGACGGATTAGCAGCAGGTACATCGGCCATTATTGGCGGTACTTTGGCGGTATTCTCTTATGTCAGTGGAAATATTGTTTTTGCCGATTATCTCAATGTTATGTATATCCCAAATCTTGGCGAGCTGACTATTTATATAGCTGCCTTTATTGGGGCATGTATTGGATTTATTTGGTACAATGCCTTCCCAGCACAAGTGTTTATGGGCGATACGGGAAGTTTGGCATTAGGAGGAATCATTGCTGCTTTAGCAATCATCATCAGAAAAGAATTACTAATTCCCATTTTCTGTGGCATTTTCTTAATTGAAAATTTATCCGTAGTGATTCAGGTGGCTTATTTCAAACATACGAAAAAGCGATTTGGAGAAGGCAGAAGAATATTTCTAATGTCGCCTCTACATCATCATTATCAAAAGGTAGGCATGCACGAATCAAAGATTGTATCACGCTTTTGGATTATAGGAATTCTATTGGCGATTTTATCCATGGCAACATTAAAAATAAGATAAGGTGGCGAAACGATTTGTCATATTAGGTGGAGGCGAAAGCGGTGTTGGATCGGCAATACTAGCTAAGAAGCTGGGCTATGAGGTCTTTCTTTCTGATAAAGGAAAGATAGCAGAGAAGTATGCCACCACGCTCCAAGAATATGAAATCGCTTATGAGGAGGAAAAACATACAGAAGATCATATTTTGAATGCTGATGAAATCATGAAGAGTCCTGGTATTGCAGATAAATATGATATCATTAAAAAAATAAAAGAAAATAAAATTTCCATCATTTCTGAAATTGAATTCGCATCTAGACATACCAAGGCAGAAATTGTTGGCATCACAGGAAGTAATGGAAAGACCACCACCACTTCTCTTACTTATGAAATACTTAAAAAAGGTGGATTAGACGTCGGCCTAGGAGGTAATATAGGTATCAGTTTCGCGCGACAGGTAGCCGAGCATGATCGAAAAGTATTTGTATTAGAAATCAGCAGTTTTCAATTGGATGATGTGGTGAATTTTCGTCCACACATCGCTATGTTGACTAATCTTTCACCTGACCATTTGGATAGGTATCAATATGACTACAATAATTATATCAATGCTAAGTTCAATATTGCTAAGATGCAAGAAGCGGGAGATGCATTTATCTATTGTGCAGACGATATTGATACGACAGCATTCATTCAAACACATTCAAATTTTATAAAAGCAAAACGCTTTCCGTTCTCTTATATCCACGAGCAAGAAGAAGGTGCCTTTGTATACAATAACCAAGAAATTATTATTAACACTAACAATACCCAATTTATTATGTCAATTAACGAACTAGGATTAAACGGAAAACACAATGTGTACAATTCAATGGCTGCGGGAATCGTAGGTAGATTGTACGATTTGCGTAAGGAAGATATGCGCGAGAGCTTACAAGATTTTCAAGCCTTAGAGCATAGAATGGAAACAGTAGGCAAAATCGGCGGCATTGAATTTATCAATGATTCAAAAGCAACCAATGTAAATTCAACATGGTTTGCATTAGAGTCGATGAGCAAACCCATTGTATGGATTGCAGGTGGTGTTGACAAAGGAAATGATTATGAGGTTTTGTTGCCATTAGTAAAGAAACATGTGAAAGCATT
>Ga0209107_10002525_pt1 | contig 10168 bp, 10 predicted proteins | sample LakErihyJuly2011_2_FD_187460 | JGI IMG/M metagenome (GOLD analysis project Ga0209107, IMG submission 187460) | Freshwater microbial communities from dead zone in Lake Erie, Canada - CCB hypolimnion July 2011 (SPAdes) (version 2) | ecosystem: Environmental > Aquatic > Freshwater > Lentic >... | reverse complement strand
CTACCTGCCGAGCTGGGCTGTGTTCACTTCGTCGCTTACCAGGCCTTCTCAGCGGGTGCTATTGACTACATAAGGAGCAAACAGATGAAGTGGATGGCCGATGTCGGGTTCGAGACGCCGTGGTGGACTACTTTGCCGGCGGCCGATGTGACCGATGCGGAGGCGGAGAAGCTTGTGATGGAACGCAAGTCAAACTCGCTGTATCCGACGGATGGTATTGTCTTTGGTCGGGATACCACACCGCTGGCGGTTGAGGGCGGAGAGGCATCCAATCCGGACGATGCCGTCGCTTTCAAGATGGCGCTCGACGAGCAGAAGGAGGAGACAACGGTTGTGGCAGTGGAATGGAATCCGAGTCGGCAGGGGTTCCTGATTCCTCGGATCCAGATTGAGCCGGTTACCATTGGCGGGGCGCGTATTGAGTGGCTCACGGGGCACAATGCGTCTACGGTGGAAAAGGAGGGGATTGGAATCGGAGCTATCATTGTTGTTCGGCGGAGTGGCGATGTGATTCCGACACTGGATTCTGTTGTGATGCCGGCTGCGGTGGTGGCTACGCCTCCTGCCGGGACATGGGAATGGGATTCTTCCAGGGTTCATGCGCATCTCAAGGTTGCTGATGAGGCTGTGGTCGAGCGGACTATTCTCCACTGTCTCCAGACTCTGGAAGTGGACGGGGTGGGTCCAGGACTTGTTAAAAAGATTGTGGCGGGGGGTCTGAAGACTGTGGCAGCCTTGTGGGCGGCGACGCCTCAGACTCTGGCTGGACTTGTTGGAGCTGGGCGTGGACCTGTGCTTCATGCCGCCCTACGGGAACGGTGGGGTGCCGTGTCGATTGGAACCCGGCTCATCGCAAGCAATCTCTTGCCGCGAGGAGTGGGAGAGAAGAAGCTGCGATCCCTCTTTGCCGTGGAGGCGAATCCTCGTCAATGGGCTACTGCGTTCGCACGGGGGCGCACGGTTGAAGGATGGAGCCAGGACAGTATTGCCGAGTTGCTGCGAGTGCTCCCTGAGGTGTTTGAATGGGAGGAGTCGTTTGGGGCTCCTCCTGCTCTTGCTCTTGCTGCTGCGCCTGCTGCTGCGCCTGCTGCTGCGCCTGCTGCTGCGCCTGCACTTGCGGGCCATGTTGTCTTTAGCGGAGTTCGAGACAAGGAATTGGAGGCGGCGCTTGTTGGACGGGGCTGGATCGTAGATGACACTGTAACAAAGGCGACTACGCTTCTCATTATTGCCGACGAAGGCGCAGAGACTGTAAAGGTGAAGAAGGCTCGGGCGGCGGGCGTGCGAATTGTTGGACTGACGGCAGCTCGGCTTCTAAGGTAGATGGACGTGCCTTGGGAACTCCTTGCGGCACTTGTGATTCTTTGTATCCTGAGCCTCGCCTTAGGGCAATACGGAAATAGTAGTATAGAAGGGTTTGCCACAGCAGCTGAGACAGCCGCAGTTAAAGCTGTATCAGATGATGTTGTTGCCAGATCATCAGAGCTGGATGACCTCCTTGTTCTCGCATATCCAACAAAAAAGCCAAAGGCAACTCTTGCCAGTGTTCTGGCTGGTGTTCCACTCTCCCAGCAATATATTGTGAATCTCGCCCCTCTTACATGTACATCCGCCTGTTACATTGGCAAGAATCTGGAGGATGCCGGCGTTTTTTTCAGACATGCCCTTGACCTCGGTGTCCGCAGTTTTATCTTTCCGTTGAGCACATACATAGATGATAATAAAGTGAAGCCTCTCTGGGCGCCCTCCGGCTCTCCTCTGCTCGTCTACAGAGACTTGACTGGGCGCATAACGAGTCGTAACAGCGTGGGATTGAAGGATGCCATGTTATCTCTCAATATGTCTCTTTCACAAATAACAGACCCTATCTTTATCAAGTTAGAGGCTGTTCCGGACTTTGTGCCTGACCCCAGCAAGGAAGAAGCAAAGTATGTGAACTTCATGACGGCGATAGCAGACAGTCTCTCTCCTATCGAGCCAAGACTCCTAACCCAGCTGGGTACGTATGGATCAGCTCAGAGTGGGCTTCGCGAGGCTGAAATCCTGCTTCAGACTCCTCTATCCGCCTTGTCAGGGAAGATTCTTGTCTCTACGGATTTTGATGTAGGGAAGTATGCGAAGGTGGCCTATAAGGGAAAGGCACCCAGACTCTTGAATTACGTGAATTTCATTGTCAAGGTGGCCACCACACAGGGGAGTGCAGTGACATATAAGAAGATGGCTCTTGCCGATAGTAGCGGAAGCAAGTTTTCTCCTGATGAAGGGCGGACTGCACTCATTGAGGCCACCCCTCCTACTCCGCCTAATGCGGATCTTATTGCCAGCGGTTTGGCTGTAGGTATTCAAATCATTCCTCTTCCGCTGTTTGAAAAGAGTTCAGCTGATCTGGCTACATTGATACAACCATGGAAAGGCGGTGGTTGGTATCTGAAACCCGAGGATGCTCGATACACCAAGCCGGCACCCATTGTGCCTGCCACGCCGTCACAGAAAATGAATGCTCGTGTCACTCCTACAGCACAGCCTGGACAAGTTGTAATCTCAAAGTAAGATAGTATGGCAGAGGACAAAGCGCAGCTGGCAGAGGACAAAGCGCAGCTGGCAGAGGACAAAGCGCAGCTGGCAGAGAAGCAGATAGAGCGATTAGAAAAGGTTGTGAGCGAGGGACAGAAACGTGTTGATTACACTGTCGCACACGACCCCGACATTCAGAAATCCATTGAAGTTGTTGAGCGATTTCTCAGAAAGAAGAAGCGTGTTTGCTACGGTGGTCAAGCCATTAATGCTATTTTACCGAAACAAAAGCAATTCTATGACGAGGCCAATACAGTCCCTGATTACGACTTCTTTACTCCAACACTCCAAGAGGATGTGAAGGAGCTAATGAAAGAGATGGAGTCAAAGGGTATACCTGATGTTAAAAGTAAGGTTGGTGTTCATGAGGGAACATTCAAAATCTATGTGAAGTTTGTCGCAGTGGCTGACTGTTCAGAAATAGATCCCGCCCTCTTCAATACTCTTCGTCATAGAGCCAAGACTGTGAACGGAATTCTCTATGCTGATCCCGACTTTTTACGGATGATGATGTATCTGGAGCTCTCTCGTCCTCGCGGCCAAGTTGACCGATGGAAGAAAGTGTATGAGCGACTCCTCCTGATAAATGATGAGTATCCTGTGGGCACGTGTGCAAAATCCTTACAACTGGGTGGCGGTCCTGGATCTGAACTTCGCGGCAAGTGTTTGAAATACTGTATTCGTAATAAGAGAGTTCTAATTGGCTCTGATGTGATTTCTATTCTTGAAAAAGGGCGCTCATCCTCTACACTAAGTGATCTTGTGTCTATGAATGTGCCCGTCATTTTCATGAGTCCGCAGGCGCGCCTTGACTCAGAGGATATTGCCGACGTTCTGGACTTACGTCTAACCGTTGATAAAGAAGAGTATGAATTTACAGAGATTTATGATACAATTATTCTAAGAAAGGGTCGTATCCCAGTCGCAGCGATTATTCAAGAAACGGCCTGCCACGCATACACCATTCTACGGCTGGATGACGGGGCAGAGATACGTATAGGTGCTCCAGACTTATTGTTAAATATTTACTATTTCTTCTTACTTTTTGGCAAGAAGACCAAGGCGCTGTTTACAGACTCGGTTGAGTGTCTCATACAGAAGATTTACGCCGTTGGAGAAAAGGCGCGAGATGATCCTTCAAATCTCGTGCCTGCCTTTGGAATCCGCTGTAGTGGTCGCCAGCCGGGGTTTGGAACATTGTTAAAGATACGTGATGAGAAACATGCGAAGTTGAAGGGGAAAGGAAAAGGAGGGAAAATGCTGGGCGGGTTCAAGACACGGAGAAAGCGTAGGAGTTAGGTCTTAGCCTCAGACTTTAGGCCGTAAGTCCCCTGCCTCTGCCGCCGCCGCTTTTCCTTTGATATACTCTGCGTCCTTCGCCGCTGCCTTTAACATGTCAGAGAGATCTCCTTGTATTTTGAGAGCCTGTATAGCTGTATTCCTATTTGCCACGAGAGTCTTCAGCAAGACTGTCACGGCATCCTTAATCTCTGCTGGCTTGAGGTCTTCGGGTAGGAGACACGAGGCTGTCTCGGTAGACTTGCTGGCCTTTCGGCGAATGGTGGCAGCCTCAGGACTACAAATATCTGCGAAGCCTTCGCCCAGAGACTCTCTGAGCATGTCAGCCTGTTTCTTGAGAGTGAGCTTCGCATAGAGAGCCATGCGAAGAACTCGCTCACCAAAGTCCGGTGGGATACTCTGAACAAACGAGAGCCACTCAAGATCTGTAGCGCCCTCTTTGGGGTATGTAAGAAGTGGGCATTGAAGGGGTGTCAGCCCATTGATCCCTTGGCTTATCTCCTTCTCTACACGAGCCCTGGCCTCCACATCAGTAATGTCCTGTCCGGCTTTGGTATTCTTAAAGGCCGTTGCGCGAATGGTGTCAAAAAGTGCGCAGAGTTCCGGACCATCCTTTATCATTGGTCTGAGAACAGCATCAATCTGGCGACGTAAGGCACCCGCGTCTTCTGTGTCAGCAAATCCCTCTGTGCTGGGCAAAGGCGACACCTCTAAGATCGAGTAGTTCATTCCAATCACCAGTCCGAGGAAGAGGAGGATGAGGATAACAAACAGTCCATCGAGTCCGTCCATTTCTAAGAGTCTCGCTTATCTTTGGTAGTAGAGCCATGTCCTGCTCTCTGAGTCCGCGTAACGGCTTCGGAGCGAACACAGAAGGAGGGCGATTGAATCTTGCCTCCTCTCGCATCTGCGATCTGCGCCCTCGGCTTGGCGTGGGACCCGGTCTGAAGGACAAGCCGTGTCTCCCCCGTTATTCTGATCCATTGAATCCTGTTCAAGTCCCTATAACACAGAGTGCAGGGAGTTATATTGATGTGGTTCAGGGGAGATGTGGAGGTATTTTACTCGGGAGTGGGCGACGAACCCATGGTCTTTCACAGGCGTCTGCGATGGCACTCCTCGCAGCCACTACAGGCAAACCCACATCCGAAGGGGTTCGTATTAAGAATCTCCAAGCCTCCCATGAAGTTGGAGGGGAATGTGGAGCCGCTATAGGCGACATACCGTATCCGATCATTCGGGTTCTCTGTCCTCCACTTCCTCCTCCACCGGCGCCACCTTCTCGAGCCTGTCCTCTGCCGAAAAATGAGCGGTTCTAAATAGAAATGCCGACTGCTGTACGTGATGCCTCAATGGTGACAAGACGGAACCAGGGAGTTGCGGCGAATGCGTATTACACCCAGTGGAGTTCTGCTCCTGTGACAACACGCACAACAATGAAGGCGCCGGGTGCGTCCGGCGCGGAGAGCCTTATCTCGGTGCGTGTCGGGTGCACGGCGTGCGCTATTGTGTCCAATGACCTGAACGTTGGCACTGCGGCCTATGACGTAAATCTGGGTGCCATTCCGAATCGGTCAGGTGCGCGCAGCGGCTTAACCGGCCAGTCTTAAATAGAGTCTTAAAAGACTATAGAGTCTTAAAAGACTATAGAGTATTAGATGTCGCGCTTAGTTCGTATTGGGGAAAGAATGGTTGAACTTTCAGGGTTACATGGTATTTGGCAGGGAACTTGCCACTTGGGTGGATCACGCATCACACTATTCTATCCTAATGCCCCTACACAGACGATTGAATATGGATATGGTAAGTGGTCAGAAGCTGAAAAAGACGTAAAAATTATAAAGGAAGCTAAGAAAGAATTTGAAACGCCTTTAAGATAGTCTGAAGAAGATCCTTGTCATGGCTTGTGTCCCTTGTTCGCCGCACCAATCAGAAACAAGCTCTATAAAATGTCCATTGGTCTAAAAGACTATAGAGTCTTAAAAATAGATGTATGTTACACGTGAGTCAAGGGCATCAAGCGATTCCATTGAGTCAAACGAATCCCTTATTACAAGTAGTAATACATGTGTATGCCCACGGCGATCATGCGCATGTGAATGTTCAGAAGGTTTTGTTGTATTTTACATCAGTTCAACAGTTCTGACCGTGATTAGCGTATGCGTTTTGTGTTTCAAGATGGCAGGGTTCTTTTAAAGTGTTTTATAACTTTTGTAAGACCATTGAATGGGCTTGTAAAAGAATGGGATGCCTCCACGGTGGATTGAACACCGGACCTACCGCTTACAAAGCGGGTGCTCTACCACTGAGCTATGAAGGCTGGGAGCCTTCACAGCAGGGGAGCTATGAAGGCTGGGAGCCTTCACAGCAGGGGAGCTATGAAGGCTGGGAGCCTTCACAGCAGGGGAGCTATGAAGGCAAGGGGAACACCCCTCTTACACGGTGTTACAACAGTGTAAGAGGTTAGTTTACTCCAGGTGGGGGTCGAACCCACGGTCTTCCGCTTAGAAGGCGGACGCGATATCCACTTCGCTACTGGAGCGTGAGGCTCTTGCCTATTAACTTATTATTAAGTTAGTTTAAGCGGGTAGATATTCTTATCAAACGATAAAATCGTCTCATAAATTACCGCATGCGGGGCTTGAACCCGCGACATTCGGCTAACTGGAAAATCCTAAAAGGCCGACGCTACTACCAACTGAGCTAATGCGATGAAAAGGGTTAGTAAAAAGTATTATTACTCACGGCGGGAATCGAACCCACGTTAACGGAATGGAAATCCGTTATTCTGCCCCTAAACTACGTGAGTTGAAACAGGATCCTGAATTATATAAAAGAGTTGCTGTAAGGATCCTTGGTGTATATTTTGACAAGAATATACAAACTTCTCAGGTTCCCTTATAAATTGTCTTAAATCATTAAGAAAATGGGTTGCTGTGGGGAACCTTGGTGTATAGCTTTGAAAGACTATACAAATTTTACAGGCTTCTGGAGTATATTAAAGGTTTTGCTGTAAGAAGCCTTGAGACGCATGTTTTGGATAGAACATGCAAACTAATTTCCGATACCGGGAGTTGAACCCGGGTCAAGGCTGTGAAAGAGCCCTATCCTGAACCGCTAGACTATATCGGATATTAGGCCTCCGCCTATAGGTGAATATTAAAGCGGGTTTAAGTATGGAATATTTATTGCGAGAAGTAGGAGTTGAACCTACATTGGCTTTCGCCACGGCGTCTTGAGTGCCGCACCATTACCCTTCGGTCATTCTCGCTATGAGGGGCTGTAAGCCACTCAGAGAGGGAATTAATAGAAATTGCGAGGAGTGGGGATTGAACCCACGCGGCTTGCGCCAACAGATCTTAAGCCTGTCTCCTTAACCACTCGGACATCCTCGCTCTGAGGAGCTAAAAGCTCCTTACAGCAAGTAAAATAGTCCTACCGGGATTCGAACCCAGGTTTACGGATTCAAAGTCCGTTGTCCTGACCAACTAGACTATAGGACTGTAATTCATTATCTTACACTATCTTTATACCCATGCTTAAGCCTACTTAGCCTTCGTCACCAGCTTATTCTGAACCGTCTTCTTGGTCACAACCGTCTTCTTAGGAACCGGCGGAGGAGCAACCTCGTCATCATCCTCCTCCTCTACGAGCTGACGCTGGGGAGCGGCAGGAGCGACCTCCTCGTCCTCATCCTCCTCGAAGGCCAGAGTCTTGGGGGCGGGAGTCATGGCACGCTGCGCAGGGCTGAACTCAGCCGGCTCCTGGAAGGCCGCGCCACCACCGCCCGTATTAGCGCGACCTGAGGGACGAGGCGCATCCTCATCGTCATCGTCATCGACAAAGCCGTAGCCGCCCGAGCTTGAGCCACCCTGACCAGGAACATCAACACGGATCTGCTTGGCCTTCCAGCTGATGCCGAAACGGTCATTGACAATCCAGATCATTGAGGCCTGGAGAAGCGTTGTCATCTCAGAACCCTTGGAGAGGAGCTCCTCCATATCGACGCCCTCGAGCGGCTTAGCATTCGGGTCTGAGCGAGAAGCCTGATCATAGATAGGGCAGTCAAAGTTCTCAGACGCATGACTGGCCTCATCCGTATCCAGCTTCTTCTTGAGTGAAATCTTCATGCGGGGCGGATACGGCGTGCCATCCTTGCTCTGACTCGTCTTCACAGAGCGAGTAAACGCCTCAAGAAGAGCATCATGACTACGCACCTTGCCAAACCAGAGCTTACAGTTCTGCTCGGCCTGCTTGAAGATGAAGTCATCCATAGACTGGATAGCATCGTGAAGAGCCTTGACCTTCGGATTCTCCTCGTGGCCGCGGAGATCGAGATCGATGGAGAACTTGGCCGGACCCGGGCGAGCATACTCGCCCTTAGTTGAGTCCTTGACACCGAAAGGAGTGCGAAGGCTGGGGGTCTGAAGAACGAGGTTACGGGACTCACCATAGCCAATAAAGGCCATCTTGCCTCCAGCCTTGCTGGGCTTGGGCGCACTGATGACGAGCTTGGCAGCGTTGAACGCGGAGGGCTGAACGATGGGAGACGACATGATACAACTGGACTTATGGTTGGTGTGGGGCTGGCGGGTCAACTTTTACCGGCCTCTAGGGGCTGTGTTAAATGGGGTTATGGGCATGGGGAGTTTTTATTTTGAACCCGCAAGGCAGAAGAGATGGACTACTCACAATACATGCGGAGACTCAAGGCAGGGCAGAGTCGGCTCATCGGATTTCAGAACGGCCAGGCCGCGTCCATGGTAACTCTGAAGGCGCAGGCGCTGGCGAGCAGCACGACGAAGCCTGTAGCCGTGGTCACAACCTTTTCCAAGCCTGGCGGCTCTGTTGGCAATATTCTTGGTGGGCGGCAGATGGGTGATACATCCTCGGCGAGCGACGTTTTTACAGGAGTCTCAGGTGTCGGTCCCACGACGATCGCGCGCAATGGGAGCGCGTCCGTTATTGCCGCTGCTCAGCACTGCGCAGTCTTCTCGAGCGCCCCGTCCTCTGCTCCGTATCAGACCACATTCCCGTGCGCAAATACGACCACGAATGTGTGCTTTATTGACCCTCCTAAGAATGCGCCTGGGCAGATCACATGCTGTAACAAAGATGCGAGTCAGATTTTCAGAGATACATCGCAGTTGGTTACAACACAGGGAAAGCAGCTGGCACTGAGAAACCAATACGGTCTCCCGAACAAGCTCCAGGGACTGCGCGGGGCTGTTATGAATGCGACGTAGGCGTGGAGTTTTCAAGACACAGTCTGAGTGTAAAGGCTTCGATAAAACAGAAGTTATCGGGCGCTTCACGAACAAAGCATGCATTAAATTCTTTACGTAAGTCGCTACAGGACTTTGCCTTTGGATTTGGTTCTGCTTTTACGGGGGTGTAGGCACCACTCATAACCTGTTCCAATCGTTGGAAGAGGCTCTGGGTAGGAAGACTCATTATGAAAGAGAGGATATAGTTTTTAGCCCTTGCTTTGAGGCTCTTTGTAGGGCCTTTCAGTCCCTTTGTAGGGCCTTTCAGTCCCTTTGTAGGGCCTTTCAGGCCCCGACTAGCCACGGAAACACCTCCGCCGCCCCAGGATGAGTCTGAGCCAGGGCTGTAAGAATGTAGAGTGCCCCACAGCCACGCACTTCCTTTTCTCTGGCTCGTGTCAAAAATGCGTTCATCAGTCCAAGAGTCTGCTTACGCCACCACTTGATCTCCTGGGAACGGCCTGTGACTGTGATTGGATCCCACCGAAAGAGTGGAGTCCGTCCAGAGTTGTGACCCGGAACAATACGCTCGCGGTCAGCGTCCGTCAGGCCAAGGCTGATAGTCCAGAGTCTGTAAAGGCTTGTGTAAAAGAGTTCATGGCCTCGGACTCCAAGAGATTCAAACCAGAGTATATTCGCCCCATAGCCATGTGCGTGAAGTTTGAGAAACACATCTAAGACTTTCTGATTCCAGGATTGTTCTGGTGTCAGAATGTCCTTGTCGAGGTAGACGATAGGAATGCCACGACCCCGCAAGGCTTCTGCTCTCGCTTGGAGTCGCTGCGAGAGTCTCGCAGGGAAGAGTTCCTGTGTAAAAGGATTACGGAGTTCTTGTCCATATGTCATTATTTGTAAAAGAAATCGTAAATCAAATACCCATACAAGTTTCTGTGCATCTGCGTAGCTGAAATGATAGACAAAAGGGATAGTTGAGATTGGATCAAATGAATACACATCTTTCGGATTCTGAGCAATATCAAGACTGAAGAGCGCGGGTCCATGAGCTTTACGTGCTCGTAGGCGCCCAT
>Ga0209107_10002523_pt1 | contig 10175 bp, 15 predicted proteins | sample LakErihyJuly2011_2_FD_187460 | JGI IMG/M metagenome (GOLD analysis project Ga0209107, IMG submission 187460) | Freshwater microbial communities from dead zone in Lake Erie, Canada - CCB hypolimnion July 2011 (SPAdes) (version 2) | ecosystem: Environmental > Aquatic > Freshwater > Lentic >... | reverse complement strand
TCTCGGGCTCAACACTAGGATTAATTGGATTCGTCATCGTATGGGTTTTGGTTACTTTAGCCTTAGCCTGTTCCTTAAACACCGGGTTAAAAAAGCAGTAGACTTTATATTTCACTTTGAGCATAATCTTGCACAGTACTGCAAGAAGCGTGGCTTTGATGGTGTGATCTGCGGACACATACATCATGCCGAAATCAAAGAAATAGATGGCATCACATACATGAATGACGGCGACTGGGTAGAGTCATGCACGGCCTTGGTAGAACGGCATGATGGTGAGTGGGAAATCATAACTTGGACACAGGAGACTGACAATGTGGTTGATGATATTGATAGCAGTACACACAACGAATCCGCAAGATCAACCCGCAAGAATAGAATTGCTTTTCCCAACGCAAATCAGTTGCGAACAGGTGTTGACAACTATGAAATATGAGTTGAAGTTCAAAACATTCAAGGTAACGGGACAATGTCAAAAACAATCTTAATAGTCACAGACAACTTACCGGATCAAATCAATGGCGTGGTTACCACTTACAAAAATATTGAAGCGTGTGCGATTCGGGACAACTATCGTGTTGTATATCTTGATCCCCGGAGGTTCCGCTACATTGATTGTCCTGGCTACAACGAAGTCAAGATTGCCTTTCCCCGGAATCTGGGCCCGATACTTGAGGAGATCCGTCCGGATCATATCCACATCGCCACAGAAGGTCCTGTGGGTCTGCGTGTTAGACAATATCTTGACAAACGTCATTATCGCTACAACACTGCTTATCATACTAAGTTTCCAGAAGGACTTAGAAAACTGTTTGGCATACCTGAAGCCATTACTTGGCCTCTAGTGCGTTGGTTCCACAAGCATTCGGGCAAAGTGCTGACCACAACTGAAACCATGGTCAAAGAGTTAAGAGAGCATGGATTTGACGGCGACATTGTGCCATGGACACGTGGGGTAGATAGAGAAATATTCTATCCCAGAGAACGCCTGCCCAATGCCAAAACCACCTTGGTATGTGTATCAAGAGTCAGTAAAGAAAAGAACCTAGACGATTTCTGCGGTATGAGTTATCCCAATTCACGCAAAATCCTAGTGGGCGATGGTCCTTATCGTGCAGAGTTGCAATCACGTTATCCCGACGTGGAGTTTGTGGGATTCAAAACTGGCGCTGACTTGGCCTACTACTACAACCTAGCAGATGTATTTGTGTTTCCCAGTCAATGGGAAACGTTTGGCATTGTGATGATTGAAGCCATGGCCTGTGGCACACCTGTGGCTGCATATCCTGCTACTGGACCACTGGATGTGATTGATGAGGGTGTCACAGGATGCATGAATCCTTACTTGAAGCAAGCTGTGACAGATTGTTTGTTCTTGCCCAGACGTCGGGTGTGGGACGGCAGTCAACGTTGGTCATGGCAGTCAGCCTGGGAGATATTCCGAGACAACTTAGTGCCTGTTGTGTAATAAATATCACACAGGAGAAGCCACTATGAAAAACACAGCGGTGGTATTGTTGTTTTATGTCTTTGGTCATGCTGCCTACTGCCAAGAATCGGCACCGGCATTCACAGACACTGTGATGAAGGATACTTCGTTGATTGCGTTAGGCCAGCAGGTATGGGACGGTCAGTGTCGACATTGCCACGGCAACAGTGCGTATCCTGGCAAGGCACCCAAACTCAAATCTTCCAGCTACCAACCTGACTTTGTGTACGATCGGGTGACCAATGGTTTTCGCAAGATGCCTGCCTGGAGAGATATATTCAACGAACGGCAGCGTGTTGGTGTCACAGTATACATCATGAGTGATACATTCGCACCCTGATAATAAATAACCGTTTAAGGAGCCATCATGCGTAATACGACCATGGCGTTCCTATTCTGCCTAATCAGCTCTATAGCCCACGCCCAGCAAATTATAGATTTACAAAAACCTTTGAAGTGTTCAGATGCACAAGTAGTCATGAACTATTTTGTAGACACCCACAAAGAAACACCAGTCTGGGTCGGAAAATCAGTACATAACACTCATATAACATTGTTGATGAACCGAGAAACTCGTTCATGGACCGTGATAGAATATGACACTAGATTGGCATGTGTATTGGGTGCTGGTGAAGACAAAACTGGCAGTAGCAAACCTGAAATTTAAACTGCCCAGTTTTCCTTGCTATATATTTGCATGGAAATAAAATATTGGTCACCTGGCGAACAGGAAAAAACAGTCAAACGCACCCACGGGTATATGGTAGAATACTCCAATGGGCAAACACACATGGACATTCAGTGTGGCAACATGGCCTACATATTGGGCTATGGTAACCAGCTTATTGCTGACGCAGTGGCATCAAATGAGATCAACTTCATTCGAGGCAACACCGGAGAAACTGCCGAACAAAACAATCAGTTGGTCCAAGAAATTTGTACCTTGGGCAATTGGGCCGCGGTTACCTGGGCGGTGAGTGGCAGTGATGCAGTTGAAGCGGCCATTGCCATGAACGACAGTTACTGGGCAGCACGTGGAGAAGACCGTACAAAAATTCTCAGTTTTAATTACAGTTATCATGGCACAACCATGCTGGCCAAACACCTGCGTGGAGATTATCCCAAATTAGGTCGCTCTGTGTTGGTAAACAGTCCTTATTGGCAATACACATATCAACAACACGGTTGTGAACAACTTACATTGACCAAGATACGAGAGCAATTAAAAAAACATCCTGACATTGGGTGCGTGATATTAGAAACTGTGAGTTGGGCAGTGGTTATGTCGCCATATACCAAACAGTTCTGGCAGGACTTGAGAACCATATGTACTGAAAACAATGTGTTGATGATTGTGGATGATGTGGCTTTTTGCTGGGGCACAAACGGAACCATGTTTGGCTACCAAGCCTATGGCATACAACCAGACATCTGCGCCATTGGCAAATCATTGACTGGTGGATATAGTCCATTGGGGGCCGCAGTATGTACTGAAGCAGTTAGATCTACTTTGAACATGCAGAGTTGGACTCACGGGCATACCTGGCAACCCAACATGGCCGGGGTGGCTGCTGCCTTGAGTGCTACTAACCAGGTCAAATCATTGTTACATCGAGTGCCTGACATTGAAAGTAGGTTACAGGCCATTGCTAAAGAATTAGATTTAAACTATCGAGGTGCAAACACCTACATCACTTATGATTTTGATAGAGAGATCAGCATGGCTGAGCTTGGTGAGGTAGCACAATTTGCGGCGTCTTTGCCTGGCGGCAACAGTGTAAAAGTGTTTGCACCACTTACTGCCGACAATCAATACTTTGATCGCCTAAAAGACGGACTTCAACGTTTGACCAAGTAACCAGTGAAATAGTCGCCTGGTGGCGTGGCCTGATGTTGTTGCACACGTTCCAGCAAATTGCTGTAAAAACTATCTAGTTCACCATTCCATCGTCCCACAAGTCCGCCAATGGCATGCAGACAATATTCCCAATTTTGTTCTCTATACGCAATCATCATGTCAGTGTGAACTTTGATGTAGGCCTCCATCAATGGAAAATCCGTCAACGGAACCTTGTCAATCACACAGTAAGAAGTTACTTTTGCATTGTCCGGGGGTAATATAAATGTATCTAATTCCAACACTGTATAGTTGTCTGGCAGTGTATCTAATGCGTCTCCAAATATAATGTTCATGTGTTTTCCTTTTAAATATGTATCATGAGTTTTGCGTTTGATTTAATTTCTGATTTACACACCGAAACCTGGCCCGGATTTGATTGGTCAGGCTTGGCCACCAGTCCTTATTGCGTTGTAGCCGGCGATGTTGCACGTGATCGATCAGTGGTTGTTGATTCGTTAAGGCATCTTGGGCAATGTTATCAGGCTGTATTTTATGTAGACGGCAACGATGAACACAAATATCATTTTGACGATTTAAACAGCAGTTATGCGGACCTTGCGAAAAAAATAAGAAGAATACCCAATGTGGTATACCTACAAGACAATGTTGTGGTGGTTGATGGGGTAGCAATTGTGGGCACAAATGGCTGGTGGACTTATGACCTTGATCCCAGCATTGACGCAGAACAGTCATCGCTTTGGTTTCAAGATTATGCCAAGGTCAATGGCACAGTGGCCAAGACTGTGGGACGCATGGCCCGGACTGACAGCACTTACATGATCAACAGTGTAAAACGTCTGCAAACTCATCGTGATGTCAACAAGATTGTGTGTGTCACGCACACTGTGCCCAATATGAAACTGTTGCATCATGACATTGGATTTGCGGATACTTTAAGATTCAATACCCTGGGCAACAGTTTCATGATGCAGGTGCTGAGTGCAGACACAGAAAAGAAATTGCACACCTGGTGTTTTGGTCACTATCATGGATCAGTGGATCAAATACGTCACGGTGTGCGTTTTGTCAACAACTGCAGAGGTCGGGGTGATACCATATGGCGTCAACATGTATACCATCCTCTACGCATTGTGGTAGACAATTAATTTACAGTTTCGGGTTCCAGTTTGATTTGTAATGGGAAGCTCTGTGATCTTGCACTTAGTGTGACTTCAATGCCTTTTTGTTCAGCCACTTCGTAAGGCAACACTGCCACTGTGGCCTGCCCGGCTTGATGAATGTCCACTGTGATCTGTTCAGCAGTGGCCGCGGTGTAATCAAAATACTCAATCAAACTTTCCACAACAAATTCCATTGTGGTTTGGTTATCGTTCAAATAGATAACTTTAAACATGGGCGGCTCTTGTATGGCCTCTGATGGTTTGATTCGTGTGCGTGTATCGCTCTGTGCCATTTCTATTCCTTGCTTGGTTACTCAATCAGTGACAGCAGGATTGCTGTCACTGTATTTACATTATATTACTCTTTGTAGGAGATTGCAATGGTCTTTGGTCGGGCGTGTTCGGGCACTTGACGTTTCAGGTGAACATTCAAGATACCAAGCTCAAGATGTGCATTGCCAATTTCCACATGATCCGCCAATTGAAATTCCCTACGGAAACTTCTTTCGCTGATGCCTTTGTGTAGATAGGTGTAATTGGCATCATCTTCATCTGCCAATTTTGCGACACTGTGCATACCTTCAATTATCAAGAAGTTTTTGTCTTTGGTAACAGTGAGATTGTCATGCCCAAAGCCAGCCACAGCCAAACTGATCATGTACTCATCATCACTGATTTGCACAATATTGTAAGGTGGATAGTTGGTGTTGCTTTGTTGAGCATTCACACGCATGAGATCATCAAACAGGTTATCGAAACCGATACCAAATTTGTGAATTGCGGGAAGATCGAATGTGCGAAGGGTGAGAGTTTTTGTCATTTGTTTTCTCCTTTATTAAGCAAGATGACTTTTGAATTGTAGCCCCACTATGGGCACTACATGTATATTTATAACACAAATTTCATTCTATGTCAAAATATTTGAAAAATTAATATGTTCGGGGAGGTAGTTGTTGACTCTCAAGCTGTTTGCGCCAACGATTTTTTGCGGCACTGCGTTTGAGTTTACGAGCTGTGGTAGGCTTGATATAAAATTCACGTTCACGGAGATCATTCAGCACACCACTATTTTGCACTTTTTTCTTGAATTTGCGAAGAGCTTTTTCTATGTTGTTGTCTTGCACTAACACTGCTCTAGCATGCGGTTTATTCATTTATTTCTTTGAGCTCCTTGGGAATATTTACCTGCTGGGTATCAATACTAACTGTGCGGATTCCGTGATTGCGATATCTAGCCAAGTTGTACATATGGGGCAACAGCACACGTTCCAGTTCTGAATGCAGTCCACGAGCACCAGTTTTGTTGGCAATGGTACGTTCTGCAATCAACTCCAAACTGTCTGAGCTGAATTGCAATTCTACTTGATCTTTTTGGAACAGCCATATGTATTGGCTCACATAACTGTGCTTGACTTCTTGCAAGATACGTATTAAATCTTCTTTGGTAAGTTCTTCCAGAGCAACCCAGCTGGGAAAACGTCCCACAAACTCGGGTATCATACCAAACTTGATCAAATCTTCAGGTGTGGTTTGATCCAGATGTGCGTTCTTGTCATTGCCCACTTTGGCATTGAATCCTATGCTGGTACCTTTTATGCGGCTTTTGACAATGTTGTCCAAGCCCACAAATGCACCGCCGGCAATGAACAAGATATTGGCTGTGTCAATTTCCACAGTTTCGCCCGATGGATGCTTGCGGCCTCCTTGCGGAGTTATTCTGCACTTGGTGCCTTCAACCAGTTTGAGCAAGGCCTGTTGCACACCTTCTCCTGACACATCTCGGGTGATACTGGCACTCTCGCTGCGACGGCTGATTTTGTCAATTTCGTCTATGAACACAATGCCACGCTGTGTTTTGGCCACATCACTGCCTGCGGCAGTGTACAGTCTGGTGATCAGGCTTTCCACATCATCGCCTACATAACCTGCTTCGGTCAGGCTGGTGGCATCGGCAATCACAAATGGCACATCCAAGTAACGTGCCACCGTACGTGCCAACAGCGTTTTACCCGACCCTGTTGGACCAAACATGAGTATGTTGGCCTTTTCAATTTCTACATTGGCATCAGCATTGGCTATGCGTTTGTAGTGATTGGCAATGGCCACACTCAACACCATTTTGGCATGATCTTGACCAATCACATACTGATCCAGATGATCTTTGATGGCTCTGGGATCTAACGTGTCATCTGTTGTGTCTTTTGATTTTACTGGCAGTTCTTCCACCAGCAAGGTCTGGCACAGGTCCACACACTCGTTGCAAATTGAGACTTCGTTGCCTACTATGAGTTTGGCCACTGAGTCTTTGTGTTTGCCGCAAAAACTACAGTTATCTAAGGTGTCAGGTGATTTCATATTTGAATTGGTTTTACACGACGGGCAATGGCATCAGCTTCTGCATCACTCAGCAGGTCTGGATCGTATTCTCCAGACGACAGTTGTGTGATCAAATGTTCAATATATGCATCGTCGTATGTGTAGTTATCTGTCAAAGTTTTGTCCACAATAATCCAGTTCTGGCCATTGTATTTGTACAGTACATTGGGCATGCGATCCACACGCATGAATGTGTCGCCTTTGATGGCTTTTTCCGGGAACACAATACCAAATCCTGTCAATGGTTCTCTGCCCAAGTCATCATTGTCTGCCAACAAACGCATCCAAGGTAGTTCGTCAATTTTTCCACGAGCAAGTTTGTATCGTTCTTCCTTGAGGGTGCCGTCGGGATTCTCATCTTTCCATTGTTTAATTGCAGCTTTTAATGGATCGTTGTCGTCAAGATCTTCGTCAACATCTTCGAGTATTTGGTATTCAACTGTGGGCGTGTCGAGTTCTTTCAAGTAATCCTGATTGAACACCACAGGCTCAACATGCCGCGCTTGATCAAACTCGGCAATAACTTGTTCCACTTCTTCTTCAGTCAGTGCATTTGATTGCAACTCATCATACATCCATCCTGGCGGATGCGGATCCTTGGGAGGGTCTTCGTCAAACAACTTGCTGGTCTCAACTACCTCTCCTGTGGGCAGTTCTGGCTCTGCTGTTGCACGTAGTTGTTCAACTTGTCGATCAGTTAGTGGACCATCATCAGGTTCATACGCAGGTTGCGATCTACGCTCACGTTCCCATTTCATGCTCTCTGTGGCTGCCAACACCATCATGATGGCCAAGGGATCAAACACCACAACCAAGATGATAATAACCCAACGCACAGCACGTTCTAATAAATTGGTGTCAGGATTGTCACCATAGACCAGGGCCGCAATATATTTAATTGGCCCCACTTCTGCCTCCACCTTGCGTACCTCGGCAGCAATAGGGGCTCGTTCTTCACTGATGATGGTAATCTTTTTCTGTTCAGTTGCAATCTCAGCCAGCAGTCGATTGCGTTCTTTGGCCTGTGCTCTACGTATACTAACTGCTTTGTCAGCACCTTTTTCATCTTGACTGCGACCCATGACTTGGTCCACAGCCTCATCCATTTGTTTGAGTGCTCGACGATTGGCATCAATATTGTCTTTTGCCACCTTGATCTTTTCGTCGTATACCGAAATCTTGGCCAAGACATCACCCGATACCAGGCTTTGATCTGTGTGTGCTTTGGACAAGAAACCAAAGATACCCATGCTTGTGATCACCATGAGCATGAACACTGCTGGTACAAGATAGCATTTCATCAGCAGTCGGCAACGGTGCCAATATTCGTGCAACCATACTGTCACAGTGACTTTGGCCACTTCCAGGATTGATCCCATGATGACAATGGGTATGACTGCTGACGCAAAAATAGCAGTAAGGCCTAGGATACTGTACCAGGCAGCTACCATGCTCAAAGACAGCGCGGTTAACAATGTAAAATAACTGAGGAACATAGATTTATTTATTGGGTAGTATACGGACTTGGACGGCTAATTTAACGGCCAACCATGTGGCAATCTTTTGATCAGGAACATCAAACCAGACCCAGACGCTTTTGTCATTGTCCCAGATTAAATTTTCCAGGCGTCGTTTGACATGATGTTGGCCCTTCCATTTGTTAGAACCAAACACTTGATTGAGTTCGCGAATAACTGCATACCAGTCTTTGACAGAACGCAACTCAATTTGAATACGGTGCATGACCAAGGGCGTTAATTTAAGAGAGTCAAGGGATTCAAACATACTCAACGCAGAGGTTTCAATTTCAACAGACATTGCTATCCTTTACACTGTTTTTATCTACTAGGCATACTCCACTGGGTACCAGCCAGTGTTTTGACCTGTTGCTAGGTCTAGCCAGTGTCTCATCCTACGGGATTTCTGCTTCAAATGCCACGGCGCATAACAGGACCGGTTAAAGATCTTTTCCTATTCTGCCCATCAAGCCACCCAATCTCCCTGGTCATGCACAGTTATTATACTGCACAAGTCAGGCGTTGTCAACTTGTTTTTTAGTTAATTCGCATACCAGGAGAAACTGCTCGTAGGCCAGTCGCACAGCAGGATTGGTCATGAGTTTGTCCGCTTCTGTTTGCATGGCTTGGACACCGGCTTCGGCATGATCTCTGGCACTGCCATAGGTCAACGGACATAATTCATCGCCGAACTCTTTTGCCAACTTTTCCCAGGCCTTCTTCTGTCCGGGAGTAAGCGGAGTTCGCTGTGGACGCATTTCGCTGGCCTTGCTAATAGATCGACAGATAGCATCTTCTGCCACACGGCCTGCCGCAATCATTGCGGCGTGGTTGGGATCGATATTGTACCGGCGACTTTGCCCGCCCGGGTAGCACATCACAATGTGTGTGCCCTTGGAGAAACTGTCCAGGTACTCACTGTCGTATTCACTCACAGGCACATACCTGCGTCCACGTTTTTCGTAGTAGATTTTCTTGGTCATAGATGCACTTCCCAGGCACCTGTTTTGTGATTCCAATGACGGGTGTCGTAGATTTGTAATGATATGCTACGACCAAACACGGTCAGTTCCACTGTGAGTCCAGCATGATCTTGGTGCCGGGTGTAGTTGATTTCAAATCCAATCAGTGTTTTGACAACACACAATTCTACTTCCCAGGCCATGTGGTTGGTGATCAACCCTGATCTGTTCCACAGATTGTCAAAGGGCCGACCCCAAGGATTGATCAATCCAAAACTAATATGAATCATGATAACTCCAAGGTTTCAATCAGTTGATGTGTGTCAACACTGTTTTGTGCATAGCCTTCGTACACTGTGTTAAAGTAATGATTGCTGGGTGGCTGTTCAAATGATTGATCCACCATTTGATAAACTAGTGCAATATCGTTACCGCGGTCAGTATGCACCACAACACTGAACCGTGTGTAGTGATAAGGATAGCCTTCTAGTTGATCCAGTGCCGCCAAGTTGTCTTCTGTGATTTCCCATAGCACACCATCACAATATGAATCCACCTCTGGTTCAATGTCTGCAAAATGGCGGAACACTAGAGCATAGTTGTCGATCCATGCCGGACCCAAGCAAACAGCACCCGGACATCGGGCAGCCATTTGATCCAAGTTGGTGTTCATACCATATGCAAAATATTTCAAACTTTTTCTCCGGCTTCAAAATCTCTAAAACGCAAGAATCTTGGAAATCTTAGACTGTATGATCCGTCTTGGTTTTGCGTAACTGCGTCAGCTTGCACTTCAACCAAGTGCCCAAC
>Ga0209107_10002522_pt1 | contig 10175 bp, 9 predicted proteins | sample LakErihyJuly2011_2_FD_187460 | JGI IMG/M metagenome (GOLD analysis project Ga0209107, IMG submission 187460) | Freshwater microbial communities from dead zone in Lake Erie, Canada - CCB hypolimnion July 2011 (SPAdes) (version 2) | ecosystem: Environmental > Aquatic > Freshwater > Lentic >... | reverse complement strand
CTACAGAATCGTTTTATATTTTAAAGATTATTCGCAAAAATAGGAATGTTATTCGAGTAAACGACCCTACTTTTGCATATGTTTAAAAATACACTTTTACAAGCAACGGAAGCAGGCGCAGTGGAACTTAGGCGCTTTTTTAACGGTTCCTTCACCATTTCTAGTAAGGCCAGTATCAATGATTTAGTGACAGAAGCAGATCATGCTTCTGAAAAAGCAATTTTTAGTGTAATTCAAAAAGACTTTCCTGATCATTTTATATTAAGCGAGGAAACGGGCGCGCTCCCGCAAGATTCCGATTATAAGTGGATTATTGATCCTATTGATGGCACCATCAATTTTGCGAATGGTATTCCTATATGTTGTGTAAGTATTGGATTGGAATACAAGGGTCAAATGATTTTGGGTGCGGTGTATAATCCTTTCATGAATGAAATGTTTATTGCAGAACGTGGACAAGGTGCAACCTTGAATGATAAAAAAATTCAAGTAAGTGACAAGTCTGATTTATTAACAAGCTGCTTAGTAACTGGATTTCCTTATCAATATTTAGATACCGCTAACGGACCTTTACAAATTTTTGAAAAATTAATTCGTAAGGCCATTCCAGTTCGTCGATTAGGAAGTGCAGCCCTTGATTTGTGTTGGACAGCGGCAGGAAGGTTTGATGGTTTTTATGAACACAAGTTGCAAGCATGGGATAGTGCGGCAGGATTTTTAATTGTAGAAGAAGCGGGTGGAAAGGTTACGGACTTGCAAGGAAATCCATACACACCCTACAATCCAGGTATCATTGCAACCAATGGAAAAATTCACCAACAACTACAGTCAGTTATTAACGGAGGAACACTTTAATATATTTTATGTCAACAGAAAGAACAGAAATTGAAAAACTAGGCGAGTTTGGTTTAATAGATCATCTTACCGAAAACTTTGAAATTCAAAATGTATCCACTGTGTTATCCATTGGGGATGACGCAGCTGTGATAGATCATTTTGGAAAACAAACAGTGATCACAACCGATTTATTAATTGAAGGGGTACATTTCGATTTAATGTATACACCTTTAAAACATTTAGGATACAAGGCGGTGATTGTTAATTTAAGCGACATTTTTGCAATGAATGCGCAACCCACGCAAATCACTATGAGCATCGCTTTTAGCAATCGCTTTAGTTTAGAAGCATTAAATGAATTTTATGATGGTGTTCATCATGCATGTGAATTATATGGAGTTGATTTAATCGGTGGCGATACAAGTACTTCTCAAAAAGGATTCATTATTTCTGTAACAGCGATTGGCGAAGTAAGCCCAGATAAATATGTAAAACGTAGCACTGCCGAAAGTGGTGATTTGATTTGTGTGTCGGGTGATTTGGGTGGTGCTTTTTTGGGATTAACTTTAATGGAACGCGAGAAACAAATATTTTTAGAAAATCCACAAGTACAGCCCACATTAGAGAATGAAGATTATATTGTTGGCAGGTTGTTGAGACCAGAAGCAAGAAAAGATATTTTAGATATACTTGAACAACAGGAGATCCTACCTACTGCAATGATGGATGTTAGTGATGGCTTAAGTAGTGATGTTTTGCATTTGTGTAAACAAAGTAATTTAGGTTGTCGTATTTATGAAGATAAAATTCCTATTCATGAAGATACTAAAGCCGCTGCATTTAAGTTTGGTTTGGATCCAACAGTGTGTGCATTAAACGGCGGCGAGGATTATGAATTATTGTTTACAATGAAGCAATCTGATTATGACAAAATTACTTTGCAAGAAGAAATTAGCGTGATTGGTTATATGTGTGATGCTGATGAGGGGACTAAAATTATTACCAAAGGAAAAAATGTTTTTGATATTACCGCACAAGGTTGGAATGCATTTGGCAACAAAGCATAATTACACTAGCAGGTAATCAAATTTATGAAACGTCGATCTGCGGTTAAACAAAGAAGGTCCGCGTTTTCATTTACAGTTATCTTTCCTGTAATTTCTGCACGCTTCATCACTCTTGCTGGATATAAACTACACATCCTAACCGCCTCCCCTAAGTCAATGCCTACTTCATTAACTAAATTATTAACCGATTTTAGTTGCGTTAAGGATGAGCCACTTAAAACACCCGAACTTTCATATTTATCGCCTGCCATTTGATGTTGGTATATTCCTGAACGTGTTGCGGTGACCGCATCTGTTATACAAAACAAGCGATCGCCCATTATTTTTTTTGCAATTTTTATTGCATTAAAATCAACATGATAACCATCTGCAACCAAACTACAAGCCACTTTATTATGATTAAAAATAGCGCCTACCATTCCTGGGGCGCGATGTTGCAGCGCGCTCATGGCATTGTATAAATGAGTTGCCACTGTAATATTATTATTAAATGCTTGGGTTGCTTGTTCATAGGTGGCGTCACTATGACCAGCCGACACTACGATACCATTTTTTTCAATTAAATCAATAATGGATGCATCCACTATTTCTGGTGCAAGTGTAATCATACTAATAAACGCTTTACCGTAATCCAATAAATTCTGTACTTCTTTTATTGTAGGTTGATGTATATAATCCTTTGCGTGTGCCCCCTTTTTTAGCGGATTAATCCAAGGTCCCTCAATATGTAAACCTATACAACCCTTACCACCAGAAGCTTTATAGTCGCGAACTGCATCAATACATTTATATATTACCTCCCAACTTTGGGTTGCTAAGGTGGGTTGAAAATAGGCAGTGCCACTGCCTAAACAATAGTCATAAATTTTTTGGATTGTTTCCGCTGTTGCAAATTCAGATAATAATTTTTCATCTGCACCATAAATTTGCAAATCAATGAAGGCAGGAACAACCAGCGGTATTGAATTTTTATGATCATACCCTTCTTTTTTTACATGCGTTATTTTCCCATTTTCAATTACGATAACGGCCTCCGAAATCCAATGTTCTCCTGTAAATAATTCTTGTACCGATAAAATTTGTTGCATTATAATTCAATATTAAAAAAATCAGCGTTTTTCCAAAAAGGAAATTGCGCTCTTGTTTTTATTAATTCTTCTTTTTGAAGTGTAATATGAAAAATATCCTCTTCATAAGCGCAGTGATACAAAATTTCACCTAGTGGTCCCACCACCATACTATCGCCACTGTGCATAATATTTTTACCATCTAATCCAACACGATTTACACCAATAGTATAAGATTGATTTTCAATGGCGCGTGCTGTGAGTAAGGTTTTCCAAGCATGGTTTCTTTTTTCAGGCCAATTGGCAACATACAACAGAACATCATATTCTAAGCCTGCAATATTTGCATTTTCAACATTAGTTTCCCCACTTGTGTTTGCTAATTGTTGGCGCGCCCAAACTGGGAAACGCAAATCAAAACAAATTTGTAAATTAATTTTCCAACCCTTCACACTTGCAATCAATCTTTTATTTCCTTCACTATAATACTCATGTTCACCAGCAAAAGCAAATAAGTGTCGCTTATCATAATAGCCTAATTGTCCATTTGGCAACATCCAAATTAACCGATTATAATAGTGACCATTTTCTTCAATGATGACCGATCCTGTGATAATTGATTTTTTAGTCTCTGCTAATCGATGCATCCATTGAACAGTTGGACCCTCCATGGTTTCTGCAAACAAAGCGGGCTGCATGCTAAATCCCGTAGTAAACATTTCAGGAAGTACAATAATTTCTGTAGGCTCGGCAATGGCCATAATCTTTTTAGCTAAGGCTTCAAGGTTAGCGCCTTTGTCCTCCCAAAAAAGGGCTGTTTGTATGATTGTAAACTTAAGTGACGACACTAAAAATGATTTATGCTTAATTTAAAGATACAATAAACCGGGATTATTTATTTTGCCTTATTTAGTTGTTGTAAAATGGGCTGAATGAGGGCCGATTCAAAACCGCGTTGGTATAAAAAAGCCTGTGTTTTAGCCATTCGACTTAAACCCCTTTCGCCTTTAAGGCTATTCCATTTCTTCTTGGCTAAAAATAGCAAAGTGGTATTATAGTCTTCCAGGTCAATACATTTTAAAGCTTTTTTAATATTTACCGGACTCACTCTTTTTTGCTGTAGTGCATATTGAATTTTACTTTTCCCCCATTGTTTTATTCGAAAATGGCCTCCTGCAAAAAGGGTGGCAAATCGCTCTTCATTTAAAAAATTCTCTGAAATTAAATCGGATATAATCTCCTCCACTTCACTTTTTGTCATACCCAATTCGTACAGCTTATCGCGCACCTCCTGTTGGGCCCTTTCTTGATAGGCACAAAAATGCCGTATCCTTTGAATAGCCTGCTCTTTACCAATTCTAATTTTATTCATTTTGTAGATAAGAATGTCAATAAGAAATGCTAAAATAGCTTTTTAATCTTAAGATTTTACATTAGGTTTGTCTTGTTAGAAAAGTTAAATAAATACAAAGGAATTATGAAATTTATAGTATCCTCCTCCTCTCTTTTAAAACACTTGCAACAAATCGCAGGGGTTATTAATACCAATACGGTTTTACCAATTTTAGAAGATTTTTTATTCGAAATTGAAGATAAAAAATTAAATATTATTGCAACCGATTTGGAAACGGTCATGCGTGTTCAAATGGATGTGGAAAGCAAAGCGAATGGTCGTGTTTGTATTCCTGCTAAAATTTTAATTGATTCTTTAAAAAATATTGCAGATCAGCCGCTTACTTTTAACATTGATAAAAACTATGCTGTTGAAATTACAAGCGATAATGGTAAGTACAAAGTGATGGGCGAAAATCCAGATAATTTCCCCAAAGAACCTACAGCCGATGATACCACTGGATTTAAAATGACCAGCACCGGATTGTTAACCGCGATTAACAAAACTTTATTTGCAGTAAGTGGTGATGATTTAAGACCAGCAATGACCGGAGTGTTTTTTGAATTATCAAAAGATGGCGTTCAGTTTGTAGCAACCGATGCACACCGTTTAGTAAGATATAAGCGTACCGATACGAAGGCTACACAAAACGCATCTTTCATTGTTCCTAAAAAACCATTGAACTTATTGAAAAATGCATTGCCAGACAATGAAGATCCAATCACTGTGAGTTTTAATAGCAATCATCTTTTTGTAGATCATGGATCAACGCAATTAATTTGTCGTTTAATCGATGCGCGTTTCCCAGACTATAAAGTGGTTATTCCTGCTGACAATCCTTATCGCTTAACAGTAAATAAACATGATTTTCAAAATGCATTACGTCGTGTAAATGTATTTAGTAATAAAAGCACCAATCAGGTTGCATTGAGTATTACTGGTAACGAATTGCAAATGGCTGCGCAGGATATTGATTTTAGTTTTGAAGGTAATGAGCGTATGAGTTGTGAATACAAAGGGGAAGACATTCAAATTGCCTTTAATGCAAAGTTTTTAATTGAAATGTTGAGCGCAGCAGATACAGACGATATTTTTATTGAATTATCTACACCAAGTAAAGCCGGCTTAATCAAACCATCAGAGCAAGCACCAGGTGAGGATTTATTAATGCTAGTGATGCCTCTCATGTTAAATAGTTAATCCGTTCCCTATAAATATGCCCAAAGGAGAGTTTAAAAACCCGTTGATCTACACCAAGAACATCGGGTTTTTTATTTACATTTATAGTCTAAACCAAGCCCATGTTTGAAAGCATACAGTCCTATTTTAGTAGTATTCCAAGCCTACATCGCGCACTTATTTTAGCAGGCGGGATTACCTTCTTTTGGTTGGTTGAATCCGCTATCCCTTTGTTTAAATTTCAATCCAACAAATGGCGTCACGCTTCTATTAATATTTTTTTCACCCTTACGACCATTGTAATCAATTTTGGCTTTGCCTTATTGATGGTAAAAACAAGTGATTGGACGATTGCAAATAATTTTGGACTTTTAAATATGGTATCCTTACCAATCATAGCGTCGGCCATAATTGGTTTATTATTACTTGATTTTATTGGGGCGTATTTGGTACATATGATTGAACATAAAGTAAAATTTTTATGGAAATTTCATATGGTCCATCATGCGGATACGAAAGTAGATACGACTACTGCTAATCGCCATCATCCGGGAGAATCCATTATTAGAGCGGCGTTTGCGATACTGGCTGTTTTTGTTTTAGGTACCCCAATGTGGTTGGTCATGTTGTATCAAAGTTTAAGTGTGGTGCTTTCGCAATTTAATCACGCAAATATTAAAACGCCAACCTGGTTTGATAAAACAATAGGTTTACTTATAGTTTCACCTAATATGCATCGCATACACCATCATTTAATGCGTCCACAAACGGATAGTAATTATGGAAATATATTTTCATTTTGGGATAAATTATTGGGAACGTATAACAGCACACCCATGTCTGAAATTAAATATGGCTTAGATGTTTTAGACAACGAACGAGACCAAGATTTGTTATATCAATTAAAAATGCCGTTTAATAAAAATATTAAAACGGATTATTAAATAAGTTTCATTTATGAAAATTGGTGCTTTTATACCTGCTCGCTATGCGGCTACGCGTTTTCCGGCTAAATTAATGCAAACCTTGGGTGATAAAACGGTGATCCGACATACCTATGATAACACGGTGGCCACTGGATTATTTGATGCGGTATATGTAGTAACCGATAGTGAAATTATTTTTAATGAAATAACACAGCATGGCGGCAACGCCATTATGAGTAAGCGTTCACATGAAAGCGGAAGTGATCGAATTGCAGAGGCCGTGCAGGACTTGGACATTGATATTGTAGTGAATGTACAAGGAGATGAACCCTTTGTAAAAAGAGAACCGCTTGAAAAAGTAATTGCTGTTTTTTCAGATACGAAAGTTCAAGTAGCTTCATTAATGCAGGTACTCACGGATAACACATTAATTCAGGATCCTAATTATGTAAAAGTAGCAGTAGATAAAAATAACAATGCATTGTTTTTTTCACGTAGTGTAATTCCTTATCCAAGAAGCACCGAGTCGCCAATTACTTACTATGAACACATTGGTGTATATGCATTTCAAAAACAAGCATTGCTTAATTTCACTAATTGGCCAATGTCGCCATTGGAAGCAGCTGAAAAAATTGAATGTTTACGTTATCTGGAAAATGGGATATCGATTAAAATGATTGTAACAGAATATATGGGTGTTGAAATTGACACACCCGCTGATTTAATTAAAGCGGCAAAGCTTTTATAAATCAATTGTAATAAATTAAAAAGCGGTGATTCAATACGCTATAAAGTTTATCTTTGTTATGGATTACACTGTTTAAGCATCCATAAAATATTTATACATCCGCTTATATTAAAATAACCAAAATGCAGTTTAAGAATTTAAAATTAGTTGACTATGTTGTTTATGGTCGTGGCGCCTTTAACCAATTAGATGAAATTTTGGCTCCTCGCCGAAAAGATAATTTTCCGATGATATTTTTCTTGGATCATTATTTTATTGGTAAACCACTAGCGGGTCGTATTCCATTAAGAGGAAAAGATAAGATTGTATATGTGGATGTAACACAGGAACCCAAAACAAAACAAGTAGATGCATTAGCGGCTGAACTTAAAGCTGAATTTGGTGAAGTAAGCGGCATCATTGGTATTGGAGGAGGTTCGGCGATGGATTTAGCTAAAGCGGTTTCATTAATGATGACCAATCCAGGATCCTCAGCCGATTATCAAGGATGGGATTTAGTCAAAGTGCCTGGTGTTTTTAAAGTGGGTATTCCAACCTTAAGTGGCACAGGCGCGGAGGTAAGTCGTACTACTGTATTGACTGGTCCAACACGTAAATTAGGAATGAACTCCGATTTCACCCCATTTAATCAAATTGTATTAGATCCTGAATTAACTAAAAACGCACCCGCGAACCAGCGTTTTTATACAGGTATGGATTGTTATATACATTGTATTGAAAGTTTAGAAGGAACTTACCTAAATGAATTTAGTAAAAGCTATGGCGAAAAAGCATTGGACCTTTGCCGTAAAATATATGTAGAGAAAACAGGTTGGGATGAGGAGAGTGATGAACAGCTAATGATGGCTTCCTATGCTGGCGGAATGAGTATTGCCTATAGCCAGGTGGGTGTGGCACACGCAGTGAGCTATGGCTTAAGCTACTTATTAGGAACCAAACATGGCATTGGCAACTGTATTGTAATGAACCATTTGGAAGAATATTATCCTGCAGGCGTGGAAGAATTTAAATTTATGGTGGAGAAAAATAAAATTGAAATTCCTACAGGCATTTGTGCCAACTTAACGGAGGTGCAATTTGATGAAATGATTAATATTTCATTAAGCTTAAAACCTTTATGGGAGAACGCATTAGGGCCAAATTGGGAAAGCATCATGACGCGTGAAAAATTACGCGCACTTTTCGGGAAATTATAATGTCTGATTTTTTGATTATTGTATTGTAATCAATTGACAAACCTTGAATTGTAAGGTTAAAAAATTAATTAAAATAAAAGTCTATAAAAATAGTAGACTTTTAAAATATTTCTATATCTTCGCGCTTTCGTCAAGAATCCCTGAACGGATGCCAACTGAGAGCGTAACCCTCTGCGGTGGTAAAATAGATGAGGACAAAGTCAAAATAAAACTATTAATTACCCATTTAAAAAATCTGATACTATTCTACCAGCCTACTAATTTTTAGTAATTGTTATAAATAGATTAGATTCACACAATAAAACCAATAATATGAAACAAATTTTAATGATTATGGTTATGATTGCAACTGCATTCATATCAAGTGGTCAGGAAACAAATTTTACTGGTAAAGTAAAAGATGAACAAGGAAAGGCCTTATCTGGCGCTACCATATCTATCAAGGGAAGCAAAGTAAAAACACAGACTAATACTAACGGCCTATTTTCAATTAAGGCAACAATTGGCGACATGCTTGTAGTTAGTTTTAGCGGCTTTTCAAATCAATCATATACTTTAAAAAACAACAACCCCATTGATATTCAACTTAGTGTTAGTAATAACGACTTAAATGAAGTGGTGGTGTTGGGTACAAGAAGTGTTGGAAGAACTAAATTGGAATCGGTATCCCCAGTAGATTTATTTGATTTAAAAACATTAACCTCTGAAGTACCACAAACCAACTTAACAGATATATTAAACCATGTAGCGCCTTCGTTTAATTCTACTACGCAAACAGTAGCTGACGGAACTGACCACGTTGATCCCGCTACGGTTAGAGGTCTTGGACCAGATCAAACATTGGTTTTAATCAATGGAAAACGTCGCTATACTTCAGCTTTGGTGAATGTAAACGGAACAATGGGAAGAGGTTCGGTAGGAACAGATTTAAATGCTATTGCAGCTGCCTCTATAGATAAGATCGAATTACTAAGAGATGGAGCAGCAGCTCAATATGGATCTGATGCGATTGCTGGTGTTATTAATATTCAATTAAATAAAAATATTGGAACCGGAAAGGCTGTATTTAGTTCGGGTGCAAATATGACTACTTATCAATCCTACAAGCAAGCCGCTCCTGGTAGTTTTAAATTAGGCGAATCTTATCCTTGTCAATTTTGTATAAACGATCCAATATATTATAAAAATAGTATTTTGGATGGCCAAAAAACAAACGCATCTGTGAATTACGGCTGGCAAATTGGTAAAACAAAAGCAAGTTTTATTAATGTGACTTTGAATATGGAGCAAAGAGAACCCACAATTCGTTCTGGCGAAAGAACAGGAGATATTGATAATCGTAAATCAGGTGATTCAGCCAGCAATGCATTGATGACCGCACTTGGCGCAGATCGTAATACTTTTCAAATGAGGGTGGGTCAGTCGCGCACTCGAAATTTACAAGGCGTTATTAATGGCGCATTGGCATTAAAAAAAGGCGGAGAATTTTATTTCTTTAGTATTTTAAGTAATAGAGTAGGAAATTCAACCGGTTTTTACCGTATGCCTTATCAAAACAGTAATATACCTGCTATTTATCCAAATGGATTTTTACCTGAAATTACTTCTAATATTAACGACATTTCTTTAGGAACGGGATTAAAGGGAAAGATGGGAACCTGGAATTATGATTTGAGTAATACGTATGGTCAAAATAGTTTTGGTTTTAATATTGAGAATACATTAAATGTATCTGCATATTATAATAATCAAAGCAAACAAT
>Ga0209107_10002520_pt1 | contig 10183 bp, 18 predicted proteins | sample LakErihyJuly2011_2_FD_187460 | JGI IMG/M metagenome (GOLD analysis project Ga0209107, IMG submission 187460) | Freshwater microbial communities from dead zone in Lake Erie, Canada - CCB hypolimnion July 2011 (SPAdes) (version 2) | ecosystem: Environmental > Aquatic > Freshwater > Lentic >... | reverse complement strand
TTCTGTCTCATCAAGTATATTTAATGGCGGGCCATGAGTTACCAGTATATCTACTTCATCTGGTATATTAGACCATATGTCTTTTAGCTGAGATTCATTTTTATTGAACGCCCAATTATGAAAGAACGGCTGATGTGGAGAGCCATATATCTTCAAACCCATTATCTCAATCATGCTATCCTGTAGATAGATTATTGAAGGATGTTCAGACAATAACATTTTTGAAAAAAGCGGGTCTTTCTCAAGCAAAAAATCATGATTTCCAGCAACATAAATTTTATGTTTCGCAGGCTGTTGTTCGAACCAATTTAAAAATGAAGCTACTTCTTGAACGCTCCCCCTTCCAGTCGCATCACCAGCATGAATTAGAATATCTGATTCTAATATTTTTATTTTATTATGCTTATTATGAGTGTCTGATATGAACGTTATCTTTGGCATATATGCTCCATTGATGTAAGAAGGTTTACTCAACCATTTTAGCCAGCGGCCCATTCAAGGCAAGTCTTTTATCTGCGTATTATATAATACGATTATTTGACACGAACAAATTTTATTCTTTCAGGCCCAACTACATTGATATCATTATATATTTTATTTTAAAAATCTTCTATTATTTTTATTAAAACTAAAAGGAATATACTATGAAAATATCTGTAATTATGCAAGCATATCTTGGAGATTATCCAGGATCTAGATCTGAGCCAGAGAGAAAGTTTATAAGAGCAATAGAATGTTTCTTGGCCCAAACATATGCAGACAAGGAGCTAGTGATTGTCGCAGATGGTTGTAAGAAATCTTTTGATATTTTTCATGAAAGATATCATGATAAAAAAGAAATTAAATTTTGCTATGTAAACAAAGGATTAAACAGGATGTACGATACTGTTGATGGCAAAAGATTTTATCGTGGCATACCAAAGAAAATAGGTGTAGCCATGTCAGATGGTGATTTAATTACATACTATGATTCTGATGATATCATGCTTCCGAGCCGTCTTAGAGATATAGCTCTTGCCTGGAAAGATAAAGATAATAGTTTTGTTTTAAGTATGAATTCTATGAGATGGTTAGCGCAAATAACAGAGGAAACAAATAGTTGCACTAAGGTAGAAAATATAGAACTTGATCTATCAGAGTATGGAATTGATAAAAAATTCGTACTTGGATCGGCCAAAGAAGGCTATATGATAACAACAAGCTGGGCACTAACACATAGAAAGATGCCTAATGTTGATTGGAAAGATACATACGGTATTTGGGAGGACTATGCTTTTGCTTCTAGTATGCAAAAGTCTGGAAAATTATTTGCCTTTGAATCTTCAACATATGTTCTTTGCCATTATACCGGACTATGGGATTATTGATTAAATACTTTTCTATTTTATTCCCAATAAATTCCATAACATCCACTCGAATAAAGCTACATGTTCTTTTGAAATAAGATCCAGAAATTGTTGCTTGGTAAGTTCTTGAATATGTTTTTCATGAATCACAGTAACAAAATCATGAAATCCACTTACTACAAACTGAAGATGATTAATATCTCCAGAAGCAAAATTAACCCTAATGACAGGAAAAGAGCTGGAAAGAGAAAGGCTATAGGATGGTTCGATGGATATAAAATCGCTATAATTGATACCAACTCTTAGCTTGTTTTTCACCATCTGACATGACAATGCAGAATAAAGGTCATCCATTATGATCTTCCATTTTTATATCACAAATATCAAATTACATTTATTATTTTCCATACTTTTCCTGCAACTTTTTAAATTGGGCCAGCTCTTTTTCTTTCTTTTTCTCTTCGGCTGTTTGCTGCAACTTCTGGACTCGTTTTCTTTCCTTCTCCACTCTTTCTCTTTCCTTCTTGTCGGTTGAGTTAATGATCTCTTTGATATCAACCATTATCTGACTGACCTCCTCATTTGATGGCTCTCTAATAACAATCAGTTCCTCGTCAGAATTAAGGATACCTTTTAACTTAAGGTTTGAAGTAATGTTATTTTTGTATTTAGAGAGACTTTCATATTCCTGGTCTGAAAGCTCCGTCCAATCTGAAATTGTTTTAGTTAATTTTCCAAAATAATTATCATAATCATAATAATTTCTATATTCTTCTGATGCAAAAAACTTAACTTTTTTCATTTTATTGTCCTGTTTAAGTAAGGGTAGCGTTATTCTGCTTACGATTCTTTGAGGAGACTAGATTGGTCGCAAGCTCAATTTGTTCTGGCGTCATTTAATTATACTCCGTAAAGTTTCCAGACCACTTTACCGTGGTTACTTCGTCTGCGGGCGCAATAGGCGGGGCTATAAGTGATGCGATATTTCGTATTTTGGAAACCCTGCTTAGAAGAGGCTAAGGTGAAACAAGAGCTTGTTTCTTACTTCATCTGTGACTTGGTTAAAGAAGAATTCTTCAAAAGAAATTTCTGGTATTTCCCTGCTTGAAAAATCCCTTATAGAATATCTAGTCTTTCTATCGGCTCTATAGTAAGGAAGTCCATAATCCATATAGATCATATACTTTTTGTCCAAACAGATAAGATGCTGAGGGCCATTGTCATAGGGTGGTTCAAGATTATGGTATCTTAAAAAAGCCCCGGTTTCTAGCAAAGCATGAATAGAATCTTTTAGATCCATATCAACTAATTTCAAGTTAGCCCTCTTCCCAAAAGTTTGGGTCTGGAAAGTCGAGATCTCTTAGGATAACACCAACGGTTTTACAACTTACTCCACACTCTAGCCTAACAACTCTTTTGGGAATTAGAGTACCATCAATCTCCACGAGGATTACATCATAGATTGATGGTTCTTCTCCTTTTGAGACAGTAAGAGTTCTTCCTCTTCCGGGAATAAAGTGTGATATTGTTGGGTTTAAATAAGTTTTCATCTTAGTTATACTCGGTGAAATTTTCATTCCATTTGACTGTGGAGACTTCTTCTGACCTAACTCCAAATCTTTCTTGTAGTGACGCTTTTGCTTCATCCATTTTTGAATAAGCCTTACCGTCCGTGAGTGATTCTGACTTATAATATCCCTTTTCGTCACGCTCTGCCCACCAAATCTTCCAAGTCCAACTGATCTCTTCTTTAGAGTTTGCCTCAACAGAATAAGATGTAATATAGCCAAATGAACTTCTTGTAATAAAGTTTGTAACTGACTTATCTGGAGTGCCTACAATCCACCCAATTAGCTTACCTCCAGATTCTTCTAGATCAAACCTATCAATACCATATCGCTGATGCCAAGCATACTTTGTCATTTTGAACTCCGGTCTGTATCGTAGATCTTGATTGGTTTCATTTTGCTTCTCTAGTATTCTGTTGCATCAACTCTAAGATTACGAACCTGAATACCTTTAATTGTTCCGAGTAATACTTCTGCTTTCTTGGGAAGTACCTTACATACCTCTTCGTAAATAAAGTCATCAAGATCTTTATCAGAAAGATCGGAAGGTACTCCGATACTCATCAATGCAGAGAAAGAACAATCAACATTTACATTAAGCTGCTTTACATTGTTTGGCATTTTTACTCCTATTTTAGGTTACACTTTTTACAGCTATCGTTCCACCATTGGAATATGAAATTCAATGTAGTTATATTTGTCATCAAATAAAATTTCTTTTAACATTCTTGATATGTATTTTGTATTCATTTTATACTCTCTAAAGCGATTTCTTCCGGCGGCTCTTCGCTATAGCAATAAACGCTACTACTGCCGCCAACAGGAGCAGGCTCAGCTTCTGCTGTGTCTCCACTATCTTGACTCATATCGTGATAGCAACCAGCTAAAAGTGTAATCAAGAAACAAAAAAATAGTTTTTTCATTTAATCCTCATTTTAATTGGTAAAGGCAAAATATGGTTGAATGTCTCTAAAGGCATTTAGCGGTTGACACGACTCACAGAGGGCGATAAACTCTAGACCCTCTTCTTTTGAAGCGAAGTTTTTGGAATAAGAGGCATCATCGTTTCCTGCCATATAAAGTCGAAAGGGCTTTTCTATAGTTGGATACTCATTGATTGCGTGGCATAGGGTGACTTCATATTCATCGTGGCCGATGCCCATCTTTCTCTTTGAGTGTTTGTTGAGATTATCAAAAAAGTTTTTAATCTGCAACTCTTCATTGAAGATATGTTTATTATCTCTTTCATCGGTAAAGACATAGTATGCAAAGTTACCGGGAAATGGCCCTCCCCAAATACAGGCCGATTCATCATCAAAGTGCAGCATACCATCCGAAATATATGTCCCGCTCTTATGAGAAGCCTTAGAGATATGTTCTAGATAGTTCTGATATCTTTCGCTTGGATGAATGGAGAAATATTCTTTTATATTCATTTCTGACACCACTCCAAAACTCCGCTATCTCTTAGGATGCTTTCGGCATGAATCTTTGCGGTGCTCATAGCAGCTTCTTTAATTTTAGCTTCCCACTTCTTCCATTCTGGATCGGTGAAAGACTGCCAGCAAGTTACCTCTGTCATTCTTACTGCCCGTTTCACAAAGTTGTTCCAATCCCAATTTGGGCCTCTATTTTCTGGATTTATCATTGTAATAAAGAAGTCAGAAGGAACGGCATAACCTACCTGCTGAGCGCGGGGAAGAATCTTATTCAGAAAGGCTCTTGTATCGCTATCACTTGACATTTTATTATCCTATTTTAGTATTAACCTAAGCTATCTTAAATATTCTAAAATCAAAGCGTTCAATGTTAAAGTTGTGATATAGAGTAACTTTAAATGCTGTCCAAAACAGAATTGCAACAAAAAGCATTTCTTTATCACCCTGAAGATCATCTGATATAAAAATCAAATTAAAGAATCTGCTAGTTACCTTATACTTTTCAAATCTTAGCATTAAACACAAAGCTCCCTGGTTAATTGTTCTTCAAGATCATAATCAAATTCAAAACTTGAATCGGGAGTGGTGTAACTGGCGGAATCCTTAGAGACTAGATAACTAACTCTTGATTTCATTTTTATAGAAACCTCTGATACCTTCTTGTTTAGCAAAGTAATTTGGCTACTAAGATCATCAAAATCAGACTTTATCTGTTGATACTCAATGTCTGATATGAGCAAAGATGGTTTGCGGATATCTTCATATTGCTTTTCAAGTTTTTTCTTTTCAGCTATATAAGATTTACTTTTATCACGAAGTTCTTTTAACTTTTTCCACTTTTTATTGATCTCTGGAAAATCATCAATATAAAGTGCAAAGCCATAATGGAATGACTCCGCCTTACCACCGCCACTTCTTGGATCTAATCCCTCAGATATCTCACATAGATCGCTGAAACAAGGATCTCTTTTCTTTTCAAGTAGTTTTTCAAAAGAATAGTTAAATGAACCAGCAAGCCTCTTTGGTAGGAATATATTTTCATGTTCTACATTGGTAATTACAGACAAAGATTTAATTTCTGTATTAGAAATTCTATGCAAAGATCCAGTAATTTTATATGTCGCACATTCTTTTTTCCTCAGAGAATCTAAATATATCTCAGATGATTCAAGACTGTAGACATCAAGATTAATTCCCATCAGCCTAAAAACTGCAATTAGTTGATCTCTAACATCATTTTTATTTAGCGATTTAAGATTAGTAACCATAAATTTGACTACAGTATTTTGTAGATTCTTATAAGTATTATACTCTTTATCTTGAAGATCATCCTTTTTATGCTTCTTTATACATTCAAGAATGGACTTATCATCCTTAGATAACAAACCACATATTGTACACTCGAAAACTTCAGCTTTAGCAATACTCATATACTTCTTTCGCCTCTATTATTTTGGAGATTATGTCAGCCCATCGTTGGGAAGAACGTAACTTCTCTTAAGCTATTCTTGTTTGCTAATATACAAATTAGACGCTCTACTCCCATTCCTAATCCGCTACATGGTGGGCAACCATACTCCAGAGCCTCTAGGAATCCCTCGTCTAACATCATAGTATCGTCGTTACCACACGACTTCTGTGCAGACTGCTCCTCTAGCAGAGTGCGCTGTAGAACGGGATCTACAAGCTCTGTATAGCACTTTACGATTTCCCACCCACCAACAATCAATTGCCATTGTTCGACTGTAGAGGAATCGTCTGTTTTTCTTGCCGCCATAGGAGACATATGTGCCGGATAGTCCTCAACATATACTGGCTGAATAATAGTCGGACGAATCTTCTTCTTAAATATTTCATCTGCATCATAAGCAGGCATTGAATCTGGAGTAGGCAGCCCAGCAGAACAAAAGAGATCTCTATACTTTACTGTTGGAATATCCGTAAAGTTAAGATCATATTCTCCCCACTTTACTGATTTATTATTAAATTCAAGTCTAGTAAGAAGTGTTCCAATAAAGTTATTAAAAAGATTCTTGTTATCCTGATAATTTGCATAAGCCATATACCATTCAATAGAGTCAAACTCTTGAAGATGAGAGCGATCTAGACCTTCATTTCTGAAAGACTTGTTTAGTTCGAAGATCTTGTCAAAGCCCCCTACCATCATCATCTTAAGGTGAGTCTCTGGAGCAATTCTAAGATAAAGATCTTTGTCCAAAGCATTATGATGTGTAACAAATGGCTTAGCCATAGCTCCAGATGCCTGAGCAGCAAGCATTGGAGTTTCAACCTCTAGAAAATTCTCTTCCTCAAGAAGCTGACGAATGTTAGAGATTATCTTAGACCGAAGCCGGAAAACAGAGGCAGACTCAATATCAATAGATGTTTCAAGGTAACGCTTGCGAAGCCTTACATCATCATCTACTACACCATAGAAGGAGCTGGGAAATCCTCTCATGGGGCGATTAAGAACCTTTGCCTGCCCAGCAAGAATGGATCTCTCACCGGTAGAAGTGTCCCATATTATACCATCGACTTGTATGTGACACCCAATAATAACATCCGAAATAAATGGCTTATAAACTTCGGAGCCTCCCATATCATCGCGGCGAAAACAAACCTGAATCTTCCCGGTTGCATCTTGTATATGACCGAACGCCACATTTCCCATACGACGGAAGGACACCACCCTACCAGCCGTTGATACTTCGCTATGAAGTGGTAGCTTAGCGGTTTGCTCAATAGCATGATTCTTAATCATCTTTATTTTCCTGATTGTTCAGCTTTAAACTAAAATTAAGTAGTGATAAGTATCTAGGACGAATTAGGCGAACACAAAAGTTCATATGATGCCTACCTTCGGCTATGATACATTATAACCACCGGTTGTCCTTAGTCAACCGATGGTCAAATGATCTTTAAATATTATTTAATGCTGCTATTTTTTGGCTTCTGATTCTATATACACAATTTTTTCTTCAAAAAGATATGAAAAAATACGAGTAACAGAGCTGATTAAAATGGAAATAAATCTTTTGTAATCGGTTTTTTATTTATTTCTAATTTAAATATAGAAATACTATTACCTTTCTTATTAGTCCAGTAGTTATTGGAGACTTTTATTAAGTTGTTCTCTTCAGCAAGTAACTTAGCAACATTAATCGCATTCTTTTTATCATAAGAAGTATATGAAAATAATAATGATTTGCCAGATACGGAGTCCTGCTGAGCTATGACTGCAAAAACTTCCTGCTCAGAAGCTTGATTTTCATCTATTATATTTTGATATTCCATTCTACTTATCCATATCCTTTTGATTTATTAAAACTCCAGTAGTTGATTCTAGCCAGTTCTCTATAGATTTTGCCTCTGAATCAGTTAGATCTTTTCCTAATTGATAATGCCCCATCATCTTAATTGCAGTTTGTAGATTATCCACAGAACCATCATGAAAGTATGGCCCTGTTACTGCCACATTTCTTAAAGATGGAACCTTAAAAACCATCTTGTCTGCTTCATTTTTTGTAACGTTATACCTACCCAAATCATTCTGATTTGGCCATGTATTTACAAGTCCTACTTTCATAAGAAACTGCCCACCTAATAGCTGACCACCATGACAAGACCCACATCCGGTGTTATTGAATGTAACAAAACCTGTTCTTTCTTCATCTGAAAGAGCAGTACTATCTCCATTCAAAAATAAGTCCCATCTGCTAGGTGTAACCAATGTTCTTTCATAAGATCCTATGGCAATACCAACATTTTGAAATGTAATAGGATCTTGTTGATCTGGAAAAGATAACCTAAATGCTTCTACGTATTCTGTTTTTGATTTTAATATAGTCACAACAGACTCTGTATTAGGCATAGCCATTTCACCTGCGGCTAGTATTGGGCCTAAAGCCTGCTCCTCTACTGTTGCTGCTCTACCATCCCAAAACTGTGATACATGCCCAGCAGCATTAAATACAGTTGGAGTATTTCTGCTAGTAAGAGATTCATTATGTCCTGATGAAAATTGAGTTCCATCTATACCAGCACTAGATAGATCATGGCAGGAGCTACATGAAATTTTACCACTTACAGATAAGAGCTTTTCATTGTAAAGCTTTTCACCCAATGAAATTATCTCATTGTCTGGCCCCATTGTATTTAGAAGGTAGCTAGCTGGAAGTGGTTTGTATCCTGCTAAGAATTCTGGTTTTACCTCAACTTCTTGTTTCTCTGGAAGTATTGAGTTATCTGTCTTTATGGTACAACCCAATAGTGCTAATAGAAAAATCATCTTTGCTCCTTATAATTTTATTTCCATAAAGAAATTAATCACAAAATTAATAATTGCAAGATTTTTTATTAGGCATATTACATGCAGAATATAGATGCACTAATTTGCGTTTCTAATAACAAGTAGTTAGTGCAGGAGCTAATTATTATATCCTATATGTTATGGAGTAGGAAAATTGATTGTCTGATCCTGCATTTGGACTGAATCTGACATACAACTTTCCGTCTGATGAAGTGTTGCCATATGCTCTGAGATCTGTTTCATCAAAGGTATCTGCCATAAAAGTAACACCGCCTTGATATTTTGACTCTACAGAGTTATTTGCAAACCCAGCTTGATTACCTATAAAGACCTGATATTCTGTTGCAGATCCACCCTCAAATTTGGAAATGACTCTTACTATTTCTATACATGCAACTTCACCAGCAGCTTGCTTTAAGTCTATTTCTAGTTCGGATACATCTGAAAAATTAGTAGTTGTAATTCCAGATACTTCAAAAATTCTATTGCTCATATTTATGTTCCTTATAAATTATAATATTTACACTTAATAACATTTAAAATTAATATATAATTATGAATTTAATATATATTTTTGCAATAGTAACATTAAAGTACTACCAATTGATAGTGCCAATCCGGCTGCAGATGTTATCTTTATTCTATCTTTAAAAGTTTTTGCTTCAATAAAAGCATTAGAGTAAAACAAATTTAAAAAAGGAATACATAAGCCTAGAATAGCTTGAATTAAAATTTGTCCATGAGTCATGGCATAACCATACCATGCACTAAAAAAATTGGCAATCAGGGAAAAGCAAAAAATTACTATTAATTTTTTAATAGTAACTTCTTCTAAGCTCTCTTCCCCTGAAACCATTTAATGACTTACCTCTGAGTCAATCCATGACTCTAGTTTTATTTTAGATATAGATCCAATTTTTCTAGATACTTCTTTTCCATCAATAAAAAGTATCATGGTTGGCACGCTCATTATCTGCATAGCATTGGAAGTAATCGGGCTTTCATCAATGTCCATATCTAATATCATTAATGTTTGAGATCTATCTTTTGCTATAGAGTCAAGTATTGGTTTTATAGATTTGCATGGGCCGCACCATGTAGCTCCCAATTTCAAAAGAATTGTTTTATTAACTTTTAATAATGAATTAATATTGTTATCATTGGCTGTTTTTGTAATCATACATTCTCCTTTTTATACACCTTGCTTTTATGGTTGCAATTCATACATAAATTTCTAATCCAGCCTTTTGTTACAACTTCTGATTTTGATCCGCAATCTTCACAAATCTTAGAAGACATAGACTCTGCCATTCTAATCATGCCAGAAATATATTCATCACCATTATAATGGTAGAACCTAAGTGTTCCATATTTTTCTTTTACCTGTTCTGCAACAACTTGGTAATGCTCAGCATCCTCCTTATCTAGCCCTTCAATCTTAGCGTCAATATGGCTTTGCATGCTTCCACATAATGTATCTATTATAGTATACCAACCGTCGCCACAGTCTATTCCATAGGA
>Ga0209107_10002519_pt1 | contig 10184 bp, 3 predicted proteins | sample LakErihyJuly2011_2_FD_187460 | JGI IMG/M metagenome (GOLD analysis project Ga0209107, IMG submission 187460) | Freshwater microbial communities from dead zone in Lake Erie, Canada - CCB hypolimnion July 2011 (SPAdes) (version 2) | ecosystem: Environmental > Aquatic > Freshwater > Lentic >... | reverse complement strand
CCCTATTCGTTTCAAGGGCTTAAGAAAGACGGTTTAATTTTAATGCGCAATGCCGCCGATAAATATGGCATGTCTGTGATCACTGAGGTAATGGATACGAATTTAGTTGAAGAGGTATACCAATATGCAGACATCTTACAAGTTGGAACCAGAAACATGCAAAATTACCAATTGTTACGTGCTTTAAGCAAGATAGATAAGCCGGTGATGTTAAAAAGAGGCATGAGCAGTACCATGGAAGAATGGTTGCTTGCTGCAGAATATATACTCTCTGGTGGTAACGACAAAGTAATACTTTGTGAAAGAGGCATTAGAACCTTTGAAAATGCAACTAGAAATACCCTAGATTTAGGCATAGTTCCACTTTTAAAATCAGTCAGCCATTTGCCAGTAATTGTAGACCCAAGTCAAGGAACTGGCTTAAGAGAAATAGTGGTTCCAATGTCGATGGCAGCTGTATTGGCGGGTGCTGATGGCGTGATGGTTGAAGTGCACAATCAACCAGAAGAAGCCTTGTCCGATGGCGATCAATCTTTGTACTTCGATCAATTTAACGACTTGGTTACCAAGTTAAAAAGGACTGCAAAAGTCTTAGACAAAAACCTTGATTTGGAATCTGCAAAGATTTTGGCATAATTTTTTTGTTTTAATATAATTTCATTTATCTTTGCAGTCCTCAAAACCAGAACGGTGTGGTAGTTCAGCTGGTTAGAATACTGCCCTGTCACGGCAGGGGTCGCGGGTTCGAGTCCCGTCCACACCGCAAAAGCCCAACAATAAAATGTTGGGTTTTTTTGTGCCCCTCCGAATTTAAATTTCTCAAAATTCTGGCTTTTTCTAGGACCTAAAAAGTGACCCAATATTCTTTTAGCAGAGGTCGTCACATTTATTCTATTTCAATCTATTTTAATTTTTAAAGTTAATAGTTTATGTTTTTAAAAACATTGCATAACATTTTATTGTTTTTTTATGATTGTATTATGCATTAAATTTAATCTCAAATTCATATAGTTTTCACAATACAAGCCTTTTTTTGTTGCATTAAACATTATTGCAATGAAATTTAAAAATTTACTCATCAATGCCATCATATTTATGGCGGTATTGATAACACAAGACTTATTCAGTCAAAAGACGCTTAATGTCAGAATTAGCGCAGCTGATGACGACCAAGAGGAATGGTTGCCAGCTAAATCTGGTCAAACTCAATCAAAAACTATTGGAAGTCTTGATCCAGGAAGCTCTGATTTAGAATTCGGAACAGAAGCCTCTGGAAATGATCCACAAATAGTTGGATTAAGGTTTACCAATATCAATATTCCTAAAGGTTCAATTATTCTAAGTGCCTACATTCAATTTACAGTGGATGCAGTTGGAAAAAATAACGATCCTTGCAGAGTATTCATCAAAGGAGAGGCGAATGATAGCTCTTTTATGTTTAACACAGCTGTTCCTTACAATATTTCAACCCGTTCAAAAACGAGCGACTCAATTGTTTGGAATGTTTCAGGTGCGAGTTGGGCTACAGTTGGTGCTGCATCAACAGAGCAAAGAACACCTAACATCAAATTATTAATAGAACAAATAATGAACAGGGGTGGTTGGAAATCTGGAAATCCATTAACTTTTTTAATGTATGGAACAGGTACCCGTGAAGTAGAGTCTTATGATGGAGATGCACCTAAGGCTGCTATGTTGGTAATCAATTACCTTGAACCAAAAACCTTATCAAGTAGAATTAATGCAGCAGATGATGATCAAGAGGAATGGTTGCCTGCTAAATCTGGTCAAACACAAGCAAAAACAGTAGGAAGTCTTGATCCAGGAAGTTCTGATTTAGAATTTGGTGGTGAGGCATCTGGTAACGATCCTCAAATGGTTGGAATGCGTTTTACCAACATTAACATTCCTAAGGGTTCTTTAATTACCAATGCGTATATTCAATTTACAGTTGACGCGATCAACAAGAATAACAGTCCTTGCAATATTATTATAAAAGGTGAGGCAAGTGATAGTGCTGTTATGTATAATCCTGCAAGTGCTTACAATATTACTTCAAGGTCAAAGACAACAGATTCAGTAACTTGGGCTGTATCTGGAAATTCTTGGAACACAGTTGGTGCAGCAACAGCTGAACAAAGAACATCAAATTTAAAAACCCTTGTACAATCTCTAATCACTAGAAATGGTTGGAAGTCTGGAAACCCATTGGCATTTTATATGTATGGTACCGGAACTAGAGAAGTAGAATCATATGATGGTGATGCTCCGAAAGCACCAATGCTTGTTATTGAGTATATTCCATCAAGCACCATGTCAGTTCGTGTGAATTCTGCAGATGACGATCAAGAAGAGTGGACACCTGCTAAGGCTGGTCAAACCCAAGCAAAAACTGTAGGAAGTTTAGATCCAGGAAGTTCTGATCTAGAACTAGGAACCGAATCTGCTGGGAATGACCCTCAAACTGTAGGTATTCGTTTCAACAATATAAATTTACCTCAAGGTGCAATCATTCAGAATGCCTACATTCAATTTACAGTAGATGCAATCAATAAAAATGCAAATCCTTGTGTAATCACTATCAAAGGTGAAGCGAATGATACACCTTCAATTTTTAAACCTGCTACTGCTTTTAATATTACAAGCAGAGCAAAAACACAAGATTCTGTTATTTGGAATGTTTCTGGCGCAAGTTGGTCAACTGTAGGTGCGGCCACAGCAGATCAAAGAACAAGTAATTTAAAACCAATTATAGAAAACCTAGTTAATAGGTCAGGTTGGAAAAGTGGAAATTCTATGGCCTTTTTCTTAAATGGAACAGGTACACGCGAAGTAGAATCATATGATGGTGATGCACCAAAAGCACCGCTTTTAGTTATTGATTATTTAATGGGTGATAATGCACCTGTGAAAAAACCAAGAATCCCTTTGACTACTTACCCAGTAACGAAAAAATCTAATTGGTTATATTCTGATAGTGGTTTTAATTTAGGATCTACTTGGAAGAACAGTAATTATAAAAACGACACCACTTGGAGTTTTGGAAGAGGTCCATTAGGCTTTGGTGAAATAGGATTCACTGGTACCGATATCAATCAAGGTATTGCCAATAACAGATTTATCACAAATTATTTCCGCAAACCTATAATCGTTTCTAATTTGGCTAGCGTAACTGACACCATTGAATTACAATTAATGTGTGATGATGGAGCAGTTGTTTACATAAATGGAACAGAAGTAGTAAGAAAAAATTTAAATACAGGAACAGTTCTTTCTAGAACAAAAGCAAATAAAAATGTTGATGCACCTCAAGAAAGAGTTTATTGGTTGTATTATTTACCAAAAACTGTATTGAAAGCGGATACCAATTACATCGCTGTAGAAGTTCACCAATTTGACAGTTTAAGTTCTGACTTGTTGTTCGATTTAGCATTGAATAACAGAAAATATAAAGCCAATGCACCTGCTCTAGCATGCGCAGGTGGAAATAGCCATATCTCTTGTTTTACATCTGTAATGCCAATTGAGCAATATGATACCATTAGTATTCCTGCAACACACCAATTTCAAGCAATGTTAAAAACAGGTGATGCTTACAGTAAGGGTGGAACAGTTCCAAGTAATTTTGATTTTACTGGTTACAGCCCAATTGGTGGCAGCAGCAAGAAAGGTTATGTTGCATTAAACCACGAGAAGAATCCAGGAGGCGTATCGATTTTAGATGTTCAATACAATTGCACGAGTGGCACTTGGGTGCTTGATTCAGTATTGCCAGTTAGTTTTGGTGGCGACCTAGTTAAAACATCTAGCAATTGTTCAGGTGGACTCACACCATGGGGTACAACAGTTACCTGCGAAGAGGATGCACCTGCTGGAGATGTGAATGCAGATGGCTATCAAGACATTGGATGGAATATAGAAATCGATCCTAAGACAAGAAAAGTGAAGGAATATGGCAATGGAAAACAAGAAAAATTGTGGGCGATGGGTCGCATGAGTCATGAAAACATAGTTTTTAAACAAGATAGTATTACTTCATATTATGGCGAAGATGAGCCAGATGGCAACGTCTATAAATTTGTTGCATCTAAAAAGACTGATTTATCTTCAGGTACTTTATATGTTCTAAAGTTAAACAACACGTTGGATGCCAATGGCGATCCTACCGGAACTACAGGAACTTGGGTAGTTCTAGCAAATTCAACAAAAACTGATAGAAATAACACCAAGATCTTAGCAAAAAATGCAGGTGCAACGGCATTTAATGGTGTAGAGGATGTAGAAATAAGCCCAATTAATGGTCAAATTTACTTTGCAGCTAAAGGCGTTGGACGCACTTATAGTTTTAAAGATGATGGAGCTACAGTTTCTAACTTTAAAACATTTGTTGGTGGAGAAACTTATCCGATAAACTTTGGTTCAGGAATTATTGCCGAAGAGTGGAGTGGTGGTAATGATAACCTAACGTTTGACGATAAAGGTAACTTATGGGTATTGCAAGATGGTGGCAAAAACTTTATTTGGTTGGTAAGACCAGATCATACGCAAGCAGCACCGAAGATAGAGTTGTTTATGGCTACGCCTACTGGTTCTGAACCAACAGGTATGACTTTTACACCAGATTTTAAATACATGTTCTTATCGATTCAAGAACCTTCTGCAGCTTCTACTACACAAAAAGATGTAAAAGGAACTTCAGTTCTATTCAACAGAAGTCATTTACTTGTAATAGCCCGCAAAGAAAACTTTAAGCCAACTACCATTACAAAACCTGTCATTTCAGGTCCAATCGCCGCTAATCAACAATCTGTACAAACGTATTCTGTTCAGAATAACCCGGGTAGTGTTTACAACTGGACGATTTCGAATGGTACACAAGTTTCAGGTGGTGTTACCAGTTCAATCGGTGTTAAATGGGGTACATTCACTTCAGGATCAGTTAATGTGATTGAAACAGCTAGTGCACAGTGTGTAAGCAGCAATGAACAAGTTACTGTTTCTTTAGGTACTACTTCAATTGATAAATCAAAGTTAATTCCAGGTTTGAGCGTATATCCGAATCCAACTGAAAATTACCTTGTAATTGATGCCATCGAAGGCTTACAATACGAATTAATTGATATTAATGGAAAGACGTTAATTGTGGGTGCTAAAGAAGAGAATAAAATGATTTCAATTGATATGAGTAGCCTATCAGCTGGAATTTATACATTGAAAATTAGTAACGGAACAACGGTTGTTTCTTACCAAATTAGTCATTTGTAGTAAAATATATCTGAAAAGGGTGACTGGTTTCCCCAGTCGCCTTTTTTTTGTCCTTTTTTTGTCAAAAAATACTTGTTTTTTGAGATTTAAAATATGTTAACTCTTTTCATGATGAGACAACCTTTGCTTTAGAAATTTGCTTTTGAAGAAAGCCTTATATACATGAATTCTATAATAAACCATAATAATATAAATTTTATCAATACTGAATTGAAAGAATTGATGATTGGTCTATAACTCTACGCCCTAACTTCGCAGTATTATATTTTATAATATTATGAAAAAATTACTGTTAACTATGGGCTTATTTGTTGCACTATCAGCAAATGCTCAGGCGCATGAAGGAGATATCTCACAATGCCCCTTTCACATGGGTAAAAGTGTAGATAGTGACTCAAGTGCTATAAGCGAAAAGCCAAGTATCCTAGCACCTTCTAAAGGGTCAGCGAACACTAATTCTGATTGGTGGCCGTATCAATTGAATTTGCAATTGCTAAGACAAAATTCAAATTTGTCTGACCCAATGGATGCTAACTTTAGTTATGCAAAGGCATTTAATAGCCTGGACTATTTTGCACTTAAAACCGACATTAAAACCGTGTTAACCCAGTCGCAAGATTGGTGGCCTGCTGACTTTGGTAACTATGGTCCATTGTTTATCCGTATGGCATGGCACAGCGCCGGCACCTACAGAACAGGCGATGGAAGAGGCGGTGCAACTGCAGGACAGCAGCGTTTTGCTCCACTTAACAGCTGGCCTGATAATGGCAACCTAGACAAGGCAAGACGATTATTATGGCCGATTAAACAAAAATATGGCAATAAGATTTCGTGGGCCGATTTGATGGTATTGGCCGGTAATGTGGCTTTGGAATCTATGGGCTTTACCACTTTTGGTTTTGCCGGTGGCCGCAGCGATGTTTGGGAACCAGAATACGATGTGTATTGGGGATCTGAAAAGAAATGGTTGGAAGACAAACGCTATTCTGAAGGGCGCAAATTAGAAAATCCATTGGCCGCCGTTCAAATGGGATTGATCTACGTAAACCCAGAAGGACCTAATGGCAATCCTGACCCTGTGGCTGCTGCAAAAGACATTAGAGAGACTTTCGGTCGCATGGGCATGAACGATGAGGAAACTGTGGCTTTAATCGCAGGTGGACATACTTTGGGTAAGACACACGGTGCAGGTCCTGCTTCGCATGTTGGGGCTGAGCCAGAATCTGCAAGCATTGAAGAACAAGGTTTGGGTTGGAAGAGTTCGTACAAAACAGGTAAAGGAAAAGATGCCATTACATCAGGTTTAGAAGTGACATGGACCAGCACACCAACGCAATGGAGCCAATCATTTTTTAAGATCTTATTTAAATACGAGTGGGAATTGACCAAGAGTCCTGCAGGCGCACAGCAATGGGTTGCTAAAAATGCAGAGAAAATTATCCCTGATGCTTTTGATTCTTCACTTAGCTATTTGCCAACCATGTTGACCACCGATTTGTCTATGCGTTTTGATTCAGAATATGAAAAAATATCAAGGCGTTTTATGAACGATCCTAAAGCATTTAACGATGCTTTTGCAAGGGCTTGGTTTAAATTAACACACAGAGATATGGGCCCAAGTTCATTGTACCTTGGACCTGAAGTACCTAAAGAAGCTCTGATATGGCAAGATCCTATTCCAGCTTTAAACCATCCTTTGGTGGATGCAAAAGACATAGCGGTTTTGAAAACCAGCCTACTTAACTCAGGTTTGAGCGTTACTCAACTGGTATCAACTGCCTGGGCATCGGCATCTACTTTCCGTGGTTCTGACAGAAGAGGCGGTGCCAATGGTGCACGCATTCAATTGCAACCGCAAAGGTCTTGGGCAGTAAATAACCCAAAGCAATTGGATTCAGTATTGAATGTATTAAAAGGCATACAAAATAACTTTAACACAAAGTCTGTGAAAAAGAAAGTTTCCATGGCCGATATTATTGTATTGGGTGGTTGTGTGGCGATTGAAAAAGCAGCAAAAGATGCTGGTTTTGTGGTTCAAGTTCCTTTTACCCCAGGCCGTATGGATGCAACACAAGAGCAAACAGACATTAAGAACATGGCGGTATTGGAACCAATGGTTGATGGGTTTAGAAATTATTCAAAATCTCAATACACCGTTTCATCTGAAGAGTTGTTAATCGATAAGGCTCAATTGCTCACTTTAACTGCTCCGGAGATGACCGTATTGGTTGGTGGTTTGAGGGTTTTAAATGCCAATTTTAACCAAAATAAATTTGGGGTATTTACCTCCAAGCCAGGACAATTGAACAACGATTTCTTTGTGAATTTGTTGGACATGAACACAGTTTGGGCTGCGACATCAGACAGCAAGGAAGAATTTTTAGGAACCGACCGTAAAACAGGCACTGCCAAATACACTGCAACACGGGTCGATTTAATCTTTGGTTCTAATTCTGAATTGCGCGCCTTGGCGGAAGTTTATGCCAGTGCCGATGCCAAGCAAAAATTTGTAAACGACTTTATCCAAGCGTGGGTGAAGGTGATGAATTTGGATCGATTTGATTTGAAGTAAGAGTAAATAATTATAATTAAAAAAGGCTTGATGAAAATCAAGCCTTTTTTTGTGGGATGGATTTTATAATTAAATCTATTTTGCAAAATATTTTCTACCTTTGACCTACTTATGAAAAAGTCATTACTCTATTTTGTGCTACTTGCAACTGTTTTTTCAGCTTGCAAAAAGAAGGATTCAAGTGGCAGTAATTCCAGTGTTTGCGAAGGCACTCAGGATAGAAGCAAATTGGAGGCTTTTAAAATGTTTTTGCCTAGTCATCCCTTAAATACAGATATTTCATCGTATCCAATTGACTCGAATTCTGCAAGGATAATTTCGGCCATTGGGGTATTTGGAATTCATTCTGATTTTGGAAGCGGTTTGTACAACAATGCGCCAATAGGTATTCCATTTTCATTGGTGTGTGGCAGTCAAGCAAAAGTGTCTATTACCTATAGAGCAAACAGTTATGATGGTAATTATGGCAATGAAAGCGATGCGGGTCCATTTCCAGTTCCAGACAACGCGCAAATTGAAGGCAATGGAAATGGCGATAGCCACGTGCTGATATGTGATATTGAAAACAAGAAGTTATACGAATTGTACAACGCAAGTAAAAATTCAGGTTCGGGTTGGTCGGCATCTTGTGGCGCTGTATTTGACTTGACAAAGAATACTTACAGAACCGAAGGTTGGACTTCTGCTGATGCTTCGGGTATGGCAATTTTGCCGTATTTGCTGCGTTACGATGAAGCCTATTCTGGTACCATAGACCATGCCATTCGGTTTACCCTTAGCAGATCGCATGTGTATAGTGGTTACACAGCGCCGGCAAGCCATAAGGTAAATGGCACAGGCTTAGTGGGCAAATCGCTGCCTATGGGCGCCCGTATGCGTTTAAAAGCATCATTTGATATCAGTAAGTATTCACCGCTTAACCAAGCGATATTAAAAGCCATGAAGCAATACGGATTGGTATTGGCTGATATTGGTTCTGATATGTTTGTTTCGGGTGCTCCTGATGAACGTTGGGACAATGATGACCTAAGAAAACTCTTGAACGTCAAATCGAGCGATTTTGAAGTGCTTAAAATAGGATTGGTAAAATAGACTGGCAGTAATTATTTGCTTTCTTTTGCATTATTAAATAACAATACGTCCTATATTCGTAGCGTTTTTTAATTAGAATTATGCACTTTAAAAAGATTGTTTTTCTCTGGATTACTTGTATGTCCTTAAATCTTAATGCCCAGGTTAATTCCTTTACACCAATCAGTATTATTGGTGGCATGGGTAAAAAGTTAAGTATAGTGGGCAAGGGTTTTGGTAGCAGTCAAGCTAATAACTATGTCTCCTTTTTTCAGGAGTCTGGTCAATATTCAGATGCCAATACCTCTAAAGGTTTTAAGTATTTGGTGTGGACAGATACAAAAATTGAACTTGAAATGCCTATAGCGTTTTCAGGAAAGCTAAGAGTGAATGTAAATGGCTCAGATTATTATTCAACAGATACCTTGCATGTAATGGCAAACCTAGGGTATAGATCGTCCAATCCTTTGGTGTACGATTATCTAACGAACAACAACAAGAAGGGTGGATATACCTGGTACATGCATACCACCTATTGGAATAACCCTTTGGCTAAAAAAGCCATCGAAGATGTGTTTGCCGAATTTAGATGTAAGACCGGTGCAAATTATATATTGGCGCCATTTCCTTCAAGTGCTAATATCTCTTTGAGTGATACCATACATTTAATTGGACCTGATCCAAGCTTAGGTGCGGTTGGTTACAATGAGCGTATGTGGACCTCTTGCATACTCGGATCTGAAACGTTTTACAGCATCAGTGCTCAGGGTTTAAGGATGTCTGACAAACAAGATTGGTATTTTGGAACCGGGAAAGCGCCAGCCGGGAAAACCAAATTTCGATACGTGCTTTATCATGAGTTAGGGCATTCATTAGGACTTGGGCATGTGAACGAATTGGGTCAATCTATGTATCCATCGGTAACGCTGTTGCCTTCCGATCAATGGAGCCAAAGAGACAGTATTACAAGCCAAGAGAAGGAGGCCATCTCACATTTGATAAATTTGTCAAAGTCTTTCAGCTTTAGAGCTTGTGGCGTGTTGCCAATGGAAAATTATAAAGATTGTAAAGATGTTTATGGCTTAAAAACTGGCATTGAAACAACACAAAGTATTGGAAATTTAGCGGTATATCCAAACCCTGTAAGTAGCGAATTGAACATCAATTATCCGATTTCAGAAAGGGTACAAGTTCGTATTTTTGATTTGCAAGGCCGTTTGGTTTTAAACACAAGTTTCATCAGCCAAGAAATAAATATTACGGGTCTGAATGCAGG
>Ga0209107_10002518_pt1 | contig 10185 bp, 6 predicted proteins | sample LakErihyJuly2011_2_FD_187460 | JGI IMG/M metagenome (GOLD analysis project Ga0209107, IMG submission 187460) | Freshwater microbial communities from dead zone in Lake Erie, Canada - CCB hypolimnion July 2011 (SPAdes) (version 2) | ecosystem: Environmental > Aquatic > Freshwater > Lentic >... | reverse complement strand
AATCATTAGATATAATTTTGCCATTGCTATCAACAAGTCCTGTTAAATTGGATGATGTAATGTTGCTGTTGTAATCCTTTAAAACATCGTTATAGCCCATTTTAGATGCAAAATTTTTTATTTGCACAACCGCATTTGCTTCATCGGTAGCTGTAATTTCAAACATTACACCCGCCGCCCTAGAAACGCTAGAAGTAGAGCCGCTTACAACCCCAGACCCGTTTAGCGTTTTAAAACTGTCAGCAAAAGTTGTAGTGGTAGTATAGGTAACTGCATGGCCGTATTGTTTATCCGTTAGGGCACTTTTAATAAAATTTGTTATGTTTTGGTTTGTGGGGTCTTTATCGCCATTTGCTTCCTGAAGGGATGATTTTATCATAATTCTGCGAACGGCATCAACAACCGAGCCTAGAGTTGTTGCGGCAATCATTGTGTAGTCAACATTGCTTGCACTTATTGCCTCAGTTGCGTTTCCTTCTTTATTTATAACCTTTTGATCAATATCCATTGGAATTGTTACGCAAAATGCCCCGTAAGCACCGCAGGAGCGTGTGTCAGCAGCAATACCCATAAAATTTGTATTAGCACCTTGCGTTGTTTTAATTGCCGAGGCGGCAACTAAAACCCCATTATCAAATTTGTCAAAAATTGTTTTATCAATATTAGCCCTTAAAATACCAGCCATTGCCCCGTTGTAGTTGTAAATATTACTTGCATTCCAGTTACCTACATCATCTGTTGTTGCAAGGTTAACACTATTAGTGCCACCAAGAACGGCTTTTGGGGTGTATTGATAAAAATTAGTTATATTTTCCTTATTGTCGTTTAGTTTAACAATTGAAGTTTTGCCGTCAGTATGAATCGCAATTGAGTTGTCGCCGCGGTATTCGAAAATTAGCTGCTCAAAGTTTGTGCCTTTAATTACAGGAAAATTTGTTGAGCCGTAAAGATTGCTCCCCGCACCAAACACCAAAACATTTTTGCTGTCCCCGGCAACTGTAAGTGAAGCATATGCCGCAAACTCGCTGAGTATGTTTTTAAAATTAGTTGCGGAGTCTTGATGTGGGTTTGCAACGTCGTTAAGATATCGTATTTTTTCTACGTATATGGAATCTTTATGGTAAAAAAATTTGTCTTTAAGGCTATCCTTCGCTATACGGTTTAGGTCGTAAGTAAAAATTACCGTTTTTACTTCGTTTGTTTTGGCATTATCCAAGGCATATTTCACGCCATTTGCATTAAATATTTTTTGACTTTCAGTGCTAATACCAGTATTTACGCCAATTAAAAGGCGAGAGTTATCTACCTGATAGTTATAAACCACCGAGTCTGGCAACAATCCACCATAGCCAGATGTTGTGTTTGAACTAATTAATGCGGCGTAAGCAGTTGCACTTACATCAACGGCTCCATCTGTTCCAGCCGATGCTGCAGCTGCAGAATGTACACAAGTTGTTCCGCCGCTTGTTACGCAGTCAATGTAAGCAAGGTTTGTTGTTGTAGAGCCACTAAAAGCCCCCCCAATTAAAGTTGCGGCGGTAAAGTTAGTGGTTGTTGCCTTCACCCCACCACCAATAAGCCCAATTTTAGACTTAGCCCCAAAAGCAGAACGCGCCAAGCTGCCATTTGTAAAATATGCGTTGTAAGTTGCTGGAATTACACCGTTAATTAAAGCTATATAATTTTTATTTTCAGCATCAATTGTAGAGTTATATTTTGCGTATAACAAATCCAAATTTGCATGTTGAAAAATTGGCATAATTTTTGCTTGTATATCAGCGTTGGTATTATTGGTATTAAAAGTTGCGTTATAAGCTGCAACAATCGTTGGATTGCCAGCCCAAGTTTTTGCATGATTACTTGGCCCCCATTTAAAATCCTTAGAAATTGACTTGCCATTGTTAATTTCAATATTACAAACCCCGTTTGTTGAAACCGAGCTATCGCTGCAAATTGTTGTGCTGGATGGCAATAGTTTTGAATTTGTAGAGCAAGATGCAAAAAGCACTGCACCCAGTAAATATACAGCAAATAGGACAATTTTGTTTATATATCTGTCTATAAATTGCAAAAAAGACACTTTGTTTTTACGCATAATTATGTTATTTAAAATATACTTCTCCTTCAAAAAATATTATATACAATTTTTCACTCAATTGCAAATATTTTTTTGTATTTTTTTGCTGAGGCGTTTGGCTGGTCTTTCGGTTAGTTTTTTGTGGGGGTAAATTAATTATTTCAAAAAAAACTTGATAATTATTTTATGTTTTGTATTGTTATTGAAATATATTTGTTGTTACATTAAAATTATGGCTGGTGCAAAAAAAGCTAAGGTTGCTTCGTCAAAAGGGGCAAAAGTAAAATTTACAATTGAGGGCAAGGCTATTAAACCTTGCGTATTGCTTGCAAAAGGCAGACGAATGGTCTGCGCCGAATTTGAAACCGGCGGTATAGTGTTGGACGCAACAAAAAGCCCCCTTTCTTGGAAAGGCGCAATGCTTGTTGCTATTAAGGCATAGCAATTTTATTGGCTTCATTTATAAAAAAATCGCTGCATGAAGCAAGATATAAAATTGTTTAAAAAACTATTTCACACCTACATAAAGCCGCATTACAAAATGTTTTTGCTTGCGATTTTTTTTATGGTTGCCGTTGCCACCTTAACCGCATGCTACACCTTTGTTGTGCAATCGGTTTTGGACAAAATTTTTGTGGATAAAAACGCCAAAATGCTCGCGGTAATTCCGTTTGTTATTATGGCAATTGGGTTTGGCAAAAACTTTGCAACATATATGCAAGGCGCAATTATGGGGGTTTGCCTTGCAAAAATTAATACGCAAATGCGTTACGACTACTGCCGCCACCATCTGCATGCCGATGTTGCAAATATTCATTCAAAATCTAGCAGCGATGTTGTTGTTTCTCTTGCCTACATAATTAACGGCATTGTTGGCGGTATTAATATTGTATTAATTAATTTAGTTAGAGAAAGCCTTACAATTGTTGCGCTTGTTGGGGTTTTATTTTACAAAAATCCAACGCTTGCGGCTCTAGGGCTTTTGGGGTTTCCGCTGGCTATTTTTCCGCTTGTTTTGCTCTCTCGTAAAATTCGCAAAATGCTTCGCTGGGAGCAGGGAAACATTAACAGCTTTTCTTCAATGATAGACGATACTTTAAAATCTCCTAAAATTGTAAAGGCTTACAATGCCGAAACCTTTGAGGAAAACCGCATCAAAACCTCGCTGGATATTATGCTTGTGCTTAACAAAAAAATTATTCGTCTCTCGGGTATTTCTGGGCCAATGATGGAAACAATTGGCACATTTAGCTTTGCATTTGTTGTTTGGTATGGGGGAATGCAGGTTGTTAATGGCCTTACTTCGCCCGGAGTTTTTTTTGCTTTTTTAACTTCAATGGTTTTGGCTTACAAACCTGCAAAAAATTTAAGCGGCCTCAACATTGCCTTGCAAAGTTTTTTTATGCATCTTGGCAATTTTTATGCCGAGCTTGATAACAAACCCAAAGTAACATCAAAGCCTGCTGCCAAAAAAATTGATGGCATTTATAAATCCATTACTTTTGATAATGTTGCATTTAGCTATCCTAACGGATTTTGTGCAATTAACAACTTTAATTTTACAATAAATCAGGGTCAAAAAATTGCACTTGTCGGCAAAACGGGTGCGGGAAAATCTACTATTACAAATTTGCTACTTCGCTTTTACGATGTTACCGGAGGCGCAATTTTAATTGATGGCACCGATATTCGCGATATTGACATTACCTCCCTGCGAAATCAATTTTCCTTTGTGGGGCAGGATGTTACATTGTTTAACGACACAATTTACAACAACATAAAATACAATTTTGAGGCTGCAACTGAGCAGCAAATTTTGCAAGCCGCCCACAAGGCTCATGCAGACGAATTTATTGAAAAGCTTGAGGATACATACAATTTTAAAGTTGGTCAATACGGCGTAAAACTTAGCGGGGGGCAAAAACAACGCATTATTATTGCAAGGGCAGTGCTTTGCAATAAACCCTGTATTATACTGGACGAAGCAACTTCTAGCCTTGATAGCGTCTCCGAAAAATTTATTAAGGACAGCCTAGATATATTAATGAAAAATAAAACCAGTATAATTGTTGCCCATCGCCTTTCTACAATTAAAGAGGCCGACAAAATTTTGGTTGTTAACAACGGAACCATTGCCGAAAGCGGGCCTCATGCCCAATTGCTATCCGCCAACGGCCTCTATGCGGCCTTCTACAAAACTCAATATTTCAAAGAGTAGCAAAAATTAATCGGCTAAGGTTTGCCATCCCGCACAGGCGGAAATTCAGTAAAACAATACAATTTTTACCACAAATCCCCAATTTCAAAAATTACAAAAAACCCACAAAATATTTCTTTAAAATATATTGCAAAAACACTTGAAAATAATTTTGCTTGTGTTATGTTGCTTTTGTAGAGTATTTTTAGGATTTGTTTTTAAGTTTTATTATGTTCACTGCTGAGCTTTTGTCGAGAATGCAATTTGGTTTTGTTGTTGGCTATCACATTATTTGGCCTGGCTTAAATATTGGACTTGCCTTGTTTTTGCTACTCTCTGAAATTTGCTACTTAAAAACTGGCAATGAGGATTTTAAAAAAATATGTAAATTTTTTACAAAAATTTTCGCTCTTGCCTTTGGTATGGGTGTTGTAACGGGTATTCCTATGTCGTTTCAGTTTGGAACAAACTTTTCAACATTTTCGCAAGTTGCCGCCCCAATAATTGCACCAATGCTAGGGGCCGAAATTTTAACCGCATTCTTTTTAGAGGCCGTGTTTTTAGGTATTATGCTATTTGGCTGGGATAGGGTCTCCAAAAAAGTGCATCTAATTGCAACAATTTGCGTTGTTATTGGGGTTCACAACTCTGGCTTTTGGATATTGTCGGTTAATTCATTCATGCAAACCCCCGCAGGCATTGAAATTATTGATGGAGTAACACACATAACAAGCTGGATGGATGTTATTTTTAACCCTTCTTTTGTGCCTCGTTTTTTGCACATGATTACCGCTTCTTACATAACTGCAACTCTGTTTGTAACTGGCATTGCAGCATTTTACTTGCTTAGAGGGGTGAAGGCAAAAAAAACCGATACTTACGAATTTACCTTTGCAAAAAAAACTTTTTCACTTTCCACTGCATTGTTAACTGTTCTTGCTCCGCTTCAAATTTTACTTGGCGATATGCACGGGCTTAACACATTAAAATATCAGCCTGCAAAAGTTGCGGCAATGGAGGGCCTTTGGGAAACAACAAAAGGGGTTCCGCTTGTTTTGTTTGCAATTCCGTCCAGCGATGAGGAAAAAAACAAATTTGAAATTGCAATACCAAATCTTTCCAGCTTAATTTTAACCCACAGCCTTAACGGCGAAGTAAAAGGCCTTAAAGAATGGGCTAAGGACGAACGACCTCTTGTTGCACCTGTTTTTTACTCGTTTAGAGTAATGGTTGGTCTTGGATTTGCCTATTTTGCCTTTATTTTAATTGCATTGTTTGCTCGTTTTAAAGGCTCGCTTTACACAAACAAATGGCTCCTTCGCTTTGCAATTGCAATTGCCCCTACTGGCTTTATTGCTCTTATTTGCGGCTGGGTAGTTACCGAACTTGGTCGCCAACCTTGGATTATCTACAATGTAATGAAGGTTGGTGCCGCGGTTTCGCCCTCTATAACATCTGCAATGGTTGCTGGCTCGCTCATTGGATTTATATTTATGTATGCAATGTTGTTTGGATTTTTTATCTACTACTTTTTTGGCTTTGTTAAGGACGGCCCAGAAAAGTTTTTCAACAAAACATCAAACTAAGCCAAGCAAATGCAGCCAAGAACTATCTCAAAAACCGGATTCAACAAGCATTTTTTAAGTTATAACCAAAATGCCTTCGTGCAAAAAATTGTTAATAAATATCTAATAAAACAAATAACCTCCCTACCATCCCATCCGCAAAATATTTTAAATATTGGGGCAGGCACTGGGATTTTTGAAACCCTTTACAATCCAAAATCACGCATCACCGCCCTTGAGCCCTCAGCACAAATGTGTAAAACGCTAAACAATCTACCATGCCACAAAAAACCACAAAAAATTATACAAACATGTTTTGAAAATTTTCGCCCTAAAAATTACAACGCTAAATACAATTTGGTTTTTTCCTCAATGGCTCTTCATTGGTGTAGCAATATTGAGCTTGCAATTAAAAAAGCCGCAATGCTTTCGGGCAAATATCTGCTGCTTTGTATTCCACTTAACGAAAGTTTTAAGCAAATAAAGCAACTAGGGGTTGTCATGCAAAATCTGCCAAGCAAGGATATAATTAAGCAAATTGTGCTGCAAAATCAATTAAAATGCCGCTTCATTAACCTTTCAATTACTTATCGCAGCCCCTTGCATTTTTTGCAAACCATAAAAAACACAGGGGCATTTTTTACCGCCCCACCCACCAAAACAAACATCTCGGCCCTCAAAATAATAGCATCCACCCCCTACCCGATTACAATAACTTGGAAACTGGCGATAATTGTAAAGTAAAAGTTTATGTGTTTCAACGGCATCGCAAAATGCGGCGAATTGAGTAGTAAATGCCTTTTATAGGGCCTTTTTTTGTAATAATTTTAATGGCAAAATTGGAGCAAGAAATGTTAAATTTGCAACATTTTGACTTAAATGGGTCCACAAAAATTTTATAAAAATAAATAGGGCTACAAACCAAGTGTTTTGCTATATATTGTGTGTAAAATTTTAATGTTAACACCAAGAACCTATCCGCAAATAATTGAAAAAATCTATTGATTATTTTTTGCGTATTTTTTCGCAAAATTTTATCAAATATAACCAATGTTTTCAAAAATTTTTTATAAAAATTCATCAAAAACTAATAAAATATCTTTTGTAAATTATTTTCGGATAGGTTCTAACTTTCTGCCCAAATCTATTACAGATTTGCATTTGACTTTCCCTTGTGGGGCAAAATACTTATTTATAAAATTGCGACAAATATTTTTCATAAATTTTTATAAGTTGGTGGGTTTTGGGATGGTCTATTATTAGGACATCCCAAAACCCCATTATGCCCTTACTTTACCAGCATTGTTATTTTCTAATTTTGTTTCAATATCAAAAATTTATGTTGTTAGTATCATTTTTTGTCGTAAGCGACAAAAAATGTTTTCGCTCGCATCCTTTATATAAGCGCGGCCGCAAAGCGGCCCAGGGGGGCGAGGGCGAGCGAAAAATAAAATAAAGTAATAAAACTGGTGATAGATAACAAAGCAAAAACCCTATAACCCCCTATTTTACTCAAACACTTTTTACAAATAAATTTCACAAAATTTTCACCAAAAGCCACTCATCTTATGGTGTTTTACACCGCCTTAATAATTGCCTTCATTTTGTTGATGCACTCCTGATATTCGCTTTCGGGGCAGCTGCTATAAACAACTCCAGCCCCCGCTTGCAAAGTAATGGAAGCATTTTTAATGAGGCAGGTGCGTAGCATAATGCAGCTTTCTACAACACCTTTGCCAATGTATCCAAGGCAGCCAGAATAAAACGAGCGATTGACCCCCTCAATTTCGTTAATTATTTGCATTGCCCTAATTTTTGGCCCACCCGATACGGTGCCTGCCGGCATGCCGGCAAGTAAAACATCTATTTCCGTTGCGGTTTGCTTTTTTTGCCCGCAAACCGTGGAAGATATATGCATAACATGCGAGTAAAATTCTACCTCCATTTGCCGCGGACAACTTACCGAATTATAAGCCGCAACCGAGCCTACATCGTTTCGCCCTAGGTCTAGCAAAATTAAATGCTCGCTGATTTCCTTGGCATCGGCCAAAAGCTGTTTTGCAATTAACTCATCCTGCTTTGCATCTCCCGTTTTTTTGCGAGTGCCGGCAAGGGGCTTGATGGTAATTTGCTCGTTTTTTAATCTCACCATAATTTCAGGACTCGCCCCCGTTATGCAAAAATCTTGCGTCTTTATGTAAAACATAAAGGGCGAGGGGTTGATGTTTCGCAGCCTGCGATAAAAATTTAAGGAGCTATATTTTTCGCCAACATATTTATACAAACGAAGCGAGGGAACCACCTGAAAACAATCTCCCGCCTTAATATATTGCTGGCACTTTTGCACTCCCGCCTTGTATTCCTCCGCGCTAATGTTGGAGTAAAACCCATCAAACCCCTCAATTTCGTGCTTTTTGTTGTAAAAGATATGCGGCTTTTGGTTATTGGTGCAATTTGTTGCTGGTTGGGCCTTGTTTTGCAAGGCACTAGGGGAGTATAGTATCTGTTGTATTTGCTGGTTTTGATTTTCTGCCTCTGCAAGAGAGATGTTTTCGCTATAAATATTGCATAAAAATGCTGTGTCGAAAAGTTTGTCAAAAAACACAACAAATTTTGGCAAAACCGCATTTATTTGTGCAATTTGCAGAGTATCCACCGCCTTTGGGCCCGAGGCAATGTTGTGATAGCCCATTGCGGCATCGTAAGTTGCATAAAAAAACAAACTCCCCACAAAATTTGGCAAATTTTGCCCCTCGCTTTGAACGGATAAATTATCAATAATATTTTGCAAGGCACCAAAACCACCTGCATTACCAGCGGCATTGTTAAAGCTATACCCTTCATTTTGCCCAAATGCAATGATAGAAAACCTCCCCCTAACACTATCCGTAATCACCGATTCGTAAAAAAAGATAGTATCTTGCTTACTAAACAACCCCTCCCCCTGCAAGTTTTGTGAGGTTGTAAAAGAGGGTGGGGTGGTATCCTCGCCAGCCTTTGCCTCTATGTTTTTATTATCGCATAACAATTCATCCGCGTTATTATGCTTCTTTTTATACCCCCCATCCTCTAAGTTGTTGCAATTTGAGCCCTTTGCCGCGTTGTTATTTGGCGTATTATGGGTGTTTTTCGCCGCATTTTTTGTCGCACTTTTCGCTGAATTATGCGCGGCCTCCACATTGCTAAGCATCATTATTGGCGTTATAACATCTGCCTGCAGCGGGGTTGTAAGCACCTTATAATTTATCCTCTTTGTTCCTTGGTTTTTTGTCATCATTTTTAAACATAAATAAAAATTGCCTCGCCTAATCGCTTAACTTTGTTTTAGGTTAATTTTAAAGTTATAGCCGTGCTGGTGAAATAACGACAACAAACTTTCTCCACTAATGAAAGTTATTGGCTTATCTTTTTGATATGAGCTATATCTTTATTTCACTTTTACACGTATGTAATTGATTTATTTTTTCTATAACATTTTTCAAATCTTTTAAATCATCAAAAGCAATGTGTTTTTTATTTTTTCTTTTATAAACTCTGTGTAAAAATATTTTACAAAATCTTATATTACAAAAATAACCTTTAAAAACCTCATTATTGCATCCCATAAAAAGTGGTTGTAATAAAATAAAACAGTCTAACATGTCGCAAATTAAATTGGATACAACTTCTTCTTTGATATCAATTGTATTTTCCTTTGGATAAATGTCAAATCTAGATATTTGTAGAAAATTCTTTTCAAATAAATCATTATTATGATGTGCAATTATATTATTTCTTATTTTTTTTATTTTTTTCTCAATATTCTTTTTTAACTCCCTTAGGGTGTTGCAAAGCGTTTTAATATTTGGCAAATTTACAGACTCTTCCATCTCATTAATAAATTTATCATTCAAAGAAAAAACCCCTTTGGTATTGTCAAATATTTTGGCAATAGAGAGTGAAATATCTGAAAATATTATATCTCTTAATATTTTAAATTCCTCATTGACAAGGAACTTATCAAATAATATCATTTTTTTACTGTAATCAATCTTCTTTCTAGCCATTGGATTGTATTCAATTTCAACTAAATTAAAATCTTGCACAGACTTAATGCTATTAATCCAAACGCACCTCTTAATATTAAAATAAAAATAAACATTCGTAATGTCAAGGGCCTTTTGTAAATTAAAAACATACTTTTTTGATAGTAATAATCTATTGTGATTCATATTTATAAAAACAAATACTACTCCCCATCCACCTTCAGGGCTTCTACAAACACGGAGTGGGGGATTTCGATGTTGCCGATTTCACGCATGCGTTTTTTGCCTTTTTTTTGCTTTTCAAGGAGCTTCTTTTTTCGG
>Ga0209107_10002517_pt1 | contig 10187 bp, 10 predicted proteins | sample LakErihyJuly2011_2_FD_187460 | JGI IMG/M metagenome (GOLD analysis project Ga0209107, IMG submission 187460) | Freshwater microbial communities from dead zone in Lake Erie, Canada - CCB hypolimnion July 2011 (SPAdes) (version 2) | ecosystem: Environmental > Aquatic > Freshwater > Lentic >... | reverse complement strand
GAATGCCGGCGACTAACACCAACCAAGGGACCAGGGAAGCATTTTCCACCGGATCCCAAGCCCAATAGCCTCCAAAGTTTAAACTCTCATATGCCCAAGCAGCGCCCATCATAATACCTAATCCAAGTATCCCTGCTGAAAAAGTAGCCCATGGCAAAGCAGAATCCATCCAGTTGTTATCTTTTTTCAATAACCCTGCTACTGCAAATGCAAATGGTATTGTAGTGGATGCAAAACCTAAAAACAATACGGGTGGATGTATCACCATCCAATAATTTTGTAAAGTAGTATTTAAACCTGTACCATCTTTTACAAATTGTAAATAATCAGGACGTGATAAAATAGGCCAAGTCATTTCATGTCTTAAAAGTATAAATGGACTACTGCCTAATTTGAAATCAAAAATATACAAGCCAACAATCATGGTTGCCAAACATACCTGCACAAAATTGACTACCATCATCACCCCATTAATATTCTTACCCCATTTTTTCGCCTTGGTCATTACAATCAGTCCCAATACCGAATGCCAAAAACTCCACAATAAAAAACTGCCTTCTTGGCCTTCCCAAAAACAACTTAATAAATATTGAAATGGCAAGCTTAAATCACTATGTGAATACGCATATTTATATTCAAAAAGATGATTGTAAATAAGATAAAACAAAACAAGGAAACAAGAAACAATCGAAATCGATTCAATGACAAATGCAATTTTTGCTAATTTATTCCAATGGATTTCAGCTTCAATATTCTGTGAATAAAAAGCTTTTGCAAAAGCAAATGTAGCTACCAAGGCAGCTACAAATGAAAGTATGGCTAAAAAATAGCCTATTTGGCCAGGAAGTAAATGCTCCCCAATAAATGTGGTGGTATTCATTAAAATATATAAAATGATTAATTACTAATAGTGACAGGTTGCTCCTGCATTGCATTTGGATTGTCCTTGTATTTGGAAGGGCATTTCATTACAATGGAAGAACACTCAAAAACATCCCCTTGTACTTTTCCTTTTAAAACCAAACGCTCTGACTTTTCCATATCAGTGGGCATGGTATTATGATATACCACGGCAATTTTTCCACCTAAACTATCCTGAACATGAAATTTTAATAGATTAGGATCCTTTACTGGATCATAATCTACAGGTATTGACTTGTCCATCTTCACAATAAGATTAACAAACTTGCCTTCCTTTTGCTTCGCCGACGCAACGGTCTCATAACTACTTAAATCACCAGTATAGCTAATTAACACGACGATCGAAATAGCAATTAGGACTAATAATACTACATGCATTTTCTTCATATTGCAAAGTTAACCAAACTGCGTTAAATTGCACCAAATTTTACACATCTCGAAACTACCTTTTATGCGCATATTTGACTATATCATTGTTTGCAAAAGCCCCGATTATAAGAATGTGGATCGTATTAGCCAATTTATGCTTTTCATATCGGTGATTTCCTTCTCCTATTCCATCTATTTAGGCTTATTTCCCAAGCCTGCATTGATTTTTGCCATCATGACTTCCAGTGTTAGTTGGTGGATTTTTTGCATTTTTCAGCGTAAAAGAGGCAGTATGCCCTACTACCGATTGGGGTTGTTATTTGCTTCCTGGGGCTGGTTTTTACAACCCAATGGCTTAATCATAGCTAGCATATTCTTAATTGCAGCCCTTTTTGAGCGCCAAGTAAAATTTCCCTATGAAATTGCAGTTGACCCTGCCGGCATTGTGATCAATACCTTTCCCAAAAAGCATATTCCTTGGGCGGCCGTCCAGAATTTAATGATTAAGGACGATTATATCACTATTGACTTTAAAAATAATTCCTTGATTCAAAAGCAAATTAATGAGCCCGTTTCTGAGGCAATTACCTCAGAATTTAACAGCTTTTGTAAGGAACAAATTCAGGCAAATAACCAATAAGCTGTTGCAAGCATCTAATTCTTGTCCAATATTATTTGCACAAAAGCCTCCTATCTAATCGCTTATTAATACCTTTGCCCCATGTCAATAAATGCATCTCCCTTTTTATTATACTCTGATGGTGAAGGGCAAATTTTTGAAGATACTAGTTTGTATGTAGCAGGCCGGGCTGGATGGGATGCCTATCCTATTCCTGTTGAAGATTGGATAGAATTACCCAATGGCGGAAACTTATACGAATTACCTGGTCGTCGTGGTATTGGCATTGATGTGGAAACAGGCGAAATGCGCCTTTGTGAACTAGGTTGGGCAGTGGCTGCATTTATTCCACCAGCGCACACCGGATTATATGTTGCAGCGTATGAAACTATGGAAGATGATGCGCCAATATTACCTTTATTTTGTTACACCGCAGTAGGTTGGTTAGATGGAAAAAACTATGTGCCTGCAGTACGAATTGAAAAAGATATTAGACAGGATTGCGAAGGATATGATCAAGCGACTATTGAAACAGGAACACAACAATTACTTTCCTTATATAGTCAAAACAGATTGGTAAAACACTTAATGGAAAACTGTTGTCAAACCTATACCTGTCCAGCTGCACGTAATTTAGCCATGGGCCGTTGGGAATGTCCCATACCCATTTCACCTGCATGTAATGCCAATTGTATTGGATGTATTTCCTTCCAACCTTTAGATGAAACAATTGTTTCCACCCAAGACCGATTAACCTTTAAGCCAACCGCTGCTGAAGTAGTTGAATACACCGTGCCGCATTTAATGTCAGCGCCGTTCCCAATTATAAGCTTTGGACAAGGTTGTGAAGGGGAACCTTTATTAATGTGGGAAACCATTAAGGAATCCATCATTGAAATAAGAAAACATACCGACAAAGGAAGTATCAATATTAATAGTAACGGGTCCGATCCAAAAGCAGTTGCGGAATTAGCTGCAGTAGGATTAGATAGTATACGGGTAAGTTTGAATTCAGCGCGTGAGGAAGTGTATAACGCTTACTATCGTCCAAATAATTACACATTTGCAGATATTAAAGAAAGTATCCGAGTGATGTCGGCAGCAGGAAAATGGACCAGTATTAATTATTTTGTTTTCCCAGGCATGACAGATAGTATTGCAGAGTATGAAGCCCTAAGACAATTAATTATTGATACCGATTTAAAAATGATTCAATGGCGTAATTTTAATATTGATCCAGATTGGTATTTAGGAAAAATAGGATTTACTGAGATGGGAGAAATTATGGGCATCAAACAAATGATGGAATTAATTCAAGAAGAATTTCCAAATTTAAAATTTGGTTATTTCAATCCTCCAATAGAAAGAATCAAAGGAGACTATAGCGAGCACTTCGCACATCACTAAAGAAGTATAATTGAAAAATCAATTTAACAAACAATACCAAATAGGCGCGCTTCTTGCGATCACAGCTAGCTTTATTTGGTCGGGTAATTTTATTGTTTCCAGATATGCGATACATTTAGCGGGACCCATTAGCTTAACATTTTTAAGATGGACCGTGGCAACATTAACCATGCTCCCCTTCGCTTATAAAAATTTCAAAAACGAAATTCATATATTCAAACAAAACAAAACCTACTTTTTTTTAATGGGGCTGGTTGGTTTCGCTATTTACAATACATTAATTTATACCGCTGGTCACTATACCACGGCAATTAATATGGCACTCATCGGATCGATCATCCACCCTATTGTCGCAACCGTTTTAGCAGCGATTGTAGTGCAGGAAAAACTACATTGGAAAAATGTTTCAGGGATTGCATTAGGGATTATAGGTATCCTGCTTTTAGTGTCCAAAGGAGATATCAATAATATCCTGCAATTTAAATTTGCTGCAGGTGATTTATGGATGGTGGCTGCAGGTTGTTGTTTTGGTACCTATAATGTATTTGTAAAAAAAATGCCTGCAGGTATATCATCCAATAGTTTTTTGTTATGCCTATTTGCTATTGGTGCCCTAATTCTACTCCCCTTTTCTTTATATGAAATGACATATGTGCAACCCATCCTGTTTTCCGGTCAATTTCTTTTGATCATCTTATATATTGGTATTGGCAATTCAACCATTGCTTACTTTTTATGGAATAGCGCCATCAGTAAATTAGGCGTAGGTAAAACTGCATTATTTGGCACCTTGATTCCTTTATTAAGTTCCATTGAAGCGGTGTTTGTGCTGAATGAAACATTTACCTTATTCCAAGCCATCAGTGGTTTAATCATATTATCAGGTATTGTAATCAATACTTGGCCTTCAAAAAAAATGCATGGATAATACGCTAATACTCCTATGCATTATCGCTTTTGTGGCAGGGTTTGTAGATGCAATTGTTGGCGGTGGCGGATTAATACAAACACCAGCAGGTTTAATTTTAATGCCCAATGAATCAGTCGCAAGCGTTATTGGTTCACTGAAAATTCCTTCCTTCACAGGTACTTTTTTTGCTGCCAGACAATACTTGCAAAAAGTTAAAATTCCCTTAAAAAGAATACTCATTTTCACCAGCATCGCCTTTACCGCATCATTTATGGGGTCCTATTGCTTAACCCTCATGAGCAATCAGTATATGAAGCCTGTACTATTTTTTGTATTAGTGGTGATCGCTATTTATACATTCACAAAAAAAAGCCTAGGACAATCCAATAGTAATAAAGCTTTGGTGTTTTCAACAACCAAAGGCGCCCTGCTTTGTTTGGCACTCGGTTTTTATGATGGTTTTATTGGCCCGGGTGCTGGAAGCTTATTGGTACTGGCTTTTATTAGCTTTTTAGGGTTTGATTTTTTACAAGCCAATGCACATGCCAAAGTAGTGAATTTGGCTACGAACCTCGGATCCATTGTTTTATTTATCATTAAAGGAAGCATTATGTGGTCAATCGCGATCCCCATGGCTGTTTGTAATGCAATTGGTGGTATACTCGGATCTAAGATGGCGATACAAAAAGGAAATCAGTTTATTCGCACTGTTTTTTTAATGGTGATTGTCGCTACGCTTTGCAGATTGGGTTATGATGTATTTTTCCATTAATTTTAAGCTATGGAATTAAATTTTGAACAACAAAAGAATATTAAAGCAGGGGTATACACCACCATTATATGTGTGTTACTTTCCTTATTGTTTTTTATTTTTAATTGGAACCAAGCTGCACCAACTATCATACCGCCTGAGCCAAGTTACATGGAAGTTAACTTAGGCAATAGTGAAACAGGTGCTGGAGATATCGCACCAAAAAGTAAAGATGCCCCTGCGCCAGAAATAGGAAATTCAAAAATGGTAAAAGCAAGTGCTAGTTCCAAAGCCATTAAAATTAACAATAGCGTTACCGATGAAAATGATGAAGCAATTAAATCACCCAATGCTAAAAATAAATTAAAATCAACCCCGGTCCCTCCTACACCAAAACCAAAAGCATTGATGGGTAAATATGCTGGTGGCAATGGAAAGGGCGGCAATAACCAAGACAGTTATAATAATGTGAAAGACCAAGGTATTGCCGGAGGAAAAGGTGATCAAGGGGTTGCCAATGGTAGTATTGATGGAAAAAGTTATTCTGGTGAAGGCGGTCCATTTGTGACCAAAGGTGACAGACGCATTACCAAAGCTTATTTGTTTAATGGTGATGTGGAACCTGCAACTATTTATGCTGAAATTGAAGTAAATCCATCAGGCACAGGTCGCTTTGTACAAATTGTAAAAGGATCTTCTTCCAACGATAGTAAATATAAAAAAGCAATTGTTCAATACCTAACTAAAATTAGCTTTAATACTTCCGACCACAGTTCCAATGTGACTGTTAAATTCAAGTTTGAAAACCAATAAAATTTTCAACAACTAAAATGTCCTATCAAGACACCATTGAATACTTATATAGTCGTCTACCCTTATTTAGTCGTATTGGCCCAGCTGCGATTAAAGCCGACTTACACAATACCATTGCTATTTGTGATTTTTTGGGTAACCCTCAAAATAAATTCAAAACAATTCACATTGCAGGTACCAATGGTAAAGGTTCAACAAGTCATATGTTGGCATCTATATTACAAGAAGCAGGATACAAAACCGGATTATACACCTCCCCGCATTTATATGATTTTAGAGAGCGCATCAAAGTGAATGGAACCATGTGTTCGGAAACATTTGTGACCGCATTTACCAATAAAATGAAACCATTGATTGAAAAAGTGGCACCTAGCTTTTTCGAAATTACCGTTGGAATGGCATTTGAATACTTCGCTGATGAAAATGTAGATATCGCCATCATTGAAACAGGACTAGGAGGCCGATTAGATAGTACGAATATCATTAACCCGATATTGAGTATAATAACCAATATAGGGATGGACCATATGGCCCTTCTTGGAAATACATTAGGTGAGATTGCTTCTGAAAAAGCGGGTATCATAAAAACAGCTACCCCTATTGTCATTAGCGAAGTAATTCCTGAAACAAAAAATTTATTTGAACAAAAAGCGAGTAGCTTAAATGCCCCTATTTATTTTGCAGAAGATTTCATTCAATTTAAATCCTTCCAAAACAATTGGCAAACCTCCCTGTTTGAATTTAATCAGCCACTGATCCATTTATTAGACGCCCCCTTGTTTTCAAAATCATTTACTATTGAATGTGATATACCTGGCAAATACCAAACTAAAAACTTAAAGGGTGTTTTGGTTGCAATGCAATTATTATCGACTATGGGTTGGAAAATTAATGCCAGTAAGGTTTTGAAGGGATTGCTACATGTGGGGAAAAATACAGGATTGATGGGCAGATGGGAATGCATACAATCAAACCCAAGAATAATTTTAGATGTTGCGCATAATGAACACGGCATAAAAGCATTATTAGAACAATTAGAGAGTATCCACTATGCACAATTACATATCGTAACAGGTATGGTTAAAGATAAGGATGTAAATGCTGTCTTAAGTTTACTTCCCAAAAAAGCAAATTACTATTTTACACAATCTCACATACCTAGGGCATTACCCGTAAGTGAATTAGCCAATAAGGGAAATGCATTTGGCTTAAGCGGTACCCCATTCGAAAATGTAAATATTGCATTACAAGCTGCAATTAAAAATACAAGTGCCAATGATTTAATATTGGTTATTGGAAGTGTATTTTTAGTTGCCGAAGTAGACCGAAGTCAACTAAATATCACGATCTAAAGTTATTTTTAACTTACCAACCTTTTTGTTCGCATAAGTTTTTTATATGTGCGATATGATGTTTTCCATGCCAAGAATATATACAAAGCATATCCCACAAACTTACATCCGCTTTACGTTCAGGGTGGTATAATTTACATTGCCATTGTTCATCAGTCATTGATTCTAGTAAACATACCCATCTATGATGAAGTGCATGTAAAATGGTTGTTGAATAGTTCACAGGCGTATTTAAAACATCTGCAGTATTTACCCATGCGTCCTGCTTATAAGGTTTTATTGGAGGTGTATCTTCAGTTAGTGCTAATTTAAATCGGATAAATGCATTCATATGACTATCCGCTATATGACCAATCAGCTGTTGTACGGTCCACCCTCCTTCTCTATAAGGTGTATCTAATTGTGCCTTATCTAAATGCTGTATTGCAAATTCAATATCAGCAGGGGTAACCCTAATTTCATTGATCCATTGCTTTTTTGTAGCTTCAGAAAATGGCATTGGTTCATATTTGCCAATGGGATAACGTGGATCAGTTGTCATAGTATTTAATTAATCTAATTTAAAAATATTTTATTGTCTTTATTAATCTTCCCTCCAAGCCTTACCTGTGCGGTGTATAAACACATCTTCCAAATTTGCTTTTTTTACTTCCTTCACTTTTTCAAAACCTGTTGCCACCAATGCATCAATGAGTGCATTGGGTGTGTCAATCGCAATAATCTCACCACTATCTATAATGGCCACACGATCACATAACACCTCTGCTTCATCCATATAATGTGTCGTAATGATTACGGTAGTCCCATTGTCCCTGATCTCCTTAATCAAATCCCATAAATTACGACGTGCTTGTGGATCAAGACCCGTTGTAGGTTCATCTAAAAATACAATAGTAGGCTTATTAATTAATGTGGTCGCAATGGAGAATCTTTGCTTTTGTCCACCACTTAATTGTTTGAATTTCGCATTGGCCTTATCGGTTAAATTTACTTTTTTTAATAGCTCCAATGGATCAATGGCTGTTTGGTATAATCCAACAAACAATTCAATGAGTTCAGTTAAAGTTAGGCTGGGATAAAATCCTGCAGTTTGTAATTGTACACCAATAATTTTTTTGATGGCCTCAGGCGCATCATCAATACTACATCCATTGACCCATATTTCTCCGCTTGTTTTTTCTCGTAATGTTTCAATAATTTCTAAGGTGGTTGATTTACCTGCGCCATTGGGTCCTAACAATCCGAAAATTTCGCCGGGATTTACTTCAAAACTTATCCCATTCACTGCCGAAAAATTGCCATATTTCTTAACCAAATTTTTAACGGTAATAATCGGTGTAGGCATGATACTTTGCTATTAATAATTACAAATTTAACTGCTTTTGAGCGCCTTGCAAAATGAAAACTTACACAAGACCCCTTATCTTTGTAAAAAGGCATAAGCAATGAAAGTAGGAATTCTAGGTGGCGGTCAATTGGGTCGCATGTTATTACAAGCAGCGGCGAACTATGATGTGACTACTTATGTTTTAGAAAACGATGCCCATTGCCCGGCAGCGCACTTATGCCACCATTTCACCTTGGGTAATATTCAGGACTTTGATTCGGTGTATAACTTTGGAAAGCAATTGGACGCGCTCACCATTGAAATTGAAGCAGTGAATGTGGAAGCCTTGGAGAAATTAGAACAAGAAGGCGTTATAGTTTATCCTACGCCAGCTGCCATTCGCATTATAAAAAACAAAATTCTCCAAAAACAGTTTTATCAAAATAATGAAATTCCTACTTCTGAATTTCATGTCACACAACACCAATCAGACTTATTAGAACATATTTCCTTTTTACCTGCTGTTCATAAATTAGGAGAAGGTGGTTATGATGGCAAAGGCGTTCAAATAATCAATAGTGAAAAGGAAATTGAACTAGGATTTAATGCGCCAGCGGTATTAGAAAAGAAAGTCGCTATCGCAAAAGAAATTGCACTAATTGTCGGTATGAATTCGGAAGGAAAAACAATTATATATCCTCCAGCTGAAATGATTTTTGATTCAGTCTATAATTTACTTGACTATCAATTAAGCCCTGCGAAATTAGAAGAGAAACAACTTTGGAAAGCCCAAGCCATTGCTCGAAAAGTGATGAGCGGATTAAATAGTCCTGGTCTTTTTGCCATTGAATTATTTATTGATAAAACAGGGGACGTACTTGTGAACGAAACTGCTCCTAGGGTGCACAATAGTGGGCATCATACGATTGAAGCAAATTATAGTAGCCAATATGATATGTTATGGCGCATCTTGTTAAACTATCCACTGGGTAATGCTGACGAAATTTTACCATCCGCTATTGTAAACATTATAGGTGCAGAAGGTTTTACTGGCGATGTGATTTATGAAGGTTTGGATGAAGTACTTAAAATGGATAATGTTTTTGTGCACTTGTATGGTAAAAAACAAACCAAGCCTGGTCGTAAGATGGGACATGTAACCATTATCAGTAGCGACTATCAGGATTTAACACATAAAGCAAATAAGATAAAGCATACACTTAAAGCCGTTACTTTATAGTTTTGTTTTAATTAAAGTCTTTTTTACTTGTAATGTTTTTTGGTACCCAATGCCAATGATGCTTTTAAGCTGCAAACCTGGAGATGTTTTGTTGGGTCCAAATATTCTGATTTTATCATCATAAATCAAATCCAAATTGTAAGTAGCTGAAAAATATTTGTTTATTTTAAAACTAAAATAATTGGTCATGTATAAATTTAAATTCTCCGGCTTGTCATTATAATTCGAAAATATATCCGCCCTTCCACGGTACATTACATTGGTAGCAATATTATCACTATAGTTAATTGTAATAAAAGTACCCGTCTCTCTAGCGATTTTTGACCCAGGCTTTACACCATACTTACCTAAATCGGACAAGCTGGTATTTAAAACTAAGGTGGTTCTTGAAGTTAATGGAGAAAAGAATATTGAAAAACGGTTTGATGGCTTAAAATCCAACCCTGCTGATAAAATAATATAGGCTGGAGATAAAAAA
>Ga0209107_10002516_pt1 | contig 10187 bp, 12 predicted proteins | sample LakErihyJuly2011_2_FD_187460 | JGI IMG/M metagenome (GOLD analysis project Ga0209107, IMG submission 187460) | Freshwater microbial communities from dead zone in Lake Erie, Canada - CCB hypolimnion July 2011 (SPAdes) (version 2) | ecosystem: Environmental > Aquatic > Freshwater > Lentic >... | reverse complement strand
AGTATCTATAATATTTTGTAGGGTATGCCGCTCCACACTATCGGGCCTGTTTATTAATCCAAACAAAGCTGGGTTAGCACCCAAGTGTATCAACGAATTAAAAATTGCAAGGTTTGTATCACCATCTACCGACTTAGTACCAATTAATACTGCCTGGCGAAAACCAGCCAATGAGTTTACAAAAGCAGTTCTGTAACGTTGCTCAAATTGCTCTATGTCGTCTTTTTTAAAAATCATAGTTGTCAATTAGTTGTATAAATGCTTTTCTACTTTTTTCCAGTACGAAAAAAAGGAAGGATAGTATCCGGTTACTTTATCGGTAATCCAATCTCTCGTTTCTTCTGTGCCCGTGTAACCAATGTTTAGTGGATGTTCTTTGTAATAAATATTTTGTAAATGATATTGATTGCTAAGCGCCTCAAACGAACCAACAAATACTTGTATGTTTGGAATATTATTTCCCAAGCTTAACATAAAATCTATACAATTATTATTTACAGGATAGGCTGCAAAAAATTCTGGCTCCACTAATAAAATTCTGTTGCCCAGCTCCTCCGCATGCCACAAAGGATCAAGGTTGTAGTAATTATAAATAAAGGTGGGCAAATTATTATCCAGTTGAAGTAGTTCGCTTTTTGGCAATGTAGTTTCAAACAATAACTTTTGTGTAGCTACCAATGTTTCGGGTACTTCCATTTGTTCAATCGCCTCATACGAACTATCTAAAAATGTAGCAGTCTGATTGGTGTTTGTATACTTATTTACGTTTTCCTGATTAGCATAATATTTTTTACTACTGTTGGCACCAGCCACCCATTGCCAGCTACAAGCGTTACTTGCCCAATCCCCATCTAACAAATGATAATACATCCATTGTGCAGGACGCAGCCAATGCGATTTTGCAATGTTGCACACCACCGAAGCGGTGTACATGCGGCAATGGTTGTGCATGTAACCCATGCTGCATAATTGTTGAATAGCATTGTCAATTCCTATAATCCCTGTATTAGCATTTACTATCTCTACAGGAATTTCGTAATGCAAAACTGACTCTTGCGCTTGCTTAATATCTTGATTTAAATTTTTATGCTGACCTACTCGTTGAAAATAATCCCTCCAACAAAGCTCTTTCACAAAAGATTCTATCTGTTGCATTTTATATCCTTTTGCTAAAATATGCAAAAGCACTTGTTTTGTACTGATAACACCACGAGAAATGTAAGGTGATAAATAAGTGACTGCACCATTTACAAAGTTTCTGGTTTTACCATACTTTAAAGGGTCAACCTCGTCTAGTTTTTCAAGTATAGTTTTATAATCTGTTGTAAATTTTAAATCCATTTAACGTTTACTTATTTTATTCATTGAAATTGTTTTTTGAAGACTGCATTTAAAACGAGATATACCAGCATTTCTTTTTTGTGCATGTTTTTGACTTACGCCACTATTCACTCTTTTCCTCCACAAATTAAAACTGCTGCGTTTTAATTCTTTTCGCATTAATGCAATTGTATCAGCCTCACTAAAACCAAATTGCATTTTAATGGCTTCAAATGGAGTCCGGTCTTCCCAAGCCATTTCAATAATTCTGTCTATATCTATTTGTTCCATTATACTTAATACATTTTAAAATGGTATTCGTTTCCAATTAACACTAACTGGTGAGCCTTCTGCAACAATTACCGAATTTGGTTTTTGAGTATTCAAAAAAGAAAAATCGTTTCCATACATGGCTGTAAAATCGCAATTAATGGAATAGTCTTTTACTTTATTTATTTCCCATGTGGGGTGGTTCACTTTGTATTCTTGCGAAAGCTGATTATTTATTTTTGTATACCCAAAGTAATGTTCAAAAATAAATTCCTCTACACTGCCTTGCAACATTGGCTCACTTTCCTTTGCCGTATTTACTGCAATATGATTCCATCTGTGATTTATTTTCCATTCATATTTTATGCTTTTGGAAAAATCGGTTATATCTATTTCGTTTTTTGTAGGTATGGCAATGTAATGTTCCTTGTACAGTTTATTGGCAATCCACGCTACTATTTTATATGGCACCGTTTCATTTATAAAAACAACACCTCTTTTTAAATTATCTCCTTCTACTCTCTTTACATAAAAACGCAGATTAATTTCTTCAAACGTTCCTAACAATGGTATGGGCATGTTGAACAACTTCGTTTTTTTAAACATAAATCCAACAAGGCTTACATAGGCGTTATTTTCGAATAAATCCAGCTCAACACCCTTTGGCAAAAAAGACTTTAATACATTGGGGTTTACGGCATAATTTGCCATAATTAAATTTTCCCATCGGGCTGATAAAAAAGTATCGGTCATTTAATATTTTTAAACTTTAAGGGAAGACATACCTCCATCAACATGCAATATTTGACCTGTTATCCAACTTGCTTTTTCAGAAAGTAAAAATGCTGCCATATTTGCTATGTCGGCCGTGGTACCAATTCTTTTTAAAGGATGCCTTTGGGCAGATGCATCCATTTTTTGGTCTGTATTTACAAGGGAGGCAGCAAGTGGCGTGTTGGTTAAGGATGGGGCAATACAATTCACTCTAATTTTAGGAGCAAATTCAGCTGCTAATGATTTTGTTAATCCTTCAATAGCACCCTTGGAAGCAGCAACCTGTGTATGAAAATTTAATCCTGTTTGTACTGCCAGCGTTGAAAATAAAACAATTGAAGCATTTTCTGCTTTCTTTAATCTTGGCAGTGCCATTTGAATAATTCTTATGGCGCCAATTACCTGAAGTTTATAATCTGCCTCAAAATCCTCAGGTTTTATTCTTTCAAAGGGCCTAAGGTTGATACTACCTGGGCAGTAAACAACACCAGATAATTCATCTGGCAAAAAGTCTAATGAAAGTGCATCGTCTAAAACATTTAAATGATGAAAGTGAATAGTAGAGTTTTCAACAGTGGGTTCATTTTTATTGAAGGTTGCTGTTACTTGATTGCCAGATTTGGCAAGTTGGATAGCCAATTCTTGTCCGATACCGCTAGAGGCCCCAATTATTAGGTAATGCTGCATATTTTAAAGTTTGATATTTATAACAATTAGAGCATTAATTTGTTTACCTATCTGTGTTTACTTTTATAGTAAATACTTTTTACTACATCTATTGAAATTTAGTATATGCTAGAATAACAGGTATTATATGATTGGCTTTTGCAGCATTTAACTAAAAAGTTAGGAGGGATTGCAAATAATTTATTGCATTAGTTTAAAGAAGGGCATTTTGGTAAAAACGCATAGATACGATGATTAAAATGTACAACGCACTTTCACAACAATAATTAGTGACTAGATAACTTTAGAATAAATTATTTTATTTCTTTGTTAAACAAAATTGCTACTTACTATAAAAAATTGAAACAACTTTGAGTATAATTCTTTGAGTTACATTTTGTTTGAAAAATTTGAGGGGGGGGGTCGATTTTTTACTAAATCGTAAAAAAATTATCTATTTTTTCTAAGATCTTTAAGGGCAAGAAAAAAACCAACGCCAAATAGCACTGTGATCAACCCTGCAAAATATGGTATTAGTTCAATCATTTTTCTTAATATTTATAAGTTTTAAATATATACCAAAAGCTAGTATAGAAGGTACCCAAATGCCAATAAATATGGCAGCATTTGCTTCGCCTTTAAAATATAATACCTCAGAAAAAATAAGGGAAAGAAATGCTGCAATAAATAACAATTTATCTGTTATTGTAAATTTGTTAAACATAATGTTGTTGATTTTTAAATTTTGATTCTTTTAATTCGACATTATAAATAAATATAAAAACGAATTTACGATTTAATTATTTATTAATAGTTTTTTAAAATAAAAAGCCAAGACTTTATTTGTGGCATACGAAACATTTTTTGTAAGGCTATATTCTGGAACAAAAGATAATCTAAAATCAAAATTTTATCTCCTCCGCCTTTTTTCATGCACCACTAACCAAGGCGGAGGAGATAATGACCATTGCTATTTTTTCCTTTTTTTTGTAAAATTAACAATATGTAGACCTCCGTTTATAAAAATAGATGGCTTTGGGTTAGTTTCTATAATTAAATTATTACCTGCATAATCGGTGCTTACATCAAAACGTCCGTTTATGTGAAGGCCAGCATTCATTGTAAATGCCCAATTTTTGTTTACTAGTTTTTCAAACCCTATTTTGGATCTTATTTCTCCTCGTTTAAAAAATGAATTATTAAAAAGAGGAGTTGAGTTTTGCAAGGTAAACTGAGATTCTTCTAGTTCCTATCCAAAAAGCCATAAAGCACTAGCAGATGATTTATACAGGAAATTAGCTCTAGCTTGTAACAAGGCATTGATGCACCATTTTTTATTGAAGGAATTGTTATATATAATGCAGGTACATGTATTATTTTTCGTAAGTTATTAAATGCTTTTTATGAGTTTAATTTATAGTTTGTTTATAAAAATTGCTAACTATAAAATATGTTATTACTTAATAAATAAACACAAGTTGTTTTTTAAAGAATTTAGTATTGTAATTATACACCCACAGGCACACTATGCACCGCTGCTGCCATTTCTTTAATTAGGTTAGCATCTTTTTCTATGGCGTTGCCTACAACAATAACATCGGCACCTGCTTTGCAGTTTAGGTAGGCTTTTTCGGGGTGGGTAATACCACCACCAATTATAAGGGGTACATCAATACAACTGCTTACTTTTTGTATCATACTCTCGGTAATAGGGCGTTTTGCTCCGCTACCAGCATCCATATAAATCAGCTTCATGCCTAGCATTTCACCAGCCATAGCAGTACATATGGCTATTTCGTTTTTATCGGCAGGCAATGGGGTTGCATTGCTAATGTAACTTACTGTTGTTGGTGCGCCACCATCTATTACCATATAGCCAGTGGGCATAATTTCTAAACCACTTTGTTTTACAACTGAAGCACTTATTACATGCTGCCCAATTAATAGATCGGCATTACGGCCGCTTATTAAACTTAGGTACAAAAGTGCATCGGCATACTTACTTACTTGGTTTGGGCTGCCAGGAAAAAGTATAACGGGTATGTTGCAATTGCGTTTTATAAACTTTACACATTCATCTAAATAATTACTTATTACAAGGCTACCTCCTACCAAAAAATAATCAACTTTGGCACCTACTGCAAGGGTAATCAATTGCTCAATACTAGTATCGTTAACCTTATCGGGGTCAATTAATACTGCAAACGATTTTTTTCCTTGCTGCTTTCGTTCTGTTAATGAATGATATATGCCGTTGTTCATTGAATTGATAGATTAGTGCAAAAATGTAACAAAAAAAGTTATTAGTAAAATATTAGACGGTATTTGTGGGTTTTACGTGGCAAATTGAGTTTTTAACCACAGATAACTCTGATTTTTGCCACAGATTCCCTTTTCTGTAGGTTTAATGTGTAAATTTGAGCAATGGATTTTAGTGGCGAAATATCGTTTAAAACTGCCCGTAGTGGTGGTAAAGGCGGGCAAAATGTAAACAAGGTAGAAACCATGGTAGAAGGTTATTGGCTTGTTGCCAATAGTAAATTGGTAAATAATGATCAAAAAAACATTTTAGCCGAAAAACTTGTAAATAAAATAAACTCTGAGGGGTTTTTGCTTGTAAAAAGCCAAACAGAAAGAACTCAGTTAGGGAATAAGCAGCAGGTAGTGCTTAAAATGAATCTATTAATAAATAAAGCTTTAATAGCTCCTAAAAAACGTAAGCCAACTAAAGTACCTAAGGGGGTTATTGAAAAAAGATTGGAGGGTAAAAAAAATAAATCGTCTATTAAAGAAAATAGAAAAAAAGTAAAACTATAAAATGAGAAAGCTTGGTATCATACTATTATTTTGTATTGTTATTGTTGTTTTTTTTCAATGCAACACAAAAAACGATACACCTAGTCCTTTGCAAGGCACCGTAAAAATTAATTTTAAAAATGTAGTAAAGGGCTCTCCATTAACTTTAAATACGGCTAGCTATACAAATCAAAACAATCAAACCTATACAATAAGTAAGCTTAAATATTACATAAGTAATGTTTTTGTAAATAATATAGATAAATCGAGCGGTAATAACGAAGGTTATTATTTAATAGACCAAGCAGATGCGTTATCGCAAAGCTTTAGTTTTAATGCAAAGGTGGAGCAGTACAGCCATTTAAATTTTACGATTGGTGTGGACAGTTTGCGCAATGTAAGTGGTGCACAAACAGGTGCATTAGACCCCTTGAATGATATGTTTTGGACATGGAGTACTGGTTACATTATGGCTAAATTAGAGGGTAATTCTCCAGCATCTACACAAGTAAATAATAAACTACAATACCATATTGGTGGTTTTAGTGGAGTTAATAGAGCTGTTAAAAAAATATCCATAACACTACCCATATCTGCCCAATTATTAAATGTACGAGCGAATAGAACAAGCGAAATATTTATTGAAGCCGATATTGATAAATGGTTTAGCAATAACATAGATATTGTAACAGAAGCTGCTATAATGACACCTGGGCCATTATCTAACAAAATAGCAACAAACTATATGGGTATGTTTACTGTAACACAAGTAGTAAATAATTGAAAATAAGAATCACCATATCGCTTTTAGTAGTTGTTGTAGTTAGCATACTATTGTTAGAGGCTTGTAAAAAAACGGATGTCTTAGTTTACAAGCCAACGTATTTAACCTTTATAGTGCCTATCGGCTGGCCTCAGCCTACTAAAAATATTTTTGAAAATAACCCATTAACAGAAGAAGGTTTTCAACTTGGTAAAAAATTATTTTATGATGGAAAGTTAAGTAAAGATGGGAATTTCCCTTGTGCTAGTTGCCACCAACAGTTTGCGGCTTTTGCCACATTTGATCATGATTTTAGCCATGGCTTTAATAACAGTTTTACTACTCGCAATGCCCCTGCAACCTTTAATTTAGCCTGGATGCCTTTATTGCATTTAGATGGTGGTATAAATCATTTAGAAGTACAACCTTTAGCACCAATTACTGCACCCAACGAAATGGCAGAAACGTTAGAAAATGTTTTAACTAAATTAAAAAATGATTCCGCCTACCCTGCATTATTTAGAAAAGCTTTTGGTAGTAGCGAAATTAATAGCCAAAAAATGCTTAAAGCTATTGCACAATTTATGGGTAGCATGGTTAGCAGTAATAGTAAATACGATAAAGTACAACGAGGAGAAACTACTTTTACAACGGCTGAACAAAATGGGTATACTTTTTTTAAAGCCAAGTGCGATGCTTGCCATAAAGAGCCTTTATTTACAGATAATAGTTTTAGAAATAATGGACTTGCCATAAATACTTTTATAAACGATTTTGGTCGACTAAAAATTACCAATCAACGAAGCGATTCATTAAAATTTAAAGTGCCTACATTACGTAATGTAGAGCTTACATTTCCGTATATGCATGATGGCCGTTTGTATGCACTAAGAGATGTTTTAGACCATTACAGCAGTAACTTAATCACTACACAACCTACACTTGACCCCTTGTTGGTTAATAGAATTGCAATGAGTAATATTGATAAAAATAATTTAATTTCTTTTTTAAGAACGTTGAATGATACTACGTTTACAAAGAATGTACGCTTTAGTCAGCCTTAACGTTTACCGGAGTTTTCACTGATTAATTTAAAAAGTTAAAAGACTATTTTGTTTAGCGTTATAGTACCTAAAAATCCCAAAAAAGCGCAATGAGTATAAAGTAAAAACTTAGTGAACGTAGCAGCTTTTTGGGAAGTTATATAAAAAGATAATTAGCTTTTACGCATAGAAATTAACGTAGTTAAAATTTGCTTTTGTATTTCTATTTCTGCTTTTTGCGTAACTTGATCTTGTTCGTTATCCGAAATTTTCTTTTCTAATTTCGCTTTTTCTTTTTGCAAACTAACGCCATCTTCAATTAGGCTACTCGATTTTTTTTCATTCTTTTCTACTACTTCTTGTTGTTCTTTTATTTGCACTTCTAAATCGTAAGCAACAATTACCGGCCCAAAATTAGTTAAGTAGTTTTTGCCATTATTAAAAACGGTAGCATCTAAGGTATCGCTTACAAATTGCTCTAATCCTTTTGATATTAACAGGGTTATTTTTGAATTGTCTTTATCTTTTCTACTTTTTTTATCTACCATAAAATATAAATCATACATATCGCTACCTATTTCTGCCATTCGAACCCCTTTGTACACCATAAAGCCTTTTGTTTCTTTGCTTTTATACCCCAATTTTGTAAATTTATCATAAATAGCTGCTTGTGTTGTTTTTGTAGAAAAAGGGTATTCCATTACTGCAGCTTGGCGTGGAATTTTTTGAAACTCAACAGGCTCGACTCTGCTTTGTGCTAATGATACAAAGCAATTTATTATGGCTACTGCAACTATTACTAATTTTTTCATTTTAAAACTGTTTAATTGGTTCAATACAAAGATAGTTTTAATACATTTTACGTTGCATGCATATTTTAAAACATTATTAAAAAATAACAAAGTAAATTTGAAAAATTTTAAACAACTTGAGTAGTGTTAAAAAATTAGCGGGGCAAACACTTTGGTATGGTGTAAGCAGCATATTTGGTCGTTTTTTAAACTACCTGCTAACCCCTATTTTAGCAACAATTTTTGCTGCAACAGACTATGGAAAAATAACTACCTTATTTGCAATTGCAGCTTTTTTAAATATTTTTTTTACCTATGGTTTAGAAACCGCCTATTTTAGGTTTTCTGCCAAAGACGATGAAAAGAAAGTATATAACACAAGTGTTAGTTCAATTGTACTTACAACAGCTATACTTACCACTATTTTATTATTCCTTAGCAATAGCATTGCTCAATTTTTAGAAATACCAGATCATCCTGAATATGTAAGGTGGGTAATAATAATTGTTGCAATAGATACCTTATGCCTTATGCCTTTTTGCAAACTACGTTTTGAAGGTAGACCAAGAAAATTTGCAACCATAAAAGTGCTAAATATTTTAACGAATGTAGGTTTAGTATTATTTTTTTTAGTGCTTTGCAAAAATGCAATACCGGGTAGTTTTTTGGGTAAATTTTATTCCCCGTCTATAGGTTTAGGCTATGTAATTATTGCTAACTTAATTGCTAGTGTTGTTACTTTATTATTACTAGCTAAAGAGCTTTTTAAATTTAAATTTAGGATTGATAAAAAGTTTTGGAAAGAATTAATGACCTACAGCTTGCCATTAATTATTGTAGGATTTGGAGGTATGATAAATGAGTTGATTGATCGGTTTATGATACTTAAAATGTACCCTGGCACTACAGATGAGGCTTATTCCATATCTGGGATTTATGGTGCTAATTACAAACTAGCGGTACTTATAGTTTTATTCATTCAAGCATTTAGGTTAGGTGCAGAGCCCTTCTTTTTTAAACAATCAACTTCTGAAAATGCACAACGAACGTATGCAAGGGTTATGAAATTTTTTTTACTAGCTTGTTGTTTTTGCTTTTTAGGGGTTGTCCTTTTCTTAGACGTATGGAAATATTTTATGGGCAAAAGCCACCCAGAATATTGGACAGGTTTAAAGGTAGTACCCATTTTAATGTTGGCTAAATTATTTTTGGGTGTTTATTATAATTTATCTGTTTGGTATAAGCTTACCGGAAAAAATTTAATTGGTGCTTGGATAACATTGGGCGGTGCCGCTATTACAATTATTATCAATTTTATTTTTATACCTACTTTAGGCTACATGGCTTGTGCCATTGCTACACTTTGCTGTTATGCATTTATGATGATAGCCTCCTACAAACTAGGGCAAAAATATTACCCTATACCTTATGCCTGGAAAAAACTTACCGCTTACGTAGTAATTTGTGTAGCATTGTTTGGCCTGCATCAACTTACCCTTTACTTTACAGAAAACAATTACATAAAGCATAGTGTAGGTATATTGTTATTTGGAGCTTTTGCTTTTTTTATTTTAAAAGTAGAGAAAAAAGAATTTCAAAAAATACCTTACCTCAATAAAATTATTTAGCCTTACTTAAATGCGAAAGATCTTACACTATCTTTTTAAAAAACCACTTACGTGGTCTACTAATAAATTTTCCGGAGCCCCCAATAAAGAAGTTGTTTTTACCTAATTAGATAAATTGCATAAAGGAAGGAGAGAA
>Ga0209107_10002515_pt1 | contig 10191 bp, 12 predicted proteins | sample LakErihyJuly2011_2_FD_187460 | JGI IMG/M metagenome (GOLD analysis project Ga0209107, IMG submission 187460) | Freshwater microbial communities from dead zone in Lake Erie, Canada - CCB hypolimnion July 2011 (SPAdes) (version 2) | ecosystem: Environmental > Aquatic > Freshwater > Lentic >... | reverse complement strand
ATCTAAATATTCAATTAAGAAAAATACGCAAGAAACACTTCCAAAAATATCTAGAAGGATACGCTCGTGCTTTAACTAGTCGTGACGCAGAAAAATACGTAGACGGTGAAGATGAAGTTATTGACTTTGAGACTATCATCAATGAAGTAGCACTATTACGTAACAAGTGGTTAGGTATTATGAAAGGACTAGAAAGCAAAAACTTCATGCTTGGACATGTGACTCGTCTACGTACAGCAGGTATGGAAGATGCGTCCATTGGGTAATACAGATAAACTTTTAGAAGAGTGGGATCAAATTAAGCGTCTTTCAACTCCAATGTCAGCAACTGCTGATGAAGCAATCAAATTTACTAATATTAAAGATAATATTTCTAGCACAGTACATGCACTGCAAGTCAGCAGACTACAAAACGACTCTACAGCAGAACAATTTTGGAGTAACCATTTCTGCGAAACCTATAATAAATTTAATAAAGAATATATGTTTAAGGTACTAAAAAATGTCTGAAAGACACAGTGTAAGCATACTAAACCTATTAAGAGAATATGACAGCTTTCTCGACAGTCTAAAAACTATTGTTGATGTGGGCTGTGGTACAGGCGAAGATATCACTTGGTGGGCAACATTAGAAACCCGAGACGATCCTCCTGTGCCGTATAATTACAATTGTTTTGCAGTTGATAGAGATGCAAGTAAACTATCTCAAATCCCAAATTTAACAAACATACATAAAATGGAACGTGACTTTAATGGTGTTTGTGTTCCAGTAAACGCTGATTTAATGTTTGCTCACGATTGTCTACAGTATAGTACAGATCCTATTGCTACTCTACGCAATTGGAATAAGTTAATGAACGTTAATGCCATGCTGATATTATCGGTTCCTCAGCATAGCGGAGTAGAAGACAACAAGTATTACAGTAGATCACATAGTGGCTGTTTCTATCATTATACACCAGTTAATTTAATTTACATGTTGGCAGTTAATGGGTTTGACTGCCGTGATGCGTATCTATTGAAAAAGTTTAATGATCCTTGGATAAACATAGCAGTGTATAAATCCAACGTAGAACCAATGGATCCCACAACCACAACTTGGTATGATTTAGTCGATAAAGGACTTCTACATCCTACTGTGATTAATTCTGTAAACAAGTTTGGATATCTGAGACAGGAAGATGTGTTATACCCTTGGTTAGATAAAGAAAACTACTATATTGACTATGTAAGTACTTGGACAGAAATTCCCAAAGAAGCCGGCGAGCCTAAAATTGATGGAATATTCAACACTCGTAGTACAGTTTCAAAAGAAAATATTATTAAACAGGCTAAACAAACCACAATTGAAACTAAAATTTTAAAACCAGTAGGTGTTAGAAGACCACCTAAAAAATATCAGGATAAAGACAATGATCAATAAAGTAGTCCTGGTAACTGGTGGATTTGATCCACTGCATAGCGGACACATAGAATATTTTCGTGCGGCTAAACTCCTAGGTGATGTTCTAGTAGTTGGTGTAAACAGCGACAGCTGGCTGCGTCGTAAGAAAGGGCGTGAGTTCATGCCTGGCCATGAACGCATTAAGATCATAGAAACTCTACGTATGGTGGATCATTGTATATTGTTCGATGACGTAGAAGACCACGCAATGGAAGCCATACGCAACGTTAAAATGATGTATCCTAACAGCAAAATCATCTTTGCCAATGGTGGTGACCGCACAGCAGAAAACATTCCTGAAATGAGTGAACCCAACGTAGAATTTGTGTTTGGAGTTGGTGGTACGACTAAAAAGAATAGTAGTAGTTGGATCTTAGAAGAATGGAAAGCACCTAAGACAGATCGTCCCTGGGGGTACTACCGCGTATTACATGAAGTTCCAGGAAGCAAGGTTAAAGAACTTACTATAAATCCAGGACAAAGCCTAACCATGCAACGACATTATGATCGAGATGAACATTGGCATGTAGCAGAAGGCAGTTGTACTGTAGACTTTGAGGATACTACCACAATTAGTCATGTTAAACTTAAGAAACATGATCAATTTACTGTTCGAGCAGAATGCTGGCACAAACTGCATAATCCATCAGATATACCCTGTAAAATAGTTGAAATTCAATATGGAATAGCTTGCAATGAAGATGATATAGAACGCAGATAAATACTATATCATGAAAATTTGCGAACTATTAATTGAAGAACAGACTCTAAGTTTACCTAAATTACTTAAAGATATAGGTAGATTTAACAATTTGATAATGAATATCAAATATGGAAAACCGCTATATCTAGCAGATGGTACTCCTGTTATTATTAAACCCAGCGAAGGCGAAGCACTGATAAAACTACACAAATCTGGCGAATTGGAAGTTAAAGGCCAACGTCTTGGACTTACAGCCAAAAACGGTACAGTGTATCCATTAAGCAGTTTTTTAAAAACCAGTGATTATGGTGGTCAGGCTATTCCACCAGGACAGGAAAAAACTTCACCTTTAACTAAAGAAGGGCTTAAATTAAAACCCAGTGAAGTTGGCCTAGCAGAAAAGAATATTGTTGCTGGTAATTTAGGTAAAGTCTTGGCGGTTAATACAATACTTCAGTCCAGTGATATAGGAAAAATTGTTATTAATCTAGCTAAAGAAATTTCTGCAGGTAAATCTCCGGTATTATCACAAGGCTTAGATTCTAAAGCAGTAGCTGCTATTAATGATAATGCAGGCGAATATTTAGGAGTATGGGCTTTAATTAAAGGTATCAGTGAATTTCCTAATAGAGACAAATTTCTTAAATGGTTAAATGCGCCATTAGAATCGTTAACATTGTTCTTTCCTAGTAAACAAAATACAGCCATAGCAGACAGCTATGCTCTAATAGATCCAGCATCAGGGCATCAAATTAATATAAGTAGCAAAGGCCGTGCAGGCGGCGCTCCTCCAAGTATCACAGGATTAAAAATTCCAGACATTATCAGAAAGAAAAAACAATATGCTGGTGCATTGGCTTTCATGGACATTATTCAATCTAAGAAATTACAACTAGGCATTGCAGATACCATAGCACAACCGTTTTATGTAATGAATATGATAGCTAAAATAAATCCCAAAGTTATTCCTAGCAAGTTTAATAAATTTTTACCATTCAGTCCTGAAATAGTTACTATGGCAAACTCTAGTGTGGCTAAAAAAGCACCGTTGCCTAACAAGTATAGTAGTCTATGGAACGATATTGAATTTTCCAAAGATAGTACAGACGGCGGCAAAATGATACATGCTGTTAAGGTCGCTGTTAAAGATATTATAAATGCTGGAGGCGTTCCAAATTTTGAAGCGGCAGTATTAGAAATACTTGACTACAACTTTATTCAACAGTATACCACCATCAAGAAAAATGTAATGACTTTCCAAACGCAGTGGCCTGCTAAAGTGGACGGTAGAATTACGGTTGAAATCAAATCAGGCGCAACTGACCCAACCAAAGGGTCGTTCAGTTTTAAACTTCATTTTGGATAGTAGTTGACACCTATCAAAATTTGTACTATAATTAAGTATATTCAATAATTAAGGAGTCTATCAATGTCAGAGAAATCTATAAAAAATACCGTTGAACGCTACAATATTGACAACTGCGTAAAAACTTTTGATGGCAGTCGATACAACATGATACTAGCCGGAGTCATACGTGCTAGAGAAATTGCTACTAAACGATCTATTGCTGAAAAGAATGGTGATAGAACCAAACACACAAATAAACCCGTGGTCCAAGCACTATGTGACATTGATCAGGGCGTAATTAGCGAATAATATCTAAATAAAATTCGTTAAATCAGCTTACAGTTAAATAGATTATTATAAGGAATAAAACATGGCAGGCGGAGCAACAGCAAGAGTACACCCAGGTAAACGTAGAGCTAATCCAATGTTAACCAAAAATGGTAAACCTAGACTAGGCCCATTAAATTTAACACAGCTAGGCGATCTGTTAGAAAAAACTCAACAAAAGAAAAACAAATCTAAAATTTCTAAGGAAATAGCCAGACGAACCAAGTCTAATGTTTGATAAAAAAATATTGTGCTTAGGTAATAATGACGCCAGCACAGATCTTATCACCACCAAACTAGCCACAGAAAATCACACAGTAAATCGGGGTCTCATTACTGACAGTGATTTTTTGCCTAGTCAGCCAGGCTATTATCATACTACCATAGTAGATATTTTTGCTGGTGGTATAGTTCAATTGGCCGCAAATTTTGATAGTATAATTCTATTAGATCAACCAGCAGACCAATGGAGCCATTGGAAAATGCTGTTGAGTACTTATAAGATCGTAGTAGAATTGGAACGTTTAGGTTATGCGACCGAATTTAAACAAAATAAAAACATCAAAAGTATTGCATTCATGGATGATTTGGTGACCAATAACAAAAGATTTTGTGTATATCCTTGGATACATCTATTAGAAGAATACGGCAACGTTCAGCTATGTAGTAAAAGCAGAATCCCTATAAAAAAATTAGAAGAAATTACAGATTGGCAGTCAGACAAAGATTTTAATTTAGTTAGATCTAAAATGTTAGCTGGTGAATTTTTAGAACACTGTATGCTTTGTTATAGAGAAGAAAATGCAGGATTTACCAGCACACGTGTGCATGAAAGCATGGAGTGGGCAGTAAAGTTAAACATTACTAGTTTAGAAGATTTAAAAAAATACGAACGACCAGTCTTTTATGAAGTACGTCCAAGCAATAAATGTAACTTACAGTGTCGCATGTGCGCACCGCACAACAGTGATCTAATAGATAAAGAATTCAAAAAAATTGGGTTTCATTATCCCAGTGACCCAATGATATGGGGTGATTACGATCATATAGAAATAGAAAAACTTTTGCCAGGCACCAGAATCTATAGTACAGGTGGCGAACCAACTATTATACCAGCATTTTATACATTTTTAGAACGCTGTGTGGCTTTAGGTAGAACAGACTTAGATATAACACTAAACACAAACGGACAAAAAGTAAGTCAGAAATTAATTGATTTGTGTAGTAAATTTGATGAAGTAAATTTTAGTTTTAGTATTGATGGATATGGACGGGTAAATGATTACATACGACATGGCAGTAATTGGGAAACCACCGTTAAAAATGCTCACCGATTAAAAGATAGTGGATTTTATGTGAGTATGGAATGTATTCCAAGTCTTTGGAATATTACCAATTTACATTTACTTTATGAATTTTATGACAGAGAATTTCCTGACAGCACTATGTTTTTGCAACAGGTATATTGGCCTGATCCTACTATTAATGTGTTTAATCATCCTAATCCTAAACTAGTAGTCGAAAGTCTAACTCGCGTAACACAGACAAAAATGTATTATACAGATGCTAGAGATAATAAAAGTATTATCGATACATTACTAGAACATTATAAAAAGAATCCAGAACCAAATTTATATTGGTTGGGTAAGTTTTATGAATTCAATGACATGCTGGATAAATCTAGAAATGTGCGCCTGGTGGACTATATACCAGAATTGGAAGACTATAGGTATCTAGTTGACACAAAATAATATCTCTGTTATAATAATTCATATTAAGTTAGAGTTCTCAACCAACCAATTTATGATATATGCGGACTAATTCTAGATAGTAGCTTCCGACGGGTCATATGCTAGTGGTGCAACACTAGCACGAGAACTCTAACTTAATAGACACGGGCCTATAGCTTAATGGTAAAGCAAACGACTCATAATCGTTGGAGTCTTAGTTCAATTCTAAGTGGGCCCACCAAAGAATAATATAATAGGGATAACACATGTCAAAAGACATCAAGCAACAAGAATTAGAAGAATCGCAAGCAATAGACGTTGCTATGAAAAAGTTTTTAGCAGATGGTGGGTCCGTACAACAAATTCCTCGAGGAGTTAGTGGTATAGAAGACGGAAGTCCTCAGGCTGCGTGGGGAAGACCTAAGAAAAAAGAAAAATAATACACCAATGCTCCCATCGTCTAGAGGCCTAGGACACCCGCCTTTCACGCAGGTAACACGAGTTCGAATCTCGTTGGGAGTACCAAATTGGTTTTGCCGGCTTGCGCAGAGTGGGATTGCACCTGACTTGTAATCAGGCTTCGTAAGATAGAGAGTGTTCGATTCACTCAGCCGGCACCAGTTTTAAAAGTTTTGCCTCTGTGGTGGAATTGGTATACACGCTGGTCTTAGAAGCCAGTGCCGAAAGGCTTGAGAGTTCGAGTCTCTCCGGGGGCACCAAAGTTTTGGAGAGTTGGCCGAGTGGTCGAAGGCAGCGGCTTGCTAAGCCGTCCTCCCAGTAATGGGAGCATAGGTTCGAATCCTATACTCTCCGCCATATATTATATACTAATAAATATCTAACAATGATACTACTTTTCAATGTAAAAATTACTAGTCATGGACTAAGTTATTATCACCGCAACAACTGGTTGCCAAAATCTAACAGGTTGGATATTTTTAAATACTGTCTAGCCAGTTATACTGCCCTATTGCCTGTACTATCTAAATGCCTTTTCTACATACAACTTGCCCCGGAATTTGCTGATAGAAAAGAAGAATTAGAAAAGTTTATACACGAAAATTTTCCTGCTGATAAAATACATTTATTTTGGTATAGAAATAATCATACCAAAGATTGGCGCAGTTTATGTGACGAGTATTTTCAAGATCCTAATGAATTAATTTGGTTCGCAGGCAACGATGATCATATATTCATTGACTACAATTTAGATCTAGTACGTGCAGGAATGCAAACACTAAAGGAAGATCCTGATCCATTAAGTGTAATTTATTATAGCCATTGGCCAGAACAGATGCGTTTGAGCCAGCACTACAATGGTCAGCTTACAGAAGATGGTAACTTTATTAAGTTTACCTGGAGAACTTTTGACGCTATACGAATTTTAAAAGTAGAACGTTTCAGACGTTATTGGATAGAAACAGACTTTGGTGATGAACTGGTATTTAGAACAGATACATTATGGCATGCTGGAGTAGAAATGACTGGCCCAGTGTATGCACCAACAAGAGAAATGGTAAGGCACTATGATGGCTACAGTCATGTTAGCCCACATATTATTAATCTAGTACCCCCATTGTTTATACCACCTGGATTTTTTGAAGGTGCTATGAGGATTAGGATAGGATATGGTGATAGAGATCCCGGTTGGACTAATTTTAATCCACAGGCAACTAATTTATATGCTAATGCACTTGATGGTGCAGACTATCGATGGGTAGAAGCTGATATTCCATTGTTTTGGCAAGGACGTATAGCAGAGATAGGTTATAGTCCTGATTATGATCCATCTCAGATGGAACAAGCACGTGACTCTGCTTTTCTTGCCACCACACGCATACCTATGAATTGTTACAGTACAAATTTTGATCATACTGGCGGCGCTCCTGAAGAATGGTTTAGCAATCATATGAGGTATCATGCGTAAACTTAATTTATTAATTCCTATGAATGGCCTAGGCACTAGATTCCGTGATGAAGGCTATAATTTACCTAAACCGTTGATTAATGTATTGGGCAAGCCAATGATCTTTTGGCTACTAGACAATTTAAATTTAAAAAATATTCAAACGGTTATTATTCCTTATACTACACTACTAGATGATTTTGATTTTCAAATGCAGTTATGTGAGCGATATAAAGATATAAATTTTAAATTTTTTCCAATGAATTATAACACAAAAGGGGCTGCTGAAACCGTACATATAGCCTTGGACAATTTAGATAGTGATACGCTAACACATGAGATCATGCTCATGGACTGTGATACATTTTACTTTAGTGATATTATCGATCAGTACCAGCAAGCAGAATATAAAAATCATATATTTTATTTTGCCGATCTTCAAGATAATCCTATCTACAGTTATATTACAAGAGATGACAAGGGGCTAGTAACACTAATTAAAGAAAAAAGACAAATTAGTCGTAATGCTAATAGTGGTGTCTATTGTTTTGACAGTGGACAACTGTTAAAAAATTACTGTAAGCAGTTATTAGATAAAAATACCACACAGAAAAATGAATTTTATATCAGTGGTGTTTATCAGCTGATGTTAGATGACAATATTAAAATTGGTAGTAGCCTAGTAGAAAATTTTCACTGTGTTGGAACTCCAATTCAATTAAAGATTTTTTGCGAAAATCATGCAGATAACAAAGTAGAACGTTTTTGTTTTGATTTAGATCGGACATTAGTTACCGCACCTAAAGTAGAAGGTGACTATGCTACCTGTGAGCCTATTGAACGTAATGTTAATTTCCTTAAACATCTTAAGAGTCTAGGACATTATATTATCATCTACACAGCACGACGTATGCGTACCAACAAAGGACAGCTTGGTCGTGTGATGAAAGAGATTGGCAAACTAACCTATGACCAACTTGATAGAATGGGCATACCCTATGATGAAATACATTTTGGTAAACCCTATGCGGCATTTTATATTGACGATTTAGCCGTAAATTGTAATCTTAACTTAGAAAAACAAATAGGCTACTATAACAGCACTATTAAAAGCCGCAGTTTCAACAATGTTGAGATTATGAACTCTATGGTAATTAAAAGTGGCAAGATTGACGGGGAACAATTCTATTACAAACAGTTAGAAAACTATCCTAGTATTAACTCGCTGTTTCCAAAATTATTAGAACACAGTCAGGATAAAATTATTATTGAAAAAATTAAAGGTTTAAATTTTAGTTATTTGCTGACTAATAATTGTCTAAGTGAAAATCAATTCAATATGATGTTGACTGCACTTAAACAAATCCACAGCATAGAAATTACTGATATAACTGCCCAACAGATTCAAAAAGAAACACGTCAGAAGCTGTTAGATCGTTACAAATCATATGATTATTCGCAATTTTATAACAATAAAGACACCTTAGATAAAATTTTAACGTTTTTGGATACGTATACCACTAAATCTGTAACAGCTATTCATGGCGATCCTGTTTTTACTAATATATTGATTGATAATGAAAACGTAATCAAATTCATTGACATGCGAGGCAAGCAAGGATCTACTTACACTATAGGTGGCGATCCTATATATGATTTGGCCAAGGTTTATCAAAGTCTCAGCGGATATGATTGTGTGTTAAATAATACTACATTTACAGTTAATCAAAAACTAATCGATCAATTAAAAAATTGGATTGAAAAGAATTATAGTTTTTCATTTGATGAAGTACGTAAATTTTCAGCTGGATTATACTTTAGTCTCATTCCGTTGCATAACAACGAAAAATGTCAACAGTATTATCAACTTTCTCGAAACCTAATAAATGATTGACAATAAGTAATACACTATCTATAATATAATTTTAAGGAAAATATAATGGCTAAAACTAATGCAAATTTTAACATGTCACGGGTAACAAAATACAAACTAGCTGGCTACACCAATCCAGCGGCACGCAACTTCTATAAAAAAATGATGATTGATGCTGAAGCAGCATTAATAGCCGCAAAGAATCGTAAGTTCAGTGACCCAGCATCAGCACAAAAAGGTGGCAATCGCTCAGCAACACAGGAACCACAAGCATAATGGATTATAATATCAAAGATATCAGCCTGGCCGCATGGGGGCATAAGGAAATTGCCATTGCTGAAACTGAAATGCCAGGGTTAATGGCTGTCAGAGACGAGTATAAAGAAGCTCAACCATTGAAAGGTGCTCGTATCTCTGGATCATTACACATGACCATACAGACAGCAGTATTAGTCAAGACCTTAGTTGACCTCGGCGCAGAAGTTCGATGGAGTTCTTGTAACATATTTTCAACACAGGATCACGCCGCCGCTGCACTTGCTGATCTAGGTATTCCTGTATTTGCTTGGAAAGGCGAAACAGAAGAAGAATATTGGTGGTGTATAGAAAAGACACTGAGTGGTCCTAATGACTGGCGGCCAAATATGTTACTTGATGATGGTCATGATTTAACTTATTATGTTCACAAACACCACCCTAGTCTACTAGAAAACATTCGTGGGGTTACAGAAGAAACCACTACAGGTATCCATAAGATTAACGAAGCTATCAGTAAAGGTGAATTTAAACTACGTGCTATCAACGTTAACGACAGCGTAACCAAAGCTAAATTTGACAACTTATATGGTTGCAGAGAAAGC
>Ga0209107_10002514_pt1 | contig 10192 bp, 9 predicted proteins | sample LakErihyJuly2011_2_FD_187460 | JGI IMG/M metagenome (GOLD analysis project Ga0209107, IMG submission 187460) | Freshwater microbial communities from dead zone in Lake Erie, Canada - CCB hypolimnion July 2011 (SPAdes) (version 2) | ecosystem: Environmental > Aquatic > Freshwater > Lentic >... | reverse complement strand
GAGACGGGAACGGTAACGTAATTGAGATCGTAACCAAAGAACTGATTAGCAAAAAACTTCTACCTAAAGAATTCCAAGAAAGTGATTCCATGGTTAATCGACCAATGGATAACAGCACTGCCGTTGGTAATGACGTAGAAGTTTATACACATGTACGTCTTGATAACAACCGCTGGATATGGCATCAAGAAGTATCAGACAAAAAGATTGCAGGTACTGAAGGTAAGTCACCAAAGGATGCAAGTCCTTGGCTTGTCTTGCGGTTCAATACCGTCGATGGTGAGAACTACGGTAGGGGCCGTGTAGAAGAGTTCCTTGGAGATCTTAGGTCTCTCGAAGCTCTTGCTCAGGCTCTTGTTGAAGGCTCTGCAGCTGCGGCAAAGGTTATCTTCCTTGTGTCACCATCAAGTGTAACTAAGCCTCAAACACTGGCTCAGGCTGGTAATGGTGCCATTGTTCAAGGTAGACCAGATGACATTGGTGTAATTCAAGTTGGTAAGACTGCAGACTTTGCGACTGCTTCCAACATGATTGCAGCATTGGAACGTCGGATCTCTGATGCCTTCCTGGTCCTTACTGTTAGGCAGAGTGAACGGACCACAGCTGAAGAAGTAAGGCTCACTCAAATGGAGCTGGAATCACAATTGGGCGGACTATTCTCTCTCCTTACTGTTGAATTCCTGATTCCCTACCTGAACCGCAAGCTGTTGGTTCTGCAACGCTCTGGTGAGCTACCACGTATTCCTAAGGATTTGGTACGACCAACCATTGTTGCAGGTATCAATGCCTTGGGACGAGGGCAGGATCGTGAGTCATTGACTACCTTCATCACCACCATCGCACAGGTCCTTGGCCCTGAAGCGTTGATGAAGTTCATCAATGCAGATGAAGCAATCAAACGTCTTGCAGCTGCACAAGGGATCGATGTATTGAACCTTGTGAAGTCAATGGATCAACAGCAGCAAGAAATGCAAGCTGCTCAGCAACAGCAACAACAAATGATGATGATGCAGCAAGCACCACAGCTATTGAAAGCTCCTATTGCTGACCCATCTAAGAACCCTAATGCAGAAGAAGCTATCGCCTCAGTGATTGGTGATGGAACTGAAGCGCAACCACCACAATAACTATAAATGGCTGAGACACTAACATACGATCCTACTCCTGATGCAGAAGTACTGTCTTCAATTGAAGCAGATGAAGCTGAATCCCTAGCCATTGGCGAAGATCTGGAGAATGGACATGAAGCTCTGCTGGCTGGTAAATACCAGAATGCTGAAGAGCTTGAACAGGCTTACCTCGAACTTCAAAAGAAACTTGGTTCTAATGATGAATCAGATGAAGTAGAGTATGAAGAAGAAGAAGCTCCTGAAGAGGAGACCGACGAAAGCGAAGATCCATACGTTGACTTTCTTTTTAATGTCAATGATGAGTTCAGCGAGAATGGTCAACTAAGTGAAGAGACAATGGAGAAGTTCTCCGAGTTGTCATCACGTGAATTGGTAGAAGCATACCTTCGATTCCAAGGTCAACTGGAACCATCGAATGCACCACAGACTGTTGAGCTGTCAACAGCTGAAGTGAATCAAATCCAGAATGCTGTAGGTGGTCAAGCTGCTTACCAACAACTTACAGGTTGGGCAGCTGATAACTTCACTCCACAAGAAGTGGAAGCATTTGATCAGGTCATTGGGTCTGGCAACATTGGTGCAATTAACTTGGCACTACAAGCTCTTTATTATCGTTACACTGATGCTATGGGATACGAAGGTGAATTGATTCAAGGCAAGCCTGCACGATCAATGGATGTCTTCAAAAGTCAAGCAGAAGTTGTACGAGCAATGAGCGACAAACGCTATGACCGTGACCCTGCATATCGACAAGAGATCATTGAAAAGCTCGATCGCTCTGGCCTTGAGTTTTGATGAACGAAACTAACATCTGGGCTAAAGAACCTGAAATTATTATGGCTGATCATCCTTACGGTGTACCACATAATGAGCGAGCTGAGCTCCTCAACGGGCGCCTAGCAATGCTTGGTGTTATTGCTGCTATCGGCGCCTACATTACGACTGGGCAGCTGATTCCTGGAATCTTTTAAGTAGAAGTAGATCCGTCAATACTGCGAGTGTATTGGCGGATTTAGAAGCGCAAGCAATATAAAAGTTCTTTGCTATTTTACTATGATACCTCTGCTAACTACTCTGTCCGTCATTAGTTCTTGGTACGGTCCTGGCTTCAATGGCCTACGTACCGCTAATGGTGAACGATTTAATCAACACGCTCTTACTGCAGCACACAAGACACTCCCGTTTGGAACCAGACTGAAGGTTTGCTTTAAACGATGTGCCGTGGTGCGTGTCAATGATCGAGGCCCTTACATTCATGGGAGGTCATTAGATCTCAGTAAAGGCGCGGCTGAAGCTATCGGTCTCGCTGGCTCTGGAGTTGGCCGAGTTAAAATAACTCGACTTACTTAACAACATCATGACTGCTACTATTGCAGCTAAACGCTCTCAGGCTAATACCTGGGAGCTTTTTTGTGACTGGGTAACCAGCACTAACAACCGTCTTTATCTTGGTTGGTTTGGGGTTCTTATGGTTCCCTGTCTGCTAGCCGCCACTACTTGTTTTATCCTTGCTTTCATTGCTGCTCCTCCAGTAGACATTGATGGGATCAGGGAACCTGTCTCTGGATCTTTGCTGTATGGAAACAACATCATATCGGGAGCCGTCGTACCGAGCAGCAATGCCATCGGACTTCACTTCTACCCAATTTGGGAAGCTCATACACTTGACGAATGGCTGTACAACGGTGGGCCATTTCAGCTCACCATCTTCCACTTCCTCATTGGCATCTATGCTTACTTGGGACGAGAGTGGGAACTTAGCTATCGACTAGGAATGAGGCCTTGGATTTGTGTTGCGTACTCGGCCCCGGTGGCGGCTGCTACCGCTGTATTCCTTGTCTATCCCTTTGGCCAAGGAAGCTTCTCTGATGCTATGCCTTTGGGTATCTCGGGAACCTTCAACTACATGTTGGTCTTCCAAGCTGAACATAACATCCTTATGCACCCCTTCCATATGCTTGGAGTGGCGGGTGTGTTTGGTGGCGCACTATTTAGCGCAATGCACGGCAGTTTGGTTACGTCTAGTCTTGTTCGTGAAACAACTGAAACTGTATCTCAGAACTATGGATACAAGTTTGGTCAAGAAGAAGAGACGTATAACATCGTTGCCGCTCATGGATATTTTGGACGTTTAATCTTTCAATATGCATCCTTTAACAATAGCCGGAGCCTTCACTTTTTTCTGGCTGCTTGGCCTGTTGTTGGCATTTGGTTCGCGGCTCTTGCTGTGTCTACTATGGCTTTTAATCTTAACGGGTTTAACTTTAACCAGTCCATATTGGATGGTCAGGGGAATGTTCTGCCGACTTGGGCTGATATCCTCAACCGAGCAGGCCTGGGATTTGAAGTCATGCATGAGCGCAATGCACACAACTTTCCTCTCGATTTAGCTTAACAAAGGAAGTCCGTTTTAAGCGGCTATGGATGGTGCAATACCATCCTTTCCTATTGGCTATTGGCCCGTACGCGGATACCCTTTAGCCGGATGACGGTGGGAGAGACCACAACAACTAAATAGGCTACAAATTTTCCAAAGCTTTGGAGAGAATTCAACAACAACTCTCTCTTTTAAAATGGCACAACAATCTTCCGTTAACCCGGCTCAAGTAACTATGCCGGGTGCGTCGAACTCCGCTGGAGATCGTCGCGCACTCTACCTGAAACTGTTTTCGGGTGAGATGTTCAAGGGCTTTCAAAATAACACGATTGCCCGTGATTTGATTCAGAAGCGTACCCTGAAGAACGGCAAATCTTTGCAGTTCATTTATACTGGGCGCACCACGGCTGAGTATCATACTCCCGGAAATAGCATCCTTGGTAATACCGATGGTGCACCTCCCGTGGCTGAGAAGACCATCACCTGTGATGACCTTCTGGTTAGCTCTGCTTTCGTCTACCAGTTGGACGAAGTGCTTTCGCACTATGACCTTCGCTCTGAGATTAGCCGTAAGATCGGTTATGCTCTGGCCGAAAAGTATGATCGTCTTATCTTCCGTTCCATCGCTCGCGGTGCACGTCAAGTCAACCCCATCACCAAAGCCAACTTTGTTGAGCCTGGTGGTACTCAGATTCGTGTGGGCTCTAGCCTGAACCAGTCTGATGCTTACAGTGCTTCTGCACTTGTCACCGCTTTCTACGATGCTGCTGCTGCTCTTGATGAAAAGGGTGTGAGCCAGGATGGTCGTGTGGGTGTTCTTAACCCCCGTCAGTACTACGCTCTGATCCAAGCTGTTGGCACCAATGGCCTGGTGAACCGTGACGAGCAAGGCGATGCCCTGCAGAACGGTAACGGCATCATCGAGATTGCCGGTATCAAAGTGTACAAGTCGATGAACATTCCGTTCCTCGGTAAGTACGGTACTGCCTACGGCGGCACCACTGGTGTCACCTCTCCTACTAATACTGGTTCTTTCATTGCTCCTAGCATTGAAGCCGCTACTTCTAGCGACACCGGTATTAAGAACGAGTATGGCGGCGCTGCTGCATTCAACAACTCTTGCGGTCTTATCTTCCAACGTGAAGCCGCGGGTTGTGTCGAGGCTATCGGCCCCCAGGTCCAGGTTACCAGCGGCGACGTGTCGGTGATCTACCAAGGCGATGTTATCCTCGGTCGTCTTGCAATGGGCGCAGACTATCTGAACCCTGCTGCAGCTGTTGAGCTGTACGCCGGTACTGCTACTGCACCTACCTCTTTCTAAGTCCTTTGGGGATCCTTCGGGGTCCCCTTTTTTTATCTATATAAGATATGCCTGCTCCTACTTATGCTGTGTCCACAGAACTGGATGCTGTTAATCAAATGTTAAGCTCGGTGGGACAGGCACCTGTCACCACACTTGACTTGCAAAACCCTGAGGTTGCAATTGTACTGACAACTCTTCGGGAAGTTAATAAGCAAGTACAATCTGAAGGATGGGTATTTAACACTGAACGTAAGTTTGTCCTTACACCAGATTCAGTAACAAAAGAAATCCCGTTCCCTACCAATGCCTTAAGCATTGACACCAACTCTACCGAACATAAATCGACGTACGATCCAGTCCGACGTAACGGCAAACTGTATGACCGTTTGAACCATACGTATGAATGGACAACAGATATCTATGCTGACATCATCTGGTACGTTGCTTTTGAGGACGTCCCTCCTATTGTTCAGAATTACATTGTAGCTAGGGCAGCTCGTCTGTCTGCTACCAAGATGATTGGTGACAAAGAAATCACCTCACTTCTTGCAGAACAAGAGATCCAAACAAAATCAGCTGCTCTTGAATACGAATGCAACCAAGGTGACTACAGCATCTTTGGTTGGCAAGATGGAACCAATTATTACAACAGCTATCAACCTTATACTGCTCTTATGCGATGAGTACTATAACCCAAAGGATTCCCAACTTTCTACTCGGAATCTCTCAGCAGCCAGATAACCTTAAGTTTCCTGGACAACTTGTTGATTCAGTCAATACATTTCCAGATTATGCACTAGGTCTATTGAAGAGGCCTGGTGGTAAGTTTGTTGCTGAGCTGGCGGATGCTTCGCCTACAGGACGTTGGTTTTCAATCCTTCGGGATGACCAGGAGAAATACGTTGCTCAGTACGCTAACAACAAGTTCCGTGTATGGAGCATCCTTGATGGGTTGCCTCGTGTTGTCAACATGGGTAGCAACACAGGCGTGCCTGGAACATGTAACATCGTAAACCTCAAGACTGCACTTAGCAACTACAACACTGCTAAGCAGACTACGCAGACTAGGCTGACAACGCTAAATACTGCACAGTCCACTTATGCACAGACTGCAGCTGGTCAGTTTACAACTGAAGAGTCGTTGCTTGAGATTGAAAATGATTATCCTTCAGGTGACATTATCCAAGCTGTTGTATCTGGTGTCTACATCAATGCTAACGCAACAGTCAATCAATACGTTATCCAGGAGAATGGAACGTTAATTGGTTCATACAGCTCACCGCTGTCGTTTCCTTCTGGCTATGAGATTGGTAACAATCGCTCTGCAGAGTATCCGATCCTGGAACGCGGTGGTTTCTTTGTCTATGAGCTGAATAAGACAGTAGCTGCTACGCACACATCTGGTCAGCTAGCAACAGCTCTAGCTGCCATGAACACGGCACAGAGCAACTACAACGCTGCAGTTTCAGACGAAGCCACCAAGAAGGCTCTGTATGACACGCAAGTCAACAACTGCTCTATCAGTACTGTCCCAAGCAACGCTTACCTGTTCGGTGCTACAGCTGCCGATATTGAGCTGCTTACATTGAATGACTACACCTTTGTTCTGAACAAGAAGAAGGTGCCAGCAATGAAGGCAACTACTACTGCTGCTCTACCCTTCCAGGCTTTTGTTGTCATCGCTGTCGTTGCTTACAACGCTAAGTACACCGTAACCCTGAACGGTACTGACTACAGCTACCAGACCCCTCAGGATGTCACTGGTGGTGTCGTTGACAGCAACACCATTGCACAGGCTCTTGTCACGGCTATCAACGGTGTGGGCGGGTTTACTGCAACTAAGGTTGGTCCTGGATTGAAGATCACCCACAGCGCTGCCTTTACTGTCACAAGCACTGGCTCTGCTACCGAAGAGGGTATCTACTGTTTCCAAGATAAGATCGACTCTATCGGCAGGCTACCTAACCAGTGTTCCAACGGATATAAGGTTAAGGTCATCAATAGTGCTGATGTTGAAGCTGACGATATGTGGGTGGAATTTGTCACTACCAACAGTGCGGCAACTGGTCCTGGTGTATGGGAAGAGACAAACGCTCCTGGCATTACGTACCAGCTTGATGAGCTTACGATGCCTCACCAGCTTGTGAGACAGGCTGATGGTTCATTTACCTTTGAACCTGTTGTTTGGGAAGATAGGGATGTTGGTGATAATGAGACCAACCCTCTGCCAAGTTTTATTGGCGAAAAAATTACAAGCGTTTTCTTCTATCGGAATAGACTTGGACTGCTTTCTAATGAATCAGTTATTCTAAGTAGGGCTGGTGATTACTTTAACTTCTTTGCAACTACAGCTCAGACAGTTACAGCTGATGATCCCATTGATGTCACAGCCACATCAACCAAACCCGTCACACTGAACTACGTACAGGCCGTGAACGTTGGTTTGCTTCTCTTTGGACAGAATGAGCAATTCCTTCTGTCAACTGAGGCTACAGACGTTCTAAGCCCACAGACGGCAAACATCAACACTTTCTCTAGGTATGAGTGTGATCCAAGTCTAGAGGCTGTATCACTGGGAACTACGGTTGCCTTTGTCTCTAAAACACCACTCTATACAAGGATCTTTGAACTTGCAAGGATTCGATCAGATAACCCACCTGACATGGTGAATCAGACTACAACCGTGTCTGAGTTCATTCCAAGGAGTGTTGATAACTTCATTGCTTCACCAGCTCAATCAATGCTATCCATTGGTCAGACTGGTAGCAGTACTGTGTATCAGTTCAGGTTTTACCAAGAGGCTGAAGAAAGAAACGTTGCCTCATGGTACAAGTGGGAACTTACAGGTACTCTTCTGGATCAGTTCTTTGATGTCAGTACTTATTATGCTGTCATTACGGATGGTACCAAAGTATCCGTTAACTCCTATGACCTTACCCAGGCAAGTGAGCAGGGATACCTGACCCTACCAAGTGGACAGAAGACAGACGTGTGTCTGGATATGTTCTCCGTTAACCCATATCGCACCTATACCTCTGGTACTGATACTACTAGGGTATACCTCCCTTACAATCACATGACAGGTAAACAGCTTGCTGTGATGTTGTTGGGTGACTATATCGGTTCTACAGGTACTGCGGGTAGCGAGTCAGTTGGTGCTGTCTTGTATCCAACTGTAGGTGGATCTGCTGGGTCTAATTACGTAGACCTAGAAGGTGACTTCAGAGGACGAGACCTTATTATTGGGTACATTTATGAGATGTTACTCCAACTGCCAACGCTGTATGTTGGACAACAATCTGACAAGAGATGGATCACTGATAATACAGCTGAGTTGATCATCCACCGACTTAAGGTACTGACAGGCCTTAGTGGTCCAGTTACCTACAAGATTGATATTACCGGTAAAGACCAGTGGGTAAACGTTGTCAACGTTACACTCCCTTACCAGTATATCCTTAACAACGTGAACATGTCTGCAGAAAGCACACACGTTGTACCAATCTTCCAACGCAACAAGAATCTACGGATTCGCATTGTCGGTGATACACCGTTCCCAGTAAGCCTACTTGGCTGTAGCTGGGAAGGGCTATATAAACGACGCTTCTACACCCGGAACTGACATGACACAAGAGAGCCATTCGGCAGTAACTATTAGGCCAGCTACAGTAGGTGATATACCAGCAATCGTTGATAATTTACTGGCAGCTGCTAGGGAAGACATCACAAGAGCTGGTGAGAACCCTGTATTGATGATGCTATTAGACATGGCATTATACAAAACAAGTATTAGCTTTAGTCCTGATGGTAAGCCACTGGCTCTCTTTGGCGTGAATGAAAATGGAAACATCTGGATGCACATGACTGATGAAGTGATGAAGTATCCAAAAGCTTTCATGAAAGCAGCAAAGCTATGGCTGAGCAGCCAACCGTACAAGTTACTGTACAACTACATCGATATTAACAACACAGCCCTACTGAAGATGGTCAAGAGACTTGGCTTCAAATTCTTAAGGGTTGTACCTCAAACAAGAAACAACCTTTATTACGTGGAGTTCGTACGTCTATGGATCCCTTAGTTGGCGGTCTGATAATGGGTGGCTTGTCTGGGATCTCATCCATTTTTGGAGGCAGTTCTCAGGCAGCAGCAGCAGCCTATCAAAATACGCTAAGCAAAGAAAGAACAAGAATTAGTAATGCCTACAAGGAACGGGCATTTGGTCGTGCAACTGATGCAACAAAAGAGCAGATTGGTGAGAACCTAAATGCTTACAGCAGAGCCACAGCTCAAGAGAGGGCAAGGTTCAATGAACAACTGTATGGCTTCTCTACGCAGCGTCAGAGCGCCATTAAGGACCTTGTACAAACACAAGGTATGGCTAATGCCTCTGAGCGTTATGGGCGCAGTGCAGGCCGTATGAAGGCTGTAGAGATCATGGGTAACTACGGTCGTAATCAACAGATTTTCACTGACAGTGTTGCTAGTGCTGGAAGGCAGTACAACCGTAACCAGGATGCTTATGCTCGTGCACGTTATGAAGCTGATCGTGGTGCTGTAGCGCAGCTCTCGGCAGCTGGTGAAAGCTATCTCCCAGAAATGGCTCAAACCAGTTACCAAGGAAACAACAGCTTCCTGACAATTGCCAATGGTCTCCTATCTGGCGCACAGTCTGGACTAAGCATGTACAGCTCACTTAAAGGTTAATAGGGATGCCAGAAATTAAGCCATTAGAAGGGGAAGAGAAGTTTCAGGGTTATACCGAAAAAGCTCAATTTGATCCCATTAACGTACCTGATCCTAACCAAGGATTAAGTGGGTTACTTAGCACTGTTAATGCAAGCTTCCAAAACATGTCTGCTAGCGGTCAGCAGCAGTATGAACAGGAAGCTTACAAATGGGCACAGCTATCTCAATTCTCTGAAACACTAACCAAGGCTATCGGCACCGGTTATAAAATGTATGATGAGAATGCAAAAGACCAGGCCCTTGCTGAGTTTAATCAAGATGAGCGTGCACAGCAGGAAGCTCTAGCCCGGTATCAACCACTAGAGAACACACTAAATGCTGTCAATGCGGCTCATGATGAACAAGCCCTAGCAGCTCAGAAGGCTGGTGCTCCCATTGAGATCACCGAAAAGATGAAGTCCATGGGTGGCCGTAAGGGCTACTGGTACAAGATTCTTGCTGCTAAAGATGCTGGTGAAAACCTGAAGAGTTGGATTCAAGACCAAGAAACTAACAACACAACTGTTGTTGAGTTTGAAGGTAAGAAGATGGCCATCAATGACCCACGTTGGGATCCAGCTGAAAGGGCTGGTCTACGTGCACAGTTGGAGGTTAAATACCAACGAGCAAAGGGTCTTGACCAGATCAACCCTGGG
>Ga0209107_10002512_pt1 | contig 10193 bp, 7 predicted proteins | sample LakErihyJuly2011_2_FD_187460 | JGI IMG/M metagenome (GOLD analysis project Ga0209107, IMG submission 187460) | Freshwater microbial communities from dead zone in Lake Erie, Canada - CCB hypolimnion July 2011 (SPAdes) (version 2) | ecosystem: Environmental > Aquatic > Freshwater > Lentic >... | reverse complement strand
ATTTCCAGGTTTGTAAATCCAGCCACAGCGAACATCCTTGTTTGGATTCTGCGTGTTCATGAGGCTATCAATGGGCGTCGTTTTACAGAGGTTGCTTTCAGATTCCAGATTGATATTCAGATCCACACTTGTAGCATATTTGTCAAGTTCAATATCGCGCAGCATTGGTTGTCGGGTATTGGGGTCCCAAGACGCCAAAGCGCCGCGTGAATTGGCAAGGATCTGAGAGGGTACGGACCCTGTATTTGTTTGAATTGCCGTCGGATACATATTGGGATACTGTTGGTTAAATGTTGCCGTTTGACGGGCTACATATGCGGAATGAGGAGAAGAGTTAAACCCTTCTGCTGATTCATTTTTCAGTGCCGCGAGAGCACGAAACATCCTATTGGTTTTATAGAATAAAAACCGACTAATTCATCATAGTCCATTCACCATTTGACGCAAAAAGTGTATTAGATCCTTGTTTACAAATGACAATAAGACCAGCAGGACCGCCACGATTTGCGGCGCTGATTTCTATTTTGCTTTCACCAGTGGGCAGATTCACTTGCCAACTCGTGATATTTCCAGATGTATTTCCAATTAAATTATCATTAATCATTAGAGAACCACTATTATCAATGGCGGCTGTAATTGTGGCTGTAATTGGCGCACCGCTCGTATTGTTATATCTGTAGAAGAAACGGCGGAACTCCCAACTAGGTTCGTTATTCGCAGCAGACGCAAAGGACCAAATCCATCTCGCTGAGCCATCGTCAGGGAAATTCGGCGCCCACCATTTGCCCCAGGGACTCATGCCAAACGGCCCCATTACAGCAACGGGCACCGATGCCTTGGACCAATCAAATGGCGCGTAATTCAGTTTCTGGAGCACGGACTTGGTGCGACCGGTATTGGAATCAAGAACGCTCACCAGTTTACCATTATAAGTACAATAGCGGAGACTCTTGAGTGTTCCTATAAAGGGCGCATTACCGTATTTTGTTGGTGCGTTGAATATCGCATCGCCCACATAGGTTGGCCCAGGAACCGTGGCCACCGCTTCTTCGTTTAAGCCGCCCGTTACTTTAATTTTGATAACGCTATTTTCAGCTGTTACAATTACAGTAGATTCCGTGTTAAGAGGGAGTTCACCGTTTGTATTGACAGACCAGTTTTGATTGGTGCTTGTGGAAAGGCTCACATGGAGACGCGTAGTGTTAGGCCAGAACCAAATTCCAGGTACGCGGTCACCAAATGTAAAGGTATCCTTATCTGTCGCGGTAATTTGAAGGATGCTTGGCCACATGCCATTTCCAGGTGGAAACTTGGCTGTAGGATTGATTGTGAATTTGATAATCCAGTTTTGTTTGACCTGTACGCGACGAGTATATGCTCCTGGTGAAGGATTTGACAGAGACGATACAAATAACTCTGGCGTACATGATGTATCATCTGCCGCACCGGGACCAATCGTATTAGATGGCGGAGGCAGCAAATCAACACCATAGCATTGTCCCAGAGCCTCTTTGCGCGTAGCATCTGGCAAGGAATTGTCATTCGCTTTCAAGTGGATTTGGTTGTAGAATTGTTTGACCCCACTGACGCCGCCACTCTTGTTGGCCGCCGCAATAGCAGCCGCATTTGGTTGGCCATTTCTGCCAATGGGCGCCATAGTGCCAGTCTGTGTACAATATTGTACCGCATTACCGCTCAAACTTGTTGTCTTCAATGTATTTGTATACGTTGGCCCCAAGCTTCCAGGATTGGCGTCCTCCGCACCCTTATTGAGCCAAATATAGTTCAAACATTCGGTGCTTAGAGGACCGCTGGTCTTGTCATCGCCGTCGCAGGGGCTCAATATACGTTTTCCAGTACAGAATCGTGAAGATTCATCCCATTCTGGAAGTGTCATCTTTTGCCCGTTACGTTGGCCGCTATAGGACTCTTGGCTAGCGGTATATACACGACCAGCAATTTCAGCAATATTCAGCAACTTGCCATTTGCGCCAGTCATGAGCGCCTTTGCTCTCGCCGCGTCGCTTGGATATCCTTCACCAGTCGCTGCGCAACCAGAATTTGTGAAAAGCCCTTGGAGACAATCCTGCGAGTATTGCCCTGGCTGTTGGCCCTTCTTGAAACACGCACCGCTGTTTAAGAATTCAGCACTGGAGGCCTTTGTGATATAAGGTGCGGCGGCGCAACCTGCCGCTTCGGGCTCAGAGGGGTCAAGAAAGGTAAAGACGTTTTGTAGGGGTAGTGACATGCTGGATTTTCCACGCGCAGGTCGGATGACTGTATACGAATCTCCATTGATGGACATGAAACCGGCCATGCGAGGCTTTTGACCGGAAACGGAATCGGACTGAATTAATCTGATAATGTCTACTGTAAATGTCCCAGAGGCCGTTTGACCGGTAAGGAATCCAGCCACGGAGGCATTTTCAGGTGAGATTTCCAGCTGAATAATGTCACCTTCCTTGAAATCTGGAATTTCCAGTCGCTGGGGCTGGTCGCCGAGCTCTCGGGTCTCTGATTTTCCAGATCCAGCCTTGGTGAATTTCAGTTTTCCAGATCCTGCCAAGACAAGTGTGGGAACGCCTCGGATTGTGTTGGGGTCGATGTATCTGAATTTTTCATCTTGATAGCACTGGCTACATCCTTCAATGCCAAAGTTCTGTTTGAGTTCGCATTCCATCTGGTTTTTCAGTTGGATACACTGTTGTTTTGTGGTTGTGAAACGGTTTGGTGCGCATGTTCCAACAGTTGGCCTATAGCCCACGCGTCTTGAGCCCATACGTTTCGCATCCTCCTCGGCATTCAAGCGGTCATTTTCAGTCAAATACAGACCCCCCAGAGTTGGTGCGCCGTTGCTGTCACGCCCACCTTCATGACAGACTCCACAAGTATAGGCAAAGTTGGGGTCATCAAAGGCATCGCAATTCAGTTCCTTCATCTTCTCGCATGTCTTGATTGAATTAAATACTTCAGAACCAACACCAGTCCCTAGACGGTATGCTGCTGTATTTCCAGCGGAGATCTGAAAACTGGGGTCGTCGGCTCTAACGCGGGCCACCCCCAGGGCTTGTTGAACTGTTTTTTCGTCGGCGGCTGAAAATGGTAAACGAACTGGATTTGTCAAGTTCATGATGGGATTGAATTTGCGTTGGGATTGTTCTGTAAATTGTGCGTGCTCTGGTCCAAGCGCAGCAGCAGCATTCTGGAATCCCTCCTTCTTTCGTTTTGCGGAAGCGTATAAAAAACCGCCACTGAGACCCGTGGCGAGTATCAGGGGCAGTAAACCCTCCATCTCCTATTAGTATAAACCTAAACTAATAGAAGGATTTTGTTTTCACTGTATTTACAGATTATCCGGGCGCACACGGGCGGCAGGGTCTAGCTCGCGTGTAATGATGCGCAGAACAATACTGGTCTGGTGTGTCAAGTTGATAAGTTTGGCACCAGTATATGTCGCAGTAGTAATAGGCACCGCATTTATCGCAGTGGCAAGCGTATCCATAGTTGTATCAGTTCCACCAAAGGGTTGGACAAGCACAGAACCAGTTGTAGGATCCACATGAGGGGCGCGGACAATAATTAAATTCGCATAGCCCGCCGCATTGGCACCATCTGCTGCTCCAGTACCAGTAAAGGCAATATCAATAATCGGTATTCCTTGAGGATTTTGTAGATACACAATCATGTTTTGAGCAGCTTGTGTGCTTCCGCCAGGTACTTGATTGGAATCTAGGCCTTGGATGGCAATACGATTTCCTTCCGCAAATTGCCATTTACTGAAATATGTACTTGTCTGAATAAAGATATATTCACCATTACCATTGGCATCTTGTTGAGCTGCGTAATTAGCAGAGACAATTGTACCAGGAGGAGGTATAGTAGTGCCGCTAAAGTAAATATTCTGAATAGAAACCGTATCGGTAACACTGCTGAGGGGCTGACCTTCGGGTGTATTGAGTTCAATAGTCAGTTTTTGGAGCGTCGCAAGAGGTGTCGGTTGATATACCTTTTGACATTTCATGAATTTGGGAATCATGGCCAAATATCCATCTTCTAGACTAGTATTGTCTGAATACCAGTTAGCATCGTATTGTAACACACCAAACGCATTGTTGAGGCTGTCATCTGTGCCATAGTTATTCACATCCAGTTCAGGAACGCGCAGAATGATATAGGGGTATGTGAGCGCATTCAGTTTCGCAGTATTTACAAAGGCACCGCTTGCGCGTTGAGTCAGTGTAATTAAACCTTCTGTAGGAATGATGGCCTTTACAAGCTCAATACGACTGATGTTCTTGAACTTTTTGGTGGAAGACGGCGACAGCGTGAATCCTTGACGGTTATTACCAGGATCAAACAGCACAGAGAAGTTGTAACGATTTTCACGAGTATTGTTTAGCCAATCACGATCTGCGCTATAGACTACGAGATTATATTCAGTTTCCTTATAATTAATGATATCATCCTGTTTAATCAAGAAGTCTTGGGGAAGGGCTCCGCGCACCATGGGCGCAATGGCGGCAATGGGCTGTGCTATAGTGGGATTAGCTTGAGCATCATTTTGTATGGAAGGAGGGCTCATGAAACGAACCAGAGGGTTTGCGTCGGTTGGCGCATCTCCAATGGCGTTTGTTATGCCCGCAAGACGCTGCGCTTCCTCTTGGACACGAGACGCCTCCGTATCGCGCATCTTCTTGGCTTGCTCGTACAGTGACAGGGCGCTGGGTTCATCGCCACCAGAAGTGACGGAGATCTGGAAATCAGGAGGCGCAGGGCGAGGCGCAGAGGGAGGCATGCGGTCCTTCTGGAGTTGCTCAAAGCGGCCGCCAGTGTCCATGAGAAGATTGGATTCAAATGTCGGGCGAGGAGGAACTGTGCCACCCTGTTGCTGGAGGAGGCGTTGCTGAGCGACCTCCATGCGGGGCTGGTTGCTAGGGTCGGATACGATACGCTCGCTCGCAGCAAGAGAACCGGCTACTTCGCCGCGTCGGAGATAGGACATGAAGTCGCGCGACGTTGCGGCCATAGCCTCACCATTGAGTTTCTGGATAGGCATCGGCCCATTCACATCCCAGATTTCCTGCATATAGTGCTCCAGGGTGCGACCAAGACGATTCATTTGTGTGCGCGTCAGACCAGAACCCTGTTTTTGTTGAAGATCCTGTGACAGAATACTAAAGAGTTGTTGTTCATTTTGTTCACTAAAGAACTGGCGATCTACAGTTGGAGGGGGCTGAACTCCTCTTTGCATTCGTTACCTACTCTACTTGGCATTTAGAGGAAGTACTTTATGCGCATTTATTCAGCATCAAATAAAACTTTACGGAAATCAAGCATATACTTGTCCGCAATAGGATTTCTACAGAACTTCTTAAAAGACTCGCCCGCCAACATACGAATTATGAAATACATGCTATACATCCCACATTCCGTGTCGCTATATTGAAAACGACGCCCATTTTGCTGTAGACTTAGACCCGGGTCTTGGAGCGTGAGGTGACGCATGAGTCTCGCAACTTGTGGCGGCGGGGCCATTCCATAACTATCAAAGTAATATGCGCAGCGGCGCTTCAAGTCAACTGCGAAGGCAACCCAATGGCTTCCGCTCTTATTGTGCGGGTCCAGGTTAAATACGGCCCCAAGTATTCTGCGACCCTTGGCTTTTTCTTCTTCAAGATTAATATGGCAGAATTGGTCATTTATACATTTCTTGGACCCTTTTTCATACGGGTCTGGTGAAGAAAAGTCGCTCGGTACGACGCCGAGAAAACGAAATTCGGGCGCATAGGCTTTCTCGTATTGCTTCATGACTTTGGCAATGTCGTCGCTATTGAGCCACATGTCCGGATCTTTTTTCCAACCTTCGGGCATCTCAGGGCGAAAGAAGGTTTCCAAAAGCGCCTTCTTTTCTTTAAGGCTCAAGGCAGACTTTTCCAGAATACAGCGCTCGTCATTCACATTACAGCCCAGATCATCGGCCAATTGTTTTTTCAGAGCGCTCGTATTGGTTATCACACTATATCCGCCACGACCAGCGCTACCTCCAGTGACACCACCTGCGTAAGCAACGCGTTTCAAGACGTCCGGTGGCAAGCAGGTTTTGGCTTGTCGGGTCTTTCTTCCCACGATGGGCGAGCATGTTTTTGGCCCAGGTTGCGGGGCTTTTCTAGTAGGCCGCTTACGCGTACGCCTCGGCGGCATTCCTTCTTTTACGTGCGATTTCTTCTCAAGACCCATAATAACGTATAAAAGTACAAATATACTCTATCTGTCTAGATAGAATGTCGTCAGAAGGCACCCGAACACGCCATGTACAGACATCCACATTCTGGCATATTATATTACCGATTTTAACTCTTATTATTTTGATGTTTGTCTTGTTTGTAATTTACACTATGCCAGACTGGGCTCTTACATGCTCATCAAATCTCGAGTCTGTTCGCCGTTTAGCAACTAGAACCACAGGGTAGAAGAAGCAAATGGAGACACCTCTAGTTTGGGTATTATTAGGCCTCGGTCTCACGGGCATGGTTGGAATTATGATCTGGCTTGGTTTCCTGACACAAAACAAGGACAATGCCGCGGAAATTCAAAAGAATCTCGGCATTGTGGGCGCAGTGAGCGCAATCCTTATTAGCATTTTTGGCGTTGTATCTTATATTTACTTTACGGCAAACCCAGGATACATTCCGTTCTTTGTGCTCATAATGACATTTGTAAACTTATTTGTCAGCGTCTTTGCTCTTAGCGCTGCGTCTCTTTCTGTAGTAAACTCCTAAGCCAAGGGTCTCGGAATTACGGCAACAGTTTGATGTTGAAGGCGGCATTTAATTTTTCCAGAACTGGCCGCCCCCCCTGGCGAATAGGAAATCCCTTGAAAACGGAAAGCAACCCGCACTTGCTGTCCCTTTTTAAACGTGTCCGTATTCACCCCTTTTTCCCATCCCGTCGCCCCCAACACCCACACACGACCCATATTCCGCCGCTGCTGTGGATTCACACCATGTAAATACACTACAAAAAGGTTCTTGTACACAATCTGTTGAAATGTGTTGAAAAGGTCCATTTTAGTAAAAACGCTGTATTTTCTAAAGTTATCTAGATTTGCGCACAAGTATTCAAAGAAAAGTTCTTGAATTCTTGAGAATTTAGTGTAGGCAGATGATTCTGCATCGGCTTCAAGTTCAAGACGACCAGTGCTAGAATCCCAGGAGTGAACTTTTAGAAACGGTGTTAGGATGGGAATTGAGTTTAGCATGAAGGCATCAGTTGAATAAGCTAGAGTATACATCATATCATGGGCTTTATCGTGTGATGTTCCTCTTCCTAGTTTTGATATCTCTATGTTTTCTGTATTTATAGTTTCAAGCGGAATGAAGAATTCATTCCACCCAGTGTCCATGGCGGCCACAATCTACTTGTATTCGGCTCGGCGCTTTGAGTAGTGTACCGTCCAGTAAGCACTCTGTGGTCTTTCAGAGGTCTAAACCTCTAGACTACAATACACTAGGCATATGGACGATTTGAATTTAATTTGGTTGGGTGGAAGGGGAACTGGAAAGCAGACGCAAATCCACAAGGCGCTTCAACATGTCGCACAAGGGCGCGGTGTAAATTTTCAGATCCGAAAGGCGACTTGGACTACAGAAACAAATAAACGTCTTCAGCGCGAATCAGAGCAAACAGAAGCGCAACAAGATGAAACAGAGACGCCTCAACAGGGAGAAGGAATTCCATATGAGGCATCCCTCGTCCATTTAGGGTTTGATATCGCGCGCATGTCTATGCAGGACAAGAACTATATCGCAAGTCTCTTGGACCGCCTTGGCTACGGAACAGAAGTCGCCATTGGTAAAAAAAAGCAAGCGGTGAAGCGCATCCTTGTTTTTTATCATGCACATCTTCTGAGTCATGACAGTGTACTTCAATTACAGATGGCATTAGAGCAGCATGAAGGAAGTCTTGTGATTTGGTGCTCTAGTGAATTGCCGCTTCCTTATGAACTTGTGGATTGGTTTGTAGAGATTCCTGTTGCGGGCCGTGATATGTCACTTGGTAAGTTGCGCCAAGAATATGGCGCAGATATTATGGACTGGTCTCAGTACTTTAATATTTTGGTAAAGTCGTGGGCCAAGAAACCAATGACGCTTGAACGAATTCAGGAGATTCGTGACTGGATTTATTTTTGTCTTCAGCGCAATCTTCGTTGGCAAGAGGTAGCGCATTATATTCTCGAGGCACTTTTACAGTCCCAGATTCATCCTGAAAAGATAAAGAAGGCTGTTGCCGCTTTGGCCGCGGAGCCATGTACAGGTGGCGGTCAAACGCTTGGAAGTTATCGCATTCCGATTGCGTGGGAGCATCTTGGAATTGAGTTGGCGACCGCTCTTGCCGAGACTTCTTCTCCCGCTTAGAAGTAGGATACGCATTCTATGAATGCTTTACCATGGGTTAGCCCTTTTTTAGAGCGAGTCCATGAGGAATACTCTAAATCACCCCCAGCCCATAAAGAAGTTCAAGTAACACAGGGCGACTTGCTCTATATTTTCAAAACAGCGACAGAAGATGATCCGTTTGACACAAATGGTCTCAAGAAAGATTCTGCGTCGGCCATTGGGTCTGACCGAGCCGTCGTGTTAAAGTCTGTCTGCTCTCTTGGAGAAATTCTAGTCGTCTCATTCAAAGAATCGCCTTTGAAGCCACAATGGAATACGTGGTGGCGCGCCGTTCGATTATTGTCACCAAAGAAACCTGTGCGTATTTTAATTTTTGGACATCCACAGGGGCGCATTGCGCCCCCGCCGCCTCAGCGTATTGGACCTGCGCACGTGAATGGCGGCATGGCGATGAGATGCGATCCGCAGACGATTATTTTATATAGAAAGGAAGAAGTTACACGTGTGCTATTACATGAACTTTTACACGCAAGTTGTTCGGACCCGTATCATAAAGAGACGCCGCAAATTGAGGCTGATACCGAGGCGTGGGCGGAAATGCTCTTGTGTGCGATGGCGGCAAAAGGACAGCAGCAGGGATGGGTGCGGCATATGCGAGAGCAGATTGACTGGGCTGTAAAACAAACATCTGCGCTTCAGACCGCCTATAAAGTCTATTCACCGAAGGACTATGCGTGGCGCTACTTGATTGGGCGTCTAGATGTTTGGCGTGCGCTGGGTTTACAAGTTCCATGGCCGACGCAACAGAAGAAGATACTTCGGTCTCTGCGATTTACAGTTTGCGAACCAGCCGATAAATAAAGAGTCTAAAAAATTGGTTAGAACTTCCAACTAGCAATCCGCACTACACTTTCACATGGGCGTTAGAGGTTTACAGAATTTTATACGTCAGTACAGTGAACCTAGAAGTTTAGAAGACTTGTTAGATCCGAAGAATCAAAAACAAAAAATCGGCATTGACATCTCCTTCTATCTATACCGATGGCAAGGCGATATTGAGCGTATTCTCAAGTTTATAAAGAGTCTTCAAGAGAATAAGCATCATGTAATTCTGGCGTTTGATGGGCGCGCCGAGGATGGCAAGATGTGGGAGGCGCAGCGTCGCCGTGATGCGCGTGAAGTGGAACTTCAATCGGCCAATAAGATTCTAGATATGCTTGAAACGGAAGATTTGAGTGACGAGCAGAGATTCATGTTGGAGCGCAAGGCAGCAGAGCATCAAAAGCGTGGCTGGAGTCTGACGAAGGAAGTTCGTCACGCAATCAAGGAACGCTTCTATATAGAAAAGATTCCTATGGTCAAGGCACAGGGTGAAGCGGACGGCCTCTTGGCTTCCATGTCGGCTCGTGGAGACCTGGATATTGTTATCAGTGGCGATATGGATTTGCTTGCGATGGGTGCGCGCATTCTGTGGACGCCTCTAGAGGATTGTATTCATTATCGTGAATATAATCGTGATGGAATCCTACAGGAATTAGGCATGTCTGACTGGCAGTTTAGAAGTCTGTGTGCGATGTGCTTTACAGAAACGAGTCAAGAGCAGAATAACTTTAACATTCAACAAGCCTATCAAATGCTCAAGGTCTTTAGAAGTCTCACAGTATTAAAGCAAAAGTATCCGCATTGGCTCACAGTGTGGCCAGATGACGCGCATATATTCTATAGACCGGTGGACCGTGTAGAGCCGTGGATTCGTGATGACCAACTGGTCATTTATAAGGCCTTTATGAATTATCA
>Ga0209107_10002511_pt1 | contig 10195 bp, 15 predicted proteins | sample LakErihyJuly2011_2_FD_187460 | JGI IMG/M metagenome (GOLD analysis project Ga0209107, IMG submission 187460) | Freshwater microbial communities from dead zone in Lake Erie, Canada - CCB hypolimnion July 2011 (SPAdes) (version 2) | ecosystem: Environmental > Aquatic > Freshwater > Lentic >... | reverse complement strand
AAAGGTAGGTAATACTGGTAGGTACCGCACCGTAGGTACTGCACTGCCTTTAATGAGACATAGGTAGTAGGTACCTACCTACATGTGTATACGGTACAGAGGCAGTAAAAAATAAAAATATTCCATATGTTAATAGAAGACTTTCTAAACTAAAATATTTAGATCTTAAATACTCTAATGTTTTATTCTGATTTAGACAGCCTATCCGCTACGCTGCTGCTAGCCCAGCTATTTGGTTTTATCTCACATTTATATCCTTGAGATTCAACTAGCTGTTCTAATTCTTTTCTAAACATAAAAGTTTTAGATCTCTTTTCGCTATAGCCGATATCCAAATGTACTTCTATCTCACCAGAGTATACCTCTCCCATCTCCATTGCAATCTGCACGCTCTGAAAGGCTTCCATAGTCATTCTTGATTTTAAATTTGGTACAGACTTTCTATCAATTCTATCTTTAAAATAAAATATGGATGACTTTGGAATACCTGCTTTATAGAAAGCAATGCAGGTTACAACTGTGACTGTATCACAAAATTCTTGAGAATCTGTTCCAATATATAAATTTAGGCCATCATTTTCTAAATCTTTTGCTAATTTTATAAATTCAATATAGGAGATTTCTTCACCATGAAATCTTCGAATTTTTTTTTCTGACAAAGATGCGTAAGATGGAGGTATCATGTCTCTTCCAAGGTATAATTCTTCTGATAAAATATCACAAAGAGTATTTTACTCAGAGTTAAAAAAACAATTAGAGCTTATAGATAAAATTGAAGACAGAAGAGAACGAGCCAGAAGAATGGCTAGGCTAAGAATATATGTTTATAATGTTATTATGTATGGAAAAAAAGAAGAAATTCCTAAAAAATCTTTTATAAGATCTTTCTTCTCTTATATAAAACAGGTAATTTTTAATCTTATAGATAGAATTAAAAAAGGAATATAAAATGAATGCTTATACACCAGTTATTTTTGAAGAAATTGTTCAGACTACATTTGTGCCGGCCGCTATAGGCGGCTCTAATTCAGAGTGGATTCAAAATTTTAACCTTACAAATTTTGGAAATGTAGGAGAGATTATCTCAATAAATGTTGATGCAGTTGGAGATCCAGCTGCAGCTCATGGAATAGAGCGAATGTCTTTTTGGATTGCAAGATATAACTTTACACCTTTGATAACTTCTCCCAGAACCCTATACCAGGGTAACAGAGGACCATCAACCAGTGATGTTATGTTTTGGTCTGGAGAGATGTCTGTGGGCTCCACTATAGCCTTGGATACAAACCATTCATTATATAATGAGTTATTTGCATACCCATTACCATACTTAACTGGTGGTAACTTTCAGCTTGCGTTTACTGCAAAAGGATCTGTTACAAACACTACAATAAAATTTACCATTAGAGGAAGAAGAACACAATGAGCTACTTACCATCACAGGGCGGTCACTCCACCTTTGCTCCAGTTGAAATTAGGGCTTCAGCTCCAGTTCCGGTATATGGAGCCTATACTCCAGGTAATGTAAATTTCTTTGCTATAGAGCCAGGAACAAAATATATAAATGTTATATTAACAATAACTGGAGCTGCAGCCCCAGCAACATATTATGTAAGAATGGCGCACTCATTAGACATAGAGCCAAATGTTCCTGGTTCATTTGATTTAATAAGATCCGATATATTTACACCGGCGACATCTCATTATGAGCAGGTAGCTATTGAAAAAAGATATACTCTCTTCCCCAATCCCGGAGGAACTGTTATTTCAACATTTCCTATTACAAACTTTTCTTCAAAGTGGGGAAGGGTTGATCTAAGTTGCTCTTCAGGTACACCATCTATTTCAATCTATATTGTTCAGGGAAGATGATTATGCACTCCAAGGCTTAGCCTTGGAGGAATAAAATCCACGAACTTTTTGGAATGTTAGCACAATTGTGTAAGTACTATCTTCACTAGAAAAATAAATATCTCCATTGCTATTTGTATAATCATTTTTTATGTAAAGAGGATGATATCCATTTAGTCCGTTTCCGATTGAAAGAATTGCATCGGTAGTTACCGCTCCAGTATCATCTGCCCAGAAAATTTTTGCGTCTACCTTCTCATCTTGATCTGCGGAAACAAAAACTTTGACCAAATTCAATAGCTCTGTATCAACTAAACTACTGTAATTTAAAGTACTTGCATCAACAATTTTTGTAGCAGATACTGCACCTCCAGTATTAATACACTTTACATCTACAAAGCGATCACCATCTTTTACCACAGAATATGAAAATGCCATAATATCTCCTTAAAATTTTTAATCATACTTACTAATTAAATTAGTAAAAAAAGGAAATGAAACATGAGATATGAAATAAAAAGTTTTAATGATTTCTGCTTCACCTTAGAAGTTATTAGATTTGGTGCAGGAATTATAGGATTGACACCATTAATCCAAATAAGGAGATTTGGTGCTAATCAATTTTGGAATGGTAGTGCCTGGACAGGAGTCGCAACTACTTTTGTCATGCCACCTACAAGTGCTGTTAACATGCAAGGGCTGTATGCTTTTAACTTCAACGCAGGTGGAACGCCAATTGATACATCTGTAGATACAAGATATTTGGTAAAAATAACTGAACCAACACAGCCAATTACTGAATATATTTCAGTAACAGTAAATAGGTTTGATGATATAATGCATAACAAACAAAGTATTGTACAAAATATTTCAAACTTCTTTGATGCTCTTACGGGATTTGACGCTTCCGCCTCAACAGTAGGTACAGTAACTGACGTTACAAATGTTGTTGATGCCAATATTGTTGACTGGAATAGCACAACACCCACACTTACAAAAGATGCTACCAATGGCCTTCCAAATGTTAATACAGTAAACATTGTTGATGCTAATATAGTAGACTGGAATGGTACAAGCCCAACACTAACTAAAGACGCTACTAGTGACTTCCCTGAGGTAACGGTTTCATATGCAACTCCAAATGTCAAAGCAGACCTTGCCAATGGCATTCTAGAGGCAGATATTTGGAACCCTATAGTTGACCCCACTACACTAGCTGCAGCGCCATCTGGCAGGGATACAGTGGCTAGAGCGATAACCTCCACATACCTTGGCGGCATTTATAAAACACCATACGATGCTTCTACAACAGAAGACATTTATACCTGTACTTATACCACCTCTAATAAATTTTATTCGTCTTCTCTACCATCCTTAACTCAATTAGAGGCTCTTATTAAACAGGATGTTATATTGTTCAAGGGATGGGATGGATCTGGCACTCCAACTATGGCTAACTGGGTCAGCTTAAAGATGAAGATTACGGGCGCTGGCATTGATGGAAATGGTAAATATCTAGAGTTAGAAGATTCAAGTGGTACAACAGAATCATATACTAATGGTGATGATTCAATTATAATTACAAATCAAAATACTGCAGATCCAGGAGAAATTGCAAGTGCAGTTTGGGATGAACCAACAACCGGGCATACTACTGCTGGTACCTTTGGACTTCTAACTAGAGTCATAGCTGGCTTAGTGCATTTTAATCATAGAATAAAAGATACAGAGTATGATCAAACAGGAAGAATGACTGGCTGTAGAGTAGTTGTTTATCCATCCCCAGCAGATGCCGAGGCTGATACAAATGCTCTTTCTACAGTAATTATATCATCTGCTTATAACTCTGGTAATAATATGTCCTCTTATTTAGCAACAGAGGAATAAAATGAGAAGAAGCAAAGATAATTTAAAAAAAATCTCAGAACTTTGTGACTATCTTTCAGACAGGGATATGAGATTAAAAGAAGAGCATCTTTTATTGAAAAAAATAGTGGAAGATCTTCCACTAAAGGTATTTGCCATTAAGGTAAATAGTGAAATGAAGGTTATAAGTCAGCTTGGAACTAATGTTCCAAACTTATCTGGAAAAAATTTATTAGATCTTTTTGAAAAAGACTCTGATTATATCATGAGCTATATTCAATCATTATCTGGTGAAAATACAAGGACCTTAATGAAGCTAGATGGAAATGTATTTGAATGCACAAATAAACCAATAAAATCAGATGATGGAAAAGTAAATTCAATCATCTCTGTAGCATGGAGTAGAGAATAATGGCCGGAGAATCTCAAAATGGTTGGAATGAATATTCCAAATTAGTCCTAAAGGAGCTACAAACTTTGTCAACTGAAATAGACAACTTATCTGGTCAGATTGGCGATGTTAAAAAAGAATTAATTGAAATGAGAGGCAGGGAAGACAGGGTTGAGCAGCTGGTCAGGTGGAAAGACAAAGTGGATGAGGTTGCCACGCCAACACAGCTAAGGGAGCTATCATCCCAGCTTGAAGAGCTAAAGAAATTTAAAATACAATCTGTAACTATCTTTGCAGTAATTCAATTTGCTATGGCTGCAGCAATGTTACTACTTAAATTTATAAGCTAAGATGAATAGAATTAATTATTTTTCAAGTATTCTAAAGATTGCAAAATCTAAAGATACTTTATTTTTAGAAAAATTAAAATTTAAGCAAGATGATCTGGACCCAGTCATGTCTGAAGATACTATAAAGTATCATTACTCTAAGCTGGCGGCAGGATATGTTTCTAGATACAATAATGGAGTTGGAGATCCAGACTTTAATGAGGCTGGAGCTTATCTGCATAATATCTTCTTTCCACAATTAACGCCACCAAAAGGCTCAAATAAACCTTCTGGAAAATCTCAAGATTTAATCTTAAAAAATTTTAAGTCCTTTGAATCTTTTAAAGATAAAATGAAAGAAGAGGCCATGAAAATTCAGGGATCTGGATGGATTTATTTATCTAAATCTGGTGAGATTAAAGTAATAAAAAATCATCAAATAAAAAAAGACATATTGCTACTAATAGATTGGTGGGAACATGCCTGGGCTTTGGATTATCAGCAAGATAAAGAAAAATATCTCAATAATATTTGGAAAATTATTGACTGGGATATTATTAATAATAGAATAGTATAATAAGGAGATCATATGAACGTTTTAAAAGAATTGGTTTTACTAGCAGACAGATTAGATAGAAAGGGATTTAATAAGGAGGCTGAGTTTTTAGATCAGATACTCCATAAAATGGCAGCTAAAAAAGAAAAAGAGCCAGTCAAAAAAGAGAAAGAGATGGCTGAAAAGAAAAAGGTAGCTCCAAAAAAGAAAACAGAGAAAGACCAAGATGGTGACGGAGATGAGGATTTCAGAGATGTTATGATGGCCAGAATGAAGGCTTCCGGAATGTCAAAAGAAGAAGCAAAAAAGAAGTCTGAAAAGCATGACGAAAAACCAAAGGCAAAGAAGTCCTGAGGCATTAGTTGAACACAGTTTGTGAGGAAGTAATATGTTAAATGAAATAATTAAACTTGCAGATCATCTAGATATGATTGGTGAAAAAGAAGAAGCCTCATTATTGGATGAGATTTTACCATATATTAAAAACATAGAAGTTGATATGGCAGAGTCAGAGGATCCCAAAGAGGGTCATGGTGTAAACTATATGCTAGAATCACAACTAACTTCTATTTCCAAAAAAACATCAACCATTAAGTCCCTGATAGAATCAGGGGCCGAGGTAGATGATTGGATGGAGACTTATATTGCGCAAGCAGATCTAATGATAGATAATATTTATGATAAAATGATGATTCAATATAGTGATGAAGAGTCTGAAGGGTATAAGAGCTGTGGTTGCAAAGGTAGCTGCGAGTGTGATGGATAAGACCGCTAGAATAAAAAAACATCCCAATAAAAATGAGTGGACTGTTTATAGTGAAAAAGGTAGAAGAATGGGAACATATGATTCCATTGGTTCTGCCAAGAAAAGATTGGGTCAAATTGAATTTTTTAAACATCATAAAATTAATGATATATTAGAGCCTAATTTTCATGGTGAAAAACCATCATTTTTAGAAGTAGAAATAAAAGAAGCCTCTTCAAAGCTAAACACGGAAGGTAAAATGAAAAATAATCTATATAAACTAGCAAAAGAATTAAAGATGATTGACCATGATAAAGAGGCTGAAAATGTAATGGATCTGGCAAGGTCTGTTCAGACCTCTTCATCTGATACCGAGTTTGTAAAAGATATTGAAGGAATGGGCGCAGATGATAGTCCAAGCCGTCTAAGCGGAAAGTCTGCCCAGGACAGCCTCACCGTAATGCTTGCTTATCTAAGAGCTATGCAGGCCTGGTTTCATGGGGCCCACCATGTAACCGGTGGAGAGGGGTTTGCAGGAGATCATGTAAATCTCTATGCTAAAATCTACGAGGCTATAACAGAAGACTATGATGGAGCGGCTGAAAAGGCAGTGGGGCTTGCAGATGAGTCTCTTGCATGTCCAATCAAAGTTATGGATAATGCTAATAAGATTATTTCCAACTATAAATCACCTTGCGATTTATCTGCAGTAGAAATAGCAAGGAATGGCTATATTATTATAATAAACTACCTAAGGTTTCTAGACTCTATATACGAAAGCCTTGATAAATCAGGGGACTTAACACTGGGGTTAGATGACTTTATTATGGCTATGGCTAATAGCTATGAAACTTTTGCTTACTTACTTAAGCAAAGATCCTCAGATTATAAGTCTAGAGATAAGAACTCCAAGGTCTAAGTAATTCTTTTTAGATAATCTGGAACACTTAAGTTTATATCTGCTCCAATCATTTTTGAGCTCTTAATCCAATTTGCAGCACCACGCGGCCCTTGAAAATGAAATAGAGCCATAAGCTTTCCATCGCTCAGAAGCTTACATTCTGGAAGATCACTATTTTCTCTTTGTCTAATTTTTCTTAGTTCAGGCAAAAGATTATTTTTAGTGTAGCTTTCCATAAAAGCTTCCTGAGTACCTTTGTCATTTAAGAAATCTGAATAAGTTTTCATTTTAGGTGAGAAAGCTTGAATCCTACGCCACCATATGCTTGGAACAAACTGGAATTTACCAAGGGCATTACTATCTTTATTAGTTGCTTTATAGTTTCCACCACTCTCTACCTTTCCAATCTCTTCCTTCCAGCGATTATAATCAAATGGCTGCTGAGCTTCTCTTGGCTGAGCCACTGTTTGTAAGTGCTTTGGAACACCTGTCATATTGTATTTCTTTACATCTGTACTGGGAGAGAAGTTAACAACCTTCTGTATTAAAGAATTTATGTTATCCATAAATAAGCCAGCACTTGGAATGTTATTATCTATCCAGTCAGAAAATCCTTTGAAATCTTTTGATAAATTTTTATTTTTTAATTCCGGATTTTTTATGAACTGTTCCCATTTTGATCTCAAAAGAGCTGGATCATCATATAGATCAAAATCTATTAGATCATTCCAATTTTTTAAATCCTCATCAAAATCCTCTTCTGTAAGATTTGGTTCTTCAGTGTTCATATTCGAAATTTTATATAGATTAAAAATTTTATTAAATCTATTTTTCATCATTTCCTTCTAATATTTTATTCTATTTATATTAGGATACAAAATATGAATAGAAAAAGAAAATTAAAATGTTTTTATAAATTAGCCGCCACAAAAAATCTTTCCATGAGAGAGAAGCTATTAGGCGGTCTAATGGCTGCAACTTTGGCTGGAGGTACAGGATATCAGCTGCTTAATGAAAAACAAGTAGAACCACAGATTAATCCAGATACTATTGTCTCAGAAGATGAGGCCATACCCAGTATTATCCTTGTTGATTACAAGATAAAAGAAGGAGATACAATCAGAGGAATGGCTGAGAAATTATTTCCTGGAAACGCAGAAAGGGCCAAGAAATACATTATGGATGTCAATCATTTGGATGATGAATCAGTTAGGCGATTACGTCCAGGAAAAATTATAAAAATACCAAGATCTGCAGATGATTTTTCTAAATTTTTTAATTTAGATAATAATAAAATTATGCTAGCCTCAGATAGTTTAAAAGCTTATATTAAAGATAAAGAAAAAATGATTCAAAAGAAAACAAAAGTAGAATCAGATTCTGATATAGAAACTATTGGTTATGGTCATAGACTTGATACTGAAGCTGAGAAGAAAGAATGTGATAACAACATAAGGCTCTTAAAACTTAGCGGTAGAAAAGATGGACTTTTCAATGAAACAGACCCAGTTGTTATGCAGTGGTTTATTAAGGACATAAAGGATGCGGAACAAAGAGTTAAGTATAGAGCCCTTCCAGCATTAAATCAAAACCAATTTGATGCTTTAGTATCATTTTCTTTTAATACCGGAAGAGTTCCAGACATTAGTGCGGAGCTGGAGGCTGGTGACATTTCTGCGGCAGCAAATAAGATTAGGAATGATGCTAGCGCCACGAAAGAAGGCTACGGAGGATTAGGTGGCAGAAGATCAGAAGAGGCTAGTTTGTTTGAGAAACCAATGTGAGTGCTATATGCCTACAAGTAGTCTTCTAATATCTGCTGCTTCCTTTTTAAATCCAAAGCTAAGCAATGTCTTTGATAATTTGTTTAAAGACATTGCTTTTTTATTTCCTGTTTTTTGGATACAAAGATCCAAAATTCTTGCAGATTTAACTGACATTTCAGTATCTACTGAGTTAATATCTTTTGGCATTTCAAAAGAGAAGCTAGGTTTCAATAAATCATAAAATTGATCTGAGTTAAAATCAATATATTTTATAACATTTTTATACTTATCTACTTCAAAATGTCTTGGATCACTTTTCAATGATGATGTTTTAAAACAACGAATAGTAATTGTGCCTTTCGTTCCGCACCCTACTATATCAAACCCTTTATTTTTCAAATAAAGACCTAATATTGCATAAGCTTTATCATAAAAATTACCGTCATATCTTCTAGAACCAATGGATTCTATATTATCCAGAATAATTGCTTTCTTAACTTGCTCAGAATCTTTTTCTTTTACTTCAGCATAGTGAAAATAAGATTGTGCCTGTAGTTTCCATCCGTTTTCTTCATTAGTTTCAAGCACAACAACTCCAGCAGTTGGGTTAATAAAAGAGTCAACTGCTGCCCCCTCACCAGCGCCACCAATATGTTGACAGCAGCCTGTATCAATACCGACTCTAAAGTGATACGGATCCAAGTCTCCCAGCACTCTAAATCTAAAGGTAGGTGTGAAAGCATCCTGGCGTGCAGAAAAATTTGGTGCAAAAACTTCTTCTATTTTTGGTTTTGCAACTCCCATCCATTCAATTGTATTTTCGTATTGAGAGGCTAATGATGTTAGATAGTTAAACTTTTTAATATTGTCTGAGTAATCACCTACTAGTAATTTTTCAATTATTTTATCTAAATCATTTGATGTTTTTATATTTTCAATATTAGAAACACAATAAACAATTATTTCAGATAAATATTCTTCTGGAATTAATTTTGGATTAAATTCTTTAATTTTTTCTATTGTTTTTGATAAATTGTTTTCGCTAACAGAAAAGGCACCAACTGTAATTCCGATAGTATTTATTATTTCATATATGCTTTTATTATAAGATTTTTCAAAATATTTTGAACCAAGAAAAATATCTAAAAATAAAGAACCATTGTTATTATTTTCATAATTATGTATTAACTGAGAAATTTGTAGTAGTCTTGCTACTTTTTCTTTTTTTGTACCAAGATCTTTATCTTTAAAAAAATTATATAAAAATTCAGTACAGGTATGGTTATTATTTTCTATTTGATTCTTTAAATTTTTAATTCTATCTATTTCTTTTAAATAATCTTCATAAGATTCAAAGAGTGGATCCATCCCACGGGCTTTGTAAAGGGCCTTGTTGTTGTTAAAAGCACGTTCATCAAAGAAAATAGGTAATGAAGATTCTTTTTTTTGTGCTTCATTAAATGCAATATAGTATCTTTGTAATTTACCATCCACATTTGTGAACATTATGTTGGAAGATAAATATATTATTTTATTTATTTTTTCTTGATTTTCATTACTATTAATAAAATTAAACATTTTTATAATAGAATTTTTAATATGATTAAAATCAGTTAAATTAAAAAAAGGCTCAGCTTCCTCTGGGAATATACAAAAGAAAAATAAAACTTCTTTGAAATGTGAAAATATTTGCTTATGAAAGGAATAAAAAATAGTTTCCCAATTTTAACTTTCCATTTGTAAAATAAAATATACAACAAGTTAAAACACGGAATAATATTTTGACTGAA
>Ga0209107_10002510_pt1 | contig 10196 bp, 8 predicted proteins | sample LakErihyJuly2011_2_FD_187460 | JGI IMG/M metagenome (GOLD analysis project Ga0209107, IMG submission 187460) | Freshwater microbial communities from dead zone in Lake Erie, Canada - CCB hypolimnion July 2011 (SPAdes) (version 2) | ecosystem: Environmental > Aquatic > Freshwater > Lentic >... | reverse complement strand
TACATGTTCGTTTTGAAGGTATTCTACATATACTGCCTCATTTAGTTTCAAGTTAATTGTTAAAGCATATCCTATACTCCCTTTCTCGGTAAAACATTGGATTTTTAGCTCTTCTGGGTCTTCACTAAGGTCTCCATTTCGGATAAAATCATAGACTTTATGGATGGCTCCATTTGGATAAAAGGATTTATTTAAATAAAGGTAACTAGGAAATTTTCCTTGATAAGAATCATAAATTCTTGGATCAACGTGAACGACTTTTCGATGGATACTGTCGCCTCTAATTATGGTAAAATACAATAGACGATAGGAGTCATTGCTAAAAAAAAAGAAAGTATCCTCTTTCTCTAGCCACTTACCGTTGATATAATCAATCAATGGCTCGTCATTTTTTGTAAATGAGAAAGAAGAATCTGATTCTACTAAAAATAATCTGAACTGGTCTTTAGTCCACATTTCATCTGAACTAGTTGAGACAAGGTTTTCCGCACTTGGACTCTGAGCAACAAGCACATGACTCATAAACAGCAGAAATGATAATTTTATAAAAAATTTAATCACCATGTAATACTAACGCATTTATTAACCAATTCATTTCTTTTTTTGTGAGATTGATTCTTCGGTAACAGTAGTATAATCGCTATAAATACCTAACGACTAGGGCTTGTTTTAACTTTATACAAAACAAAAACAAGAGAGGCCAAAAAAACGAGTGCCGTTGCCTGATGCATGACTCCTAAGACAACGGGCGTTTTATTGTTACATCCAATAACGGTAAGCACGCCCAAGATTAATTGAACAAAAATCAAGGCTAACAAAGTGAGACTTCCCTTTTTTAAAGTCAAAGAGATTTCTGTTTTTTTAAGAAATAAATAAAGAAGAATAACTTGAATAGTAAGTAGCAATGCAGTAGCCCGATGCAACAATTGCACCATCATCTTTATATAAACAGATGGCTCATAATTTAGAAGATTTTCTGTGTTCCACACAAACGTTTGATTCAATCCTAGTATTACTCTATCTAAGTGCAACCATATGGGAAAATAAGGCAACACAACTCCAGCGCGCATACCAGCCATTAATCCACCTAACAAAATTTGAAGCAAGGCAACAGGAAGCAATGACCATGCAAGCTGTTTGGTCTTTTTTGAGATAGAGAATTGCATCGTTTCTTTAGTTGTGTAGGAGATAAAAGTCCAGCACAAGTAGGAAAAAAGTAGTGTGGCAATCATCAGATGTATGATAAGTTTATAGGCACTAACCCATGTTCGACTATCTTCATTTAATCCGCTAGAAACCATAATCCAACCAAACAAGCCTTCGAGAGAGGCTAAAGCTATCACAAGGAGAAGTTGACCTAAAAGTTTTTTTGATATTTTCCTTGCAAGAAGAAAGTAAGTAAACCCAATTATGAAAACCATGGCCATTGACCTTGCCCATAACCTATGAAAATACTCCCAAAAATAAATCACCTTAAATTGCGCCAGGTCCATATTTGGATGCAATGCTTCGTATTGTTTTTTTGCATGTACCTTATAATTATCAAAGGTTTTGTCCCACTCCGTTTGGTTCAATGGAGGCAAAGTACCTTCCACAATTTTCCATTCTGTAATAGATAAACCTGAATCTGTTAATCTAGTAATTCCACCGATAATTACCTGAACAAAAACCATTATGATACCTATCATTAGCCATAATGCCAAAGGTTTGTATGCTGAATCTCGAAACATTTTTATTATAAGTTAGTTGTAAAATTAAATGGATTTAAACGTATTTTTTTATTTTTATGACAAACACCAAAGGTAATTGCAACAATGATTCACAGATGCCTGTATAACAAATATTCTACGAATCTGTTTTAAAAGCATAAAATATTTATTAATTTTAGGGGTGAATGTAAATTTATGACATCTAGCCAACAACCCCCATCAAACAATACTCAGAAAAAGTTTAGCTCGTTGTTTGAGCAAACTAAAAACTTGATAAAGAATGCTGACCTAGAACATTCTTTTTTCAAAAAGGGAGAAACTGTTTTTCGTGAAGGCACTACTGCGTTAGGATTATATTGTATTCAAAGTGGTAAATTTAAATTATCTATTACTGGTGACGATGGCAAAGAAAAAATTATTCATCTTGTTAAGGAAGGTGATATAATGGGATATAGGGCATTATTGAGTGATAGTTTATATAATGCTTCTGCCGTTGCCCTTGAATCTTGCGAACTTATTTTTATCCCAAAAGATATTTTTATTGAGGTTTTAAAAGCAAATAGCCAACTATCCTTTGAAATGATGAAACTGCTTGCTGACGACCTAAAAGATGCTGAGGTACAGATGACACATCTTGCTCAAAAACCCGTAAGGGAGCGCATGGCAGAAGCGATTCTGATTATGAAAGATACGTATGATTTCGAGTCGGACCAACAAACACTGAACGTAACTCTTTCTAGAGAAGAGATTGCCAATCTTGTTGGCACAGCAACAGAAACAGCCATTCGATTATTGTCTGAATTTAGAAATGATCGCATGATTGAACTCGTTGGTAAAAAAATAAAAATTCTTGATTTACCAAGACTATACAAAACAGCAAATCTACCAGACTAAAGTCTTGTGCCCCTTCCAATGCTTATTCAAAAACATGTATTATGAAAGCAAAGTCATTTACTCGCGTGTTTATTTTTAAATTAAGTGCTGACAACATTAAATAAAAACGCCTTGCAAATTTTTGATTTACAAGGCGTCTTTGAAACTTAAAGTGGTTCGGGGCGGGATCGAACCGTCGACACAAGGATTTTCAGTCCTTTGCTCTACCAACTGAGCTACCGAACCATTTTGTTTAAATGGATTGCAAAAATATAAACTTTTTTTAAAAGAACAAGCTATTTGTTTGTGTAAGGTATTTTAATATCATAAGGCTTATTGTATTTGTTATTAAAATAACGACCTTGTATCCATGGATTCATCAATTTTAGTTGTTTATAATTGCAACCATAACTTTGGGCAAAGCCTACCAAATCATTGATAGAGCTATCCACTGTTACTATTGTATAAGGAATAGGCTTGTAGAGGTCATCCTCGTCTAAATGAAACCCATACTTGCTAGGATGTTCACAGATCTCTTTAAGAGCTACGATTCTAAAAATATAACGAGAGGTTTCTGTATTTAAGAGCAAATCATAATAATTATTAGATTGCTGAAAGGACGCATCATTGGATAATCCTGCCTGTCCCATGTTGTACGAAGCGGCAGCCATTGTCCAACTGCCAAACTTCTTATATGCTTCTTTTAGGTACTTACAAGCAGCAAGAGTAGCACTATGTGGATCATACCTCATATCAACATATTCATTACTTTCTAATCCATAATGTATTCCGGTTTCTCTTAAAAACTGCCAAAAACCAACTGCCTTTGAGGGAGAAGTTACATTTCGCAAACCACTTTCTGCCAAAGCCAAATATTTAAAATCCTCAGGAACTCCTTGTTCTTTCAATGTTTTTTCTATATCACCGAAGTATCGTTTGCTCAACTTTAAATATTGTATAGTATTACTTTGATAATATAAATTCACAAGCATTTCTCTATCCATTCTTTCTTTAACATCCCAGTCCTCAAGTGGCATTCTTTCTCCGCAAAAATTAAGGCTATCACCCAATCTTACCGGCAACACAGGTAAATAATGAAGTGAGTCATCCACTTCTTTTTCAGATAAAACTGTGTTGTTGTTTTCAGCAGGACGAATGAAATTTGCTGCGTATTGATGCCTCTTTTGACTTGTAAAAGCCAATGTTATAAAGACGCCCAGGGTGGACAACAAAAAAATTAACCTTGCATTTATTTTGGACATTGCTTCCTTATTGTACATCTACAGATTGTTTAAAAATTGGAACCATACTGCAAGGCTCGCCATACATAATTGCCCTTGCTATTGGAGTCAGCGCTATGGTAAGTGCAACATAGATTTCATTCCCAATACTTTTATCGCCACAACCCTTAATAACAACCCTTTTGTTCTTGAACCTAGAAATCTCGTATTGTGATAGCAGATGAATAAGCAGACGTGACTTGAACTCATTCATGTTGGAACTAAATGACGAATAAGATACAAAAGGAGCCAAGCAACTTGCAACCAACATATATGCCCAAATTGGAACTATGGCATTATTGGAGCATTGAATCATAACAAATTTATTTTGATACAAGGCCCAATTTATTTGCTTTAAGGCATTTCTAAAGTCATCTTCTTTTAATATTAAATCTTTGTAAAGAAATGGTTTTATATCAAAGAGCAAAATTTCACTCTCCGATGGTAGCCAAGTCGCAAGATCTATCGTTTCTATAGACTTATTAATAACTGAATTTTGGGGCTCTTTCATTTTATTATTTTTGATGCGAATGCTTAAATAAAAAAGAAACAAGGGTGCTAAAATAGCTGCATAAAACTACAAAAGACAATAAAAAAGGTTTGCATTAGTGCAAACCTTTTTGAATTGTTCACTTATATTTAGACTAATAGAATGTACTTCTATTGTCGGTGATATTTGCCTTCTCTACAATTGCCTTAGCAATGCCCGAAACGATTCTTGAAGCAATTTGTTGTCCAACACCAGATCCATATATTTTGTATTGAGATGCATCTTTTACCGGAACCGGTTTAACGTCATTCACCACCAATACATATACACCTTCGTTTCCAACTATTGGAGAAGATAATTTACCTTTTACAAGACCAGCAGCAGCACCAACCACAGCAGGTTCTCCATTTCTACTCAAATTTCCAACATATGGGTTTGCAAAATTAACACCAGGTATTTGAACCACTTGAACACCCAATTTAGATGCAAGTAGATCAATACTTTTTGCTGCAGCTGCTGTTACTTTTTTAGAAAGCAAAGCTGCCTTTTTCTCTTTTAAAACAGCAGATGTTAGCTCCACTTTAATTTGATCAACAGATGGTACTCCTTTAGGAACTATTTGTCTCACCATTGCTACTACATATTTATCGTCAACACGGAAAGGAGTTGATACGTCAAATTTTTTGGCTTCATATACCCAACGGATTAATTGTCGAGAGATTCCAACACCAGGAATTTGATAATCATTTTCTGCGAGGGTAAATTCTCTAGTATTTAGAGGGGAGATTTTTTTAGTTGCAAGCTCAAATTTATTGGCATCATGATTATCATTTGCAAATTTAGATACCGTTGAAAGAATACCATCTTCGGTTTCTTTGCTAGGAATGATAGATTTTGTAAGGTATGATACTTTGATGGCAGGTACTGTAGGATTGTCTCGCACCACCTTTAAAATATAGATACCTTTATCGTCCTGAACCTTCATATACCTACCTTCGTTGTTGTCAAACAAGAAATAAGCTAATTGAGGCGAAACCATACTTTTTGTTGTCCAGCCTTTAAATCCTCCTAGTTTCATTCCTTCTGTTGCACTAATTTGCTGGGTATTTGCTGGATCTTCACTGAAAGCATTTGCAATGGCTGTCATGTCACCACCTAATGTATCTAGTTGTTTGAACAAACTGTCGAAGATGACAATTTTTGCATTTGCCTCTTCTTGAGTTTTAATGCTAAAAAATACTTGTTGGTATTGTACTGAATCAGAAAGCATTTTTCTATTGGTTACTTTAGCTACTTTCATAGCCATCCCATCGTAGTAAGGACCAGCATATCCTCCAACAGGAAGGCTGAATATTGAGTCTATATTAGCACCAGACATCTCTGACTTACGTTGCCATTGGCCGTTGTATTGTGACTCAGAATATAAGTTAATAAATACGGTGTCATTGTCTGTTGTTTTTAACTCAGCAAATTTCTCTGACATATATTTTGAAACTTCCAAAGAATCAAAAGTAGAAGGAGTAACTGCAAAAGTCACAAACTTAATTCTTCTGCTCTCTTCTTTTGTTTCATACTTTTTAGAATGTGCGGTCAAATATTCCTTCAAATCTTGGTCTTCAATTTTTACATCTTTATCTGGTATAGAACCATATAGCAATTGAATCACACTTAAGTCTGACGTTGTAGTATAATCATTATACAGCATCTCTCCGGCCCACTTTGGAGCATAGATAGTCTTGGAAAGGAGTCCAGTATATTTTGTGTTATGTCTATCATCAACAATATATTTTTCCAAGTTAGTCCAAATTTTTCTCTTCTGACCTGGTTCAAAACCTTCTTGAGGTTTATCTAAACTAGTTACAAATTGTTTCACAGCCATGCTGTTCACACCACCAGTAGCTGGATCTGGAAAATTTTGTTTCATTACAGGATGAGCAAATTTGCCTTGAGTCAATTCGAGTTTCTCTTCAGTAGTAACTAAAAGACCATTTTCCTGATATACCTTATCCATGATGGTACTAGTTTTCAACTCATTCCATGTTTGTTCTCTAATTTGCTGTCTTTCTTCTTCACTGATGTTTTGGTTACCATCTCTTTTGTTTAGCAAAAAGTTAGCTTCGTTTTCGTTTATCTTTTTGTCAAAATCTTGGGGACTAATGGAAGTTCCATTAATATTAGCTAAGGTAGTTTTGCTACCATTAAATAAGCCATTGACATTCTGTAACTCACTGCTGATAAGGAATAAAAATAAGACTATCCCAATAATAAAGGCTAATTTCCATCCTAGCCCACGTATTTTACCTATAACTGCCATTTAAGTGTTTGTTTAGTAATGTTTACTTAAAAAAAGAAGTGCAAAAATAAGGGTTATTGGCCCTATATGCAATGTATCTTAGAAATAAATAAAATTGTTAACAGAGTTGGATTACAGGATATTAGACAAAAACCAACTAAATATCCAAAAAATTCATGAATTCATCGTATCGTTCTTTTAAATCCTGGATGTATTCCTTTTCTTGAAAGGAAGCTAGGATTGTGTATTGGAATCTTTCGAATGTATTTAATAGCGACGATAAATCTGTCTTGTCGAGTTTCATCGTAATTTCAATAGTTGACTTATCTCTTAGTATATTTACATATAAGGCAAGTACTTTGATATCACAAGAATCAACAATTCTAGAGATTTCTGAGAGTGAATAGCTATTTATGGCTGTTTCTAAAATAATGATTGCTCCAGGCTCAGTCAGGGAATTAATATTAGAAAAATACCTAAACAGACTTTGCAAAGTGATGGTTCCAATAAACAAGTTATCATCCTCCAAAACGGGTATCAATGAGAGATTATTCTCTGCTGCAATTTTTATTACTTCAAAAATATGCATATTGGCTTTCACAAAAGGATGTGTTAAGGCATATGGTAAATCTTTAAGTGGAAGGTCCATGTCTTGAATATCAAGGATAGCTTCATCCGTTAACAAGCCCACATACTTTTTGTTTTCGTCAACCACTGGAAGCATTTCAATCCCAAATTCCTGCATCTGATCGAGGGCTTTGGAGGCACTATCTTGGAGATTTAGAGCTGGAATGGTATCTGCTATCAGTTGTCTTGCTATCATAATGCAATATTATATAGAATAATGTATTCTCAAATTAAAATTCAACAATTAACATGCTTTAAATTTAATCTCACTTTGAAAAGATAAACGTAAATTTGCATTCTTGATTGTGCAAACAATTCATTTCTTCAAAAAGCCCTTTTAAAGCACTATATTATTTCAGCAACAAAAATGTTGTTTCTACAAGATGATACAATCTACCCAAGGAATTGTTCTACAAACGCTTAAATATGGCGAGTCTAGCCTTATCTGTAGGATATATACCGAAAAATTTGGACTTGTTTCATACATGGTAAATGGCGTTAGATCGAGTAAATCTATTGGAAAAGCTGTTTTGTTACAAGCGGGAAACATTTTAGATCTTGAAGTGTACAATAGAGAGAATAAAAATCTTCAGCACGTGAAGGAATATAAACTGGCACACCTTTTCAAACATATCTCGCATCATATCATTAAGACAAGCATTTGTCTTTTTACTTTGGAACTTCTAAACCACTCCATCCAAGAACAAGAAAACAACGATTCTCTTTACCATTTTATAATCAACAGCATCTTACATTTAGATAAAATGGATTGTGATGATGTTGCGTTTCCTGTATGGTTTGCTATTCAGTTGAGCAAACAGATAGGCTATGAACCTGGAAATGAGTTCGACAACCTGCATCCTTTTTTTAGTCTTAAGGAGGGATTGTTTCATTCTGTTCCTCAAGACGAATACTCGATTAACAGGACATTTAGCCGATATTGGAATGAGGTGCTGCAACAGGAATTTCCTGTAAATATTTATGAAAAAAACCAAGAAAGAAGAGAGATGTTAGATGCAGTGCAGCTTTATTTTCGTTATCATATCGAAAATTTTAAACCCCTAAAATCACCGCCAATTCTACATCAGGTGCTATCTTAGCACATGCAGTCTATCCGCATCTAGCTTCACCATAATCATTAAAAGCAAAGTAAAGGCAAGCAAAGAAGAGCCGCCATAGCTAATGAAGGGCAGAGGTATGCCAATCACAGGAACAACTCCAATAGTCATTCCAATATTAATTAAAAAATGAAAAAACAAAATACATGCAACGCTGTAACCATAGATTCTACTAAATTTAGATCTTTGTCTGTCTGCCATCCACACAAGTCGCAATAGTAAACCAATGTATAATCCAAGTATTAACGTTGTTCCCCAGAAGCCCTCTTCTTCTCCAATGGTACAAAAAATAAAATCTGTCGTTTGCTCTGGTACAAACTCAAATTTTGTTTGCGTTCCCTTTAGAAAACCTTTACCGAGTAATCCTCCTGATCCAATAGCAATGATGGATTGACGAATATTCCAATCATCAAATTTACGATGTTTTTTTTCGCCAGTATGGGACTTTAAGACTACCTCTTCTTTAACTAAAGGCTTGTTAATAGTTTGCTTGGAACTAATTCGAAGTGTGTAATCAATTCTGGCTCTTTGATAATCCTTCATGACTTTGTTATAGATAAAATCTACCGAATAGCCATAACCAATTACAAAACAATGCAAGAACACAATAAGCATGATCGCTCTTATACTTTTTTTAAAATTGTAGTATATAAAAAAGGACAAAGAAACTAAAACAAGTATTGCGAGAACCAGTGCTCCAAATTTCAGCGCCACAATGCTAAATAGCAGAAGTAAGAATGGAACAATAAGAAATAAAGGGTTTAAGCCTTCTCGATATAATACAATAACAAAGGAACAGAACACCAACATTGAACCTAAATCAGGTTGCATAAGTACAAGTGCTGCAGGCAATCCAATAATAGCAAATGCAGTAAGCATATTCCTCATGTTCTTTATCTCAATATTTTGATTGGATAAAAACTTTGCTAATGCAAGTGCTGTGCAAAACTTAGCAAATTCTGCTGGTTGAATTCCAAATGAACCAATACCAAACCATGATTTATTACCATGGATTTCTTTGCCAACGACTAATACCGCAACCAATAAAAGTATTGAAATGATATAACTTAGATACGCAAGAGATGTAAAGAATTTACTGTCTACTAATAAGACAAAAGTTACCATCACAATGCAGATAGCCACCCACATCATTTGTTTTCCAAATGACGTTTTTATATCAAATACTTGTGCAAAAGAAGAAGCTTCTAACTCACGAAAGGATGCTGCATATACAGATAAACAACCAAAGAGTAATAAGGTCGCATAGATGGCAATGATGACCCAATCAAACTCATTCAATAATTTCCGGTTTCTTTCCATAGTTTCCTGTATTTAATAAGTCTGCGTCAAACATTCTTTTTTCCATATTCTGTCTACTTGTTTCAATAGTATCATTGATATATTTTTCCACCATTAAACTTACGATAGGTGCTGCATAGGTAGCGCCATAGCCACCATTTTCAACAATTACTGCAATTGCAATTTTAGGATTTTCAAAAGGAGCATATCCAGCAAACAATGAATGGTTTTCACCATGAGGATTCTGAGCCGTACCTGTTTTACCACACATTTGAATAGATGGAATCGCACAAGAATGTGCCGTTCCAGACTCCACCACCCTTCTTAATCCTTCACAGACTGCATCGTACAGAATATAAGCAATACCAGGATTATGTAATGGATAATTCAATTTAAATTCATTTGTTGAATCGCCTTCTACCTTCTTAATCAAGTGAGGTGTATAATAATATCCTCGGTTAGCAATTAATGCATACCCATTTGCCATTTGTAGAGGTGTCATCAAAA
>Ga0209107_10002509_pt1 | contig 10200 bp, 7 predicted proteins | sample LakErihyJuly2011_2_FD_187460 | JGI IMG/M metagenome (GOLD analysis project Ga0209107, IMG submission 187460) | Freshwater microbial communities from dead zone in Lake Erie, Canada - CCB hypolimnion July 2011 (SPAdes) (version 2) | ecosystem: Environmental > Aquatic > Freshwater > Lentic >... | reverse complement strand
CTAAACCATATCAAGTTCCCTAAAATCAAAATTTACCATAAGGTTATAAACGGCCGAATTGATATTGAGATTGACAAAAAACTTGCAGAGAAATACAAAGATGTTATTGAATCGAATCGACAAAAGGGAGAAGAATACTTTGTTGAAAATAAAAGGACTTACTACCTCAGAACAGAACTTGGCAAAATCTTAGACCTTAATGCCAACCCTGAGATTTATGAAGATGAAATCAAATCTATTCTTGATATCATTCTGGGAAAGCTTGATGAGTTGAATTGATGAAATTCATTGAAGAGATAACTTATTGATTTTCATAAAGCAAACGTAAGCAAACATAAGCAAAATTTGATGACAATCAGATAGTTATAATTACAGATCTGAAATGGTGTTATATAATGTTTAATTCATGTACCTCTATAGGCAAACAAAAAAGCAAACAAAAGCAAAAAAAGCAAAATATGGCAATTATCAGTCAGTTACGATAATTTATGTATTATGCCCATAGCATATTATAAATATCATCAATACCTACTCTCACAACAGAAAGGAAAAAAAATGATAAATATAAAGAGGATCCTTAAGGAGAAGGCTTTTAGGATTCAAAACAGGTTAAACTTCGTGAGGACTTTTTTTCCAACCCGTTAAGTGTGGCTGATGACACTCCAGCATTTCAACAAGTAAGATGTTTAATATGCCAAAATCATAACAGTTGCCTCTTGATTTACTTCCAAAGTCTTCACCACAGGCTTTTTAACGGTTTTTAAAGCAATATTTATTCAAACCTTCCCTAAAGTCCGATTATTATACAAACCGTTGTTATGAAATGGGTTATCTAAATTATTTACAAGTCGCCATGTTTAAACCCTTTTGTCTTCACAATACCTATATTGATAATTATTTTTCTATGTATATGGTTACCATACCGCCGTTCCCATTTTCAAATCTTTCTGTGCTTATTGAGTAGTTGAGGTATTTATAGCTTGACACAAATGATCCGAACTCTTCCTTGGTTTCTATGTACTTTGCTGCAGCAATGATCTGTTTCAAAATTTTAGCAAATTCTTCATCACTGACATATTGAACAGTTAGTTTTTTGGAGTTAGGGCTAAACAATTTGGACTTGATTAATAAAATTTTGTAATAATGACGCTCCCATTTATACCATGTCTTTGCAGTCTTTTCTTGCGGGTCGTAGTTTTCCGCAAAACCTATTCGAGTTATTTCGCCTTTTATTAGGCTTGTTATTTTACCCCTTTCAAAATGAAAACTGTCAACTAAAGCTTGATTTAAGAGTTTTCCTTCTTCTCTTAGTCGATTTCTAATTTCAAAAGACACATCAAGTTTTTGATCTTCAATTTCGGATTCTGTATAAATGATTCCATTGTCAAATAGATATTTGGGTTCATATGTGGTATCATTGGTTGGTAAATGAGCACCACCGCCAATAGTTCCATCACTTGTGTGATAAGAATAATCAATTCTATTAACTTTCAAATGCATTTGGTTTAGCGCCTTAATCATGTTTAGTTCAAACGCTTTGCTGCCATTGGTCATTTCGATTAACTGTGTGAAACTAAATTGTTGTGCGTATGATGTGGCCACAAGAAACAACAAACAAATAGTTGAGATGAGATTTTTCATATTAGAATATATTTATAAATATTTTGTGTTTTATCTGGAGGAGCAAAAACTGTCTGCGGAGCGCGAGACCCAGTCATATGCAAATCTGCTGTTAGTAAACGCATGTGCTAATGTACTACCGAAAATGTGATGTGCCATGTGTCTTGCAGTTTACTATTAGTTTATCTCTATAATGTAAACAAACTTATTTAGAACTTTCACCTGCGAGGTAAGAGGTTTTCCTGTAAGCGTGCTGATGGTTTTTAATGCTAAAGGACTTGGTAAAATGTCTATTAAGTTTAGCAAGTAAGAAGATTTTATTGCATAGGAAACATTTTCTCCAATCGTAAGTTTCGAATTTACTATTCCAATAAGATTACCATTTGAATCAAACAAAGGTCCACCACTATTACCTGGTTGAAGAGGAACCGAAATTTGATAAGAAGTTACATCACCTTGAAAACCACTCTTTGAACTGATTATTCCATTGGTCAATTTAATTTCATCACCCATTGCTGCTTTAAGCGGATAGCCAAGTGTAAAAACGGAACTACCTACATCAGATGATTTAGTTGAAATTGTATATGGAATTGCACCTAGCGAAGTAAATGAAGAGTCTGTAATTTGAATAATTGAAAGGTCATTATTTTTATCTTCAACTACTACTTTTGCGTTATAGAGTTTTGAGAAATCTCCATTGATACCTCGCACTTTGATTTTTGTTGCTTCGTTGGTTACATGGTAATTGGTTACAATAAGTCCCTTAGATGAAATCGCAAAACCAGTGCCTGAAGACTGTTCAGTTTTTTTATTTGTTTGTTCAATATTATCATCTACTGTCGGGTAAAGTTTTAAATACATATCTTTATCCTTACCTGACATTAGGAGTGTGAAGTAGTTATAACTTTCAAATGTTATATAACAATCCGAATTGAGTGTCTTATTACTCATATACCAATCACATTTATAAAGGTCCTGTGTAGCGGTTTTGTATAATTTCGCTTTAACATCTCCAGCACCAAAATCATTGCTTAGCGGTTCTATATATGATGTTCCATCACAGTTGCAACCTCCCACTTTTTCCGTTCCTTTAAGAGATCCGGATAAATATATCAATTTGTATTCACCGTTCTGTTTTATTAATGCTACTTTGTATTTAGGTTCATAATTTCTCCAAGTCATATAGCAAACAGTTTGACCATAACCATTTGTGCAAGGAATTTCTTCATCATTATAAGAACCAGTAGATTCATATATACCTTCTATTTTCTCCATTCCATTGTTTTTCCAATAATCCTTTACGGAATTCTCGGAATAGAAGGTTTGAGCAAAAGAAGTTATTGAAAGTAATGTTGAGAAAAGTAATAGTATTTGTTTCATATTCTTTGATTTTATTTATTCGTTTTACAAGGTGTTGTTAATTTCTTGGAGTAAGTTTCAAGTTAGTACTGAAGCAATGTCTCTAACTAAGTCATGTGGTCAATTACACTTTATCTGATATATTGCTTTTAGTCAATTAGGATCTTCTTAACTAAAGTTCCAAGTCCCATATAGGTAACCTTTACAAAGTAAACACCAACACATAAGCCTGACACATCTACTTTATACCTATTTGAATCAAGCATTAATTCCTTAACCAAACGACCCTCCATGTCCAATATCTCGACTTTTGAAAAGTTATTTTGACTTTGTATCTCTATTACGCTTGATGCTGGATTTGGATACATTGAGAAACTTAGGTTCTCAATTCCATTAACTGCCGATGGTCTAATATAGACTGGATTTGACTGTATTAAACCATTAGTACTTCTACTAGGTCTACAAACATTGCTAGACAAGCTTATTTTATAGATTAAAGACCCTGAAGGTGGAGTTAAATCACTGAAGGCACTTATATTAGAAGCTACCTGAGCTATCTTCACAAATGCTCCACCATTGGCACTTCGCATAATATTATGAGAAGTATATGATTTACCCTCATATAGATTCCAAATTAAGTTTACTTCTCCACCAACCCCAACATTAGATGTTAGATGCACGGTTTTATGGGTAATGCTTGAATCAAGCAAGGTTTCATTGCCACATGAATCTCTTATTGTTAATTTATATCTATATGATTGCTTTAAAGGATAGGATCCTGTATCAATAAAGGTACTAAAACTATCCCTATGGACAGTGCCAATTTTCACAAACTGACTGCTTGTATTTTCTCTGTATACATTATATTTTGTGGCTCTATTTAAACCTTGTTTTTCCCATACCACTATATTCTTGCTTGAAGCAGAATCTATTGATACAGCACAAATTTTTGGCAGAAGCGTTTCATTTGGAAATTGCAAAGTTAAATTTAACTTTACTGTAGAATCACACCCATTCTTATTCATGAGTGTTTGTGTAGCGTTATTATTACTAGAAGTATATGTTTTACCATCAGTCCATTTAAATGTTCCGCAAGCGACTACTGAATCAATTTTATAATCAGGTTTACAGCTTTTAAGTTTTAGTAAGAACATATCACTACTTCCTAATTGATTGTCTAATTCATATACTCCTTGGCCTATATTAAAATCTACTTTCTTATAAAACACACCTATCATATATAAATTGTTTCTTTTATCTATGGTTAAAGAATTACTTACAACCTGTGTCGCGGGGGCTGATCCTCCACATTGTTTGGCCCATTGAAAAATCCCGTTTTTGCTTAACTTAAATAGAAACATATCAATATTGCCTAATGCACTTAATTCGAATACACCATTACTTGGATCAAAATCTAAGCGGTTGTCAAAATAACCATTTATATACAAATCTCCGGCTAAGTCAATACTTAAAGATTTGGCTGACTCTCCACCTAAGCCACCGATTTGTTTGGCCCATATCAAACTACCCGTGTTATTTAATTTCATAACAAAGACATCAATTTGGCCATTAGAACTCAAGTTTACAGCACCTAATCCAGGATCAAAATCAACTGTACCTTGAAAAGCACCTGTACAATACAAATTACCAATATTATCAATTATTATATGCGAGCCAATATGAGCTGTTCCGCCTCCAATTTGCTTGGCCCATTGATATATTCCGTTTGAAGTAAGCTTGCAAATAAATATATCTTCAATATTACTGGTAGAAGTTGTCATATTAAATACTCCAGTTCCTGGATCAAAATCAACTGAGCCAGAAAATGCACCTAAACAAAAAACATTCCCAACGCTGTCATTTATTAGAGAAACACCATAATCACTATTTGAACCACCTATGGTTCGTACCCATTGTAAAACTCCATTTGTATTTAACTTTGTAATTGCGACATCAATGGAGCCCTGTGAAGTAATATTATTAGTTCCTGCACCAGGATCAAAATCAATAGTTCCAGTAAAACCTGCAGATATTAGAATATTACCATTTACATCAGCTAACATTTTTAGATTTTGAAATGAGCTGTTTATACCACCATATGGATTCGCCCAAATCAAACTACCTGAAGTACTAAATTTACAAATAAATGCATCCGTAATCCCCTTGCTTGTCAAGTTATAACTTCCAATACCTGGATCAAAATCTATGGTGCCAGTAAAGTCCCCTGAAATTAATAAATTATTGTTTTTATCAATGGATATGAACTTACCTTTTGAATCATCTTTTGAAGTTGCGCCCGTAAATTGTTTTACCCAAATTAAATTGCCTAAACTATCTATTTTACTAATAAAACAATTGTAATTACTACCTGCAAATCCGTTTGCTGTCAAGTATGCCGTTCCAATTCCAGGATCGAAATCTACTGTTCCTTGGAATTGCCCAACAGTATAAACATTTCCATATCCATCTGTTGCAACACAAGCACCAACATCACTATTGGCGCCTCCAATTTGATAGGCCCAATCAAAAACCACATTTTGTGCATCTATGTTTGAACAGACTAATATACCCAACGTAAGTATTAATTTTTTCATTTTAAATCTTTTAATAATGCAAACTTATGACAAGTACCCTAGTAAAAAAAGAAGATAAAACATTTACAACTACAGCTTGTAACTTACAAGCATCAATTGTACCTAATACCTATTTCGTTTAACTTTATCTATGCTGTCATTTATACAATCCCCATACCATAATAACTAAAAGAAATCCAAGTTTACGGAACCCACCCCCATAGCAAAAAACAGAAATCCATGAATATTCATACAGTAGGGGAGGGAAAGCTGACACAACAGAAAAACAATAGTTAACATAACGTTAATTATCTGACAGAATAGGGTTCGAAATCAATCCTTGATGCTGTAACAATATCCCACACCTTAATTGAAATACAAGAGATTAAGCACGCATCTATTTACGTTTAAATGCATTGATATAGTTAGCTGATATAGGCCTTAAACACACATGCACTTTCTTGCAACAAACCCCTGCTCTATTCATTATCTTTGAAGGAAGTTAGTAAAACACACAATTTAATGCTTGCATTTATTAATCCTGAACAATCAGAATCTAATTGCTTTAGAATTGAAGGCGCAAATAAGCCAGGAAGACCAAGAAAAGGATCAAAGAAAGAACTCCTTAATGAAGAAGATTTACGCACATTAAAGTCTCTTAGCATTAATGCTATCATATCTGCAGACAGGCGAATAAACGATACAGTTGAGCGTTGGGCTAATAAAAGGGCACAATCAAGAATAAATGGTCATACACGGAGCACGTCCATTGCATTTGGTTTACTTGTTGGACTAGTTCATCCAATTGTAGTAAGAAAGCTTCAGCATTCAAGTAAGAACCCTATCAAGGGCATTAAAGAGTCTCAAATACACGTCTTATTAAGTGCTTGGACAGCAGGGCAATTAAACGATAATGTCTTCATAGCAAAGCAAGTTCTACCCCTTCTATCTAGCAGAAGCAAATATAACAGCACAGAGAGGCTACAAAGGGAAATATCTGATCTAATAAGCCTTGGACTTATTCAAGAGCTCGATTACATCCAAGTTAATCAGATAACAGGACTAGTACCCTCCAACACTGGCAAGCCAGGTAGACCTTTAAAGTATTATAGTTTCACTCAAATTGGATCAAGCTTCCTTAGAGAATACTTCAAGCTTTACAACAAAGTGCATTCTGAAATAACAGGCAACTTCTGGAGTACCGACTTAGAAAAACTCAGCTGATCCACTATGATCTAACAAGTATAAGTTGTAATTTACACTTCTAGGCTTGTATGAAAGTATTCTGAAACTACTCCATTTGGCTTAATTTCGCCAAATCAATTACCAATATACAAGCATATGAATCTATTCAAAAGACCAATCCGAGCAATTTTAAGCATACTCATTACATCCATTACCCTATGGGGATGTTCCATGTACCATTACCAAATTCATCAAGTAAAAACAAGCAACAACACAAATGACACCTTAATGAACTTTAGCAATAGTTCAATTAAGATAAGTTATGATTTTTGGAATGACTATGGTAGCTATACTTGCACAATAGAGAATCTAACAGACAGTCTCATTTATTTCAATATGGAAATGTCACATTTAATTTACAACAGTTATGCAAATCCATATTACTCTAACAAAATAGTTGTGAGAGGATTAGCATCATCAACCACATTTGTAAATCCAAGCTCAATTAGCAATCTTTCTTGGGGCACATCGGTGACAACAACACAAGATAAAATTATTATTTTACCGCCAAGATCAAGGAAAAACATCCCAAGTTTTGACTTAACATTTCTTTACAGAGATTGTAATTTAAGCACAAGTAAAAGCTTCTCAATGGTAACATTTAACCAAACAACAACACCATTAAATTTCTCTAATTTGTTGTATTATAAGGTTGGAGAATTTAATAAATATGAGAGTATTAAAAATGACTTTTGGATTTCAGCAATTTCAAACATTAGTGAAGGTAAATTCATTCGTCAAGGTCCTGAAACAATTTGTGGAAGACAAACAGGATATATCACATTCTATAAACCTTACAGGAGCAATTTTAAATACTACGTTAAATTCAAAGACTAGAACAATATGATCAAGAACTTAAACAAGTTAGCCATACTTCTGCTTTTCCTAACAATATCAGTTAACAATGGGTATTGTCAAAGTAATTTAAAATACAAAGGATTCATTGAATTTGGGAGTGGAATTAATTTCTATAATGATAATTGGAAAACAACCGAAACATCTGTTCCAGGGAGAACATTTGGTGACCCTAACCAAATGAGGCTGAGACCATTTTTATCATTCAGATCAACAAATGGTGTTTTTATCAAAAACAGATGTTTTTTCGGGATAAGTTTTGGAATAGAAAAAATGAAAGGCGATATTTTAAAGGGTTATAGCAGCAAAGGAAGATCAATGACAACCTATTTTAATGTTTTAACAATTCCACTTGGCATCGATTCTAAAGTATATTTATCTAGAGGTCAATTTAGACCTACTATTGGCATCAATACAGGGCGTGCATTTACAATTTCTAAACAAAAAATTGGGTACACATCATTCACAGGAGATTATTATTTGGATGTTAAGACAGGCAATTATTTTAACCCATCTATTGGTTTTGAAATTTTAACTTCAAGAAGAATAAAGAGGGTATTCATTTTTAACATAGGATACAAATTTCAAAAAATAAATTCAACATATACTTACATTAATCGAGGTATTCCCTCGGGTTGGTCAACAATTAGTTCAAACTTGAATATTTTATCATTTAATTTAGGCTACTCTTTCTAACACAATTATACCTTTATTTTCTTTCAGATCGTTTAACACACGAAATCTGAAAATCACGAAAATATATGCATCTACAATATATTCAAATGTCCACATTAAGCATAAAAAAACCCGAATTTCAATTAATGAATGTATTATCATCAAAGCTTAAACACTTTGCATTACTGTTAATGCTTTACTCTATTACTACATCATTACACAGTCAAATTACATTTTCAAATGGTTTAAATGCTGTATGCATTGATAAAAACTACGAGAACATTGCATATGGTGATACTGTTAAACTCCTTAAAATGCGTTATGATGACTGGACTGGGTTTATCCTATATGATTTATACAATAAAAAAAATAGAAAAATCATATCGATTGAAGAGCCTCAGCTTAAATATTTTGCATTCACTAAAGCAAGCAACATCAATGATCTATGGGAGCTCCGATGCTTACAATATGGCATTTATAGAAACTTACTGAAAAATGGTTACCAATATAGCTTGAGGAATGAAATGGAACTTAACTCTATTGATTATACTAATGCATTAATAAATTCAGGTAGGGTTTTTAATGATGACTATTTTGAAGACTATTTATATCAATTAACAAACAAGATACATTCCTCTTCTCTTAACAACAACAGGCCTGGAAACATCCAAATCAAAGTAATCTATGACATCAAGCCTAATGCATTGTGTTTACCAAATGGCACAATTTGTATTACAACTGGCCTTTTAACTGCAATTCAATCAGAATCAGAATTGGTTGCAATTATAGCTCATGAAATAGCCCACCTTGAACTAGACCATAACATCGTAAGCTATAATTTAGAAGCAGACAGAAAAAAAAGGGCGGAATCCTGGGCTCTTTTTGCAACAGTTTTAGCCGCTGGTATTGATATTTCAACTTCCATTAAAGGTAAAAATCCTTTGCCAGGAGTTCTCACATATTCCACCGCAGTTTTAGCTTCAACAATATCCAATGAAGTATTAAAAAACTTAGGCTTAAAATTCAGCAGAGAGCAAGAAATTCAGGCTGACAAATCATCAAAAGAAATTCTAAGGATTTTAGGCTACGATACTTTAGCGCTTTCAAGTGCATTAAGCAGGATAAAAGCATACAACGTTTCAACAGGAAATTATATGGATCTCTCAGAGAGTGGAACACACCCAGATATCGATGAAAGAATTAAAGGTCTTGGAACAATAGATGAAAGTATCCAATTCGTTGACAATGGCTATCTTAAAAAAGTATCCAATATCATAACATATAATGCAAGTATTGAACTTTGGTCATTTGGCCATCTAAACACTTCATTAGAGCTTGTAAACAGAAATATAAATACTGGTGTTGCTTGCGAAACAGATTATTTAATCTCAGCGATCATCAAAAGGAGAATGTCTGACACCAAAGAATCAAACTTAGAAGTCATTCAATTACTTGAAAAGGCAAAATCACTCAATGTAAACTATACCAGTACCATTTACAAAGAACTAGGCATTAGTTATCTCAGACTATCTAATAAGGTTGAAGCAAAGAGTAATTTAACTCTATACTTAACAAAACTGATTGAAATTAGAGATCGAAATGAAATCAAAGAAATCAAAAATAGCAACCAAATTTTAGCTGATGAAATTGAATGGACTCAAAGGATGATATTTAAGGTTGATAAACTTTAAATCTATAGAAATCCGCCCCCTTTACCGCCCCCTTTAAACAAGAAACCCTTACAAAGTGTTGGCTTGTAAGGGTTTACTCAATTATTGGCGGTGTGGACGGGACTCGAACCCGCGACCCCTGCCGTGACAGGGCAGTATTCTAACCAGCTGAACTACCACACCGTTCTGGTTTTGAGGACTGC
>Ga0209107_10002508_pt1 | contig 10203 bp, 6 predicted proteins | sample LakErihyJuly2011_2_FD_187460 | JGI IMG/M metagenome (GOLD analysis project Ga0209107, IMG submission 187460) | Freshwater microbial communities from dead zone in Lake Erie, Canada - CCB hypolimnion July 2011 (SPAdes) (version 2) | ecosystem: Environmental > Aquatic > Freshwater > Lentic >... | reverse complement strand
TAATATAAAACTAAATTAATAATTTATTAGTTTTTTTATTAATAATTATAACTTATAATATTCAAAATAGTATATAAACTTAAATATTCCAAAATATTAAATATGAGTCACAATGTATTCTCTTCACATCAAGAAAATGCCGATTTTTTTAATTCTGTCATGTATCTAGTTAAAAAAGGATATTTTATAAGAAAGTGGGCTGATTTAGCCAATATCAAGATAAAGACAACATAAAAATAGATCCCCTAGATTTAAATTCCAATTACTGAGATGTAGACCAAAATGATGTTTGATAGAGTAATCCAATATGATTCAAAAGAAACTCTGAAGGGAGGATAATCCAACATCGAATAAATTTAAATTCTATAAAAACAAAATAAAAATTACTTAAAAAATTAGAAAGAATAATAACAACCTCTAAATCTAAAGTATGGAGACATAGTATTCTTCAAAAATTTAGTCGAAATAGAAGAGACTTTTGTAAAAGGTATAATATTAGGAGATGGTATCGCATCCAATAAGATGGAATGTGTTCCTGAAAACGAACTTTCCCTTTCCGACCTCGCAGATCAAAAACCAGTCATATCAAAAAATGCTAAGTTATTGTTCAGAAAGAGTCAATTTTAGATAAAGAGCTAGAGAAAATACTACTACAGTAAACTTCTTGAATAATACACCTAGATGAAAATTGATGATCCTGTAATCCTTGATTAATTGAAGATCAAGTGTGCATAAGAGGAGGACGAAAATGAAAGGATCTGGGACGGCCTGAAGAATCAAAATGTTTTGTATGGGCAAACAATTTAGCTCTATCATATATACAGTCAAACAGTAGTGTGCCTCAGGACCAACGTTCTAGCTTACCAGACTACTTGCAGAGAACTTAGTCTAGAAGAGAAAACTAATGAATATTCTAATTTTGTTTTTTAATCCTCAAACAATGCAAAGAAACCAGGGGAGTAGATTCACTATTCAGATCTAGTAAAACTTAATTGTGCAAAACGAAAAAGCGAACATTATTTTGTCAATATAGATAAAGATAAAAGCGGATATGAGAATTTAAAAAGAGGCCTTGAAGTAAATGCATCCTATGACAAGGCAGCTCTTCTTAAATTATGTAGTTTCATGGATTACACAAGTTTTTAGAGGAAAAACTCCAGCATTAATCAGGATAGGATTCTATAAGGAGGTGATATAATAGTTCTTTTCAATAGGTCCATGAGAGGTAAGTTAGCAGTTAGGCGAAAGAAAGAAAGATATTATGAATAACGAAAAATATATTTTGAAATAAATAATGAACTCGAAGAAATGAGGCAGCATTTTATTCCGTATTTTAGTAATAAGAAAATTCTAAAGAATCTTGAGCAGCAAAACACACTTGAGGAGAAATTTCAAATATATTTAAAATATGGGGAGGATACCAGCATACAAACTTTATGGGAGATATAGAAGGAACATGCCTTTTGCAGCATGACTCCCTCATTTAGCTGCCGCTTTCGTCTTAAAAATGTCGCAACTGGTCTTTATCTGTTAAAAAAAAATGGGTTACTATCCCTTACCTATGATGGCTTGCAGGAAGATTGTCTTTTATATCTCCAGCCTGCAAAAGTAAAAACCGACGATATTAAGTACAACTAGCAGGTTAAGATCCAAGCAATCAATATCAATTCAAACGAAATTCTAATGATGTACTGCGCTGATAAAAGTGAAAAAGAGTTAATTTTAAAGTGCTAGAAGATGAGTTAGATGGAAGAAAAATCCAAGGACACAGACTATAATCTGCTATAAAAGATGGATGATGTCTATTTTGTGCAGAAAAGCAAATTGGACAAGAAAATGAGGCAACGGATACTATTCGAAATCAAGTATGCTTTTGACCATATCTAAGAATTTGCTGATAGAATTTCATCACTGTAAACTTATCTTTTCAACTTCTTTGTGTTTCTCTAGGACTGGGGAATCGAAAAAGATGAAAATCAAAAATTTCATTATAGTTTTGAGCAGGCATTTGCTACATAGAACGATCTTTCTAATCAGGTTTCTTAATTTAATGAATCCCTTGACAATCTTGATAACTTTTTAACAAATGATCTAAAAGTTGATCTTAAATTTAAATAATCGACATTACTATAAAACGGAATCATCACCTAATTAATATAAATATTAAGACTAATGCATTTCCAAATATATGGAAACCCCACAAAAAAATCTATTGATCCATCTGATGGAAAGGCTATACCTTACAGATCAGCCTAACGCATCGCTTTCTAAAAGCTCAGAAAAACACTATCTAGACTCTACACCATTCTTTATGAGTGTATCAGGTAGAATAGTGAGAGTTGCAGCCATCTATTTAAGGAGGAAAACGATTATTATTATTTTTTTTATTTTTTTCTTAAGTAGCTTAAATTTTATCCAGAAGAAGTAAAGAAGTTATTTAAAGAAGCTATGATTTTTATGAATGTAGATCACGATAAGAAGGAAAAAATTCTTGAAAAATGGGTATAACTTCTACTTCCGGTCACGAAAGAGAATGTAGAAGACCAATCTTTCTTTGTGGAACTGCTGGGGAATAGTGTAGTTGATAGTCTCGACTAGCCTGATCCATAAATCTAGAATATACTTGGTAAAAAATTATTTGAATCCTAGTCCGCAGTTGCATAGACGTGCTTGGCGAGATTTATTTTTGATCAAAGGCCCCTCGTCTCCTTTTGTTGTAAAAAAAAATTCGAAGAGGATAATCCTAATTTATGTGAGCTTTACCGTAAAGCAACCGCCTAAAAAAACTATAAATTTAGGATTCTTCCTGAAGCCAATACTTTTGATATTGGCTTTATTGACTCATCTTTAGAGTTTTAGTTATCCGAAATAGACACTGGTATTCTTTAAAAGTATGAGTATTACTTGATAAACATTCTTATTTTGTATTCGGGTCTGTGTAAAGGTAGAAATAAAAAAATGATCGAAGAAATCAAAAAACTTGGCATAGATGGAAATTTCATAAAATTTTGCATCTAATATTTTAACCCTATTGCACAAAATCCAGAAGATCCATCTTATCCTAAAAAAGAATAAATCCATTTACGATACTATAAATGTTTCGTTGAGTTGTACGATATCTTCTTCATTGATGTGGAACCCTTCATTCGGATTTCCGATTACTCCAACGAGTGTCCTCTTTAAGAAGAACTATAACAATTTAAGATACAAGAAAAGTCTTTTAATTTATTCAAAGATTTAAATTTAAGCGAAGACAAAAAAAAAGAACTTAAAGACAAACTTTAAAATAATACTCAGAACAAAGTCATTAAAGAGTACGCTCAAAATATAGTAAAAATAGAAGAAGAGGAGACATATGTGAACAACCTACGATCGCTTTCAAAATAAATTTTTGATGATTTTTTGAAAATGAACAAGACCCCAATGAGATATTAACTCCCTACAATTCTGGAAGGTAATCTAGCTCTGACTTCCGATTAGCTATAGGAAAAAAAAGATCTTCTTTTAATAATCTCCAAACAGTCTTTAGAAGCTTTTATATCGAATCTCAATATTATATTGAACAAAATCGATTTCGGACACAATGATCAAATGACTAATGCACTTATTCTTTAAAAAATACCTAATATCTTTTTAGCATACATAGATTAATAAAGCCAAGTCCCTGCACCTGAAGAGTTATAATATTTTCTTAAAAACATGTCCCCTATAAAGCAAGATTCTATTAAAAATTTGAAATTTGAAACGGAAAAGAACTGGATTTATGATTATTTCCGAAAGGCCATGGAATTTTGCGGCCATGAAAGTCATATTGTTACAAAGGTTATGATCCAGGCAATTAAAATCCTTACAACTCTTTAAAAACTTCAGATCGAATTAAAAATTGTCTAAAGAATTCAAAAGGACATGATTCAATTGAGCGACAAACCTGATGAATAATATAAATCTGATTTAAAAGAAGAACCTAATGAGCTCTAAGACGAGAATTTCTTCGGATATCAGCAATCTTTCTCATATAATACGATTGTCTTTGCAACTCTTCAAAAATGCGGAAATAATTAAGTTCTTAAATAAGCTCTATTACAGAATCTGGAATACAACCTCGATAAGGCACAAACCTATATCAAAGGTATAAAAATGGTGGAAGTAATTGAGGATTAATACGAGCTTAGTCTATACTGGAAAATTAATGGGGAAAGTGATCAGATCGCGACTAAGACACCCAAAGAAATCCAATTTTTAGTCTAATAATCTATTATTTATTTAAAACTTTAGTAGGATTACTAGGATGATCATTAAATCTCTTGTAATGTAAGAGATAGGAGCTTTATATAATAATTACTTAATAAGTTCGATTTATTGAAAGATAGCTTAAAAATAACGCTCAAAATTTTAAAACTTTCTGACTATGAAAATTTATAACCACAACCTTTAAAATCAAAAAGAGAGTATATCACATAGCTTCAGAATATTGTTCGTAATTTCAAACTTCATGAGTATTTCATGAGTATTTTTTAATAAGTCGATATTACTCTATTTAAGACTCACGAATTTAAGGATTTTTACGATCTATTAATCGAATTTTTTGAATTTTTCCAACTTGACAACATGGATAACAAAGCAATTCTTTTACCTTACATACCATAATTCCTGGACTTAGCGTTCATGCCTTACAAAGATTAAAATCTTTAAAAAAATACAATCGATTAAATTCTTGAATAACAACCTATCCAAATTCATAATATCATAAATTAAATTCTTGTTATCACAAAAAATAAATTCGAAATCAAGAAAACTATTGATATTATTTTCAAAAAAATAAACGAAAATTCTCCTATCACAGAATCTTACATTTAAAGTCGGGTGAAATAAAAACAATACTACAATATAGGTGTGGATATATAAAAAAGTCTAGCACTTCTCCAACTCATCAAAATCCTTCGATATCTAACTCGGGACGAGGACGAATATTCATCTATCCTAGACAACTAAAAATATATTCTTTATCTTTTTCTGAGAGATAAATTGATGTAGATGCTTGTTCAGCCGATCGAAGTTAGCAAATTGAAAAAACCCTCTTCTGTGTTTTCTAACACCATCCACGATTTTTTGAAACTTAAAATGCATATTAAGACAATTCAATTGATGACAGATTGTTGTAAAAATTACTTGCAAGGAACCTAGCAGATTCAGAGAATAATTCTTTATGATTCTTTAAAAAGTTGCCTTATAGAACTCAACTCTCCTTTAAGTCTCAAAAGAGCATACATCAGGGCTATATTTGAAATCTATATAAACAAAAAAAAAGATAAAGAAAATTAAGAAAATTACAATGATACAATCGAACTTCTCGAAATCTCGGAAATAATTTCTAAAGAAATCATTCCACTTTTAGACATGAAAAATATTTATCAATATATAGAGGGATTGATCAAATATGATGGGGATTTGGAGGATGTCTGGAAAACTAGAAAATCCCTCATCCAGTAGAAAGCCGACCACTTTGGGACTAAGTATCCTCAATTCAAAAATATTTGCCTTCAGGATATTGAGCGGCTGAAAAGATCCGACTTCGATAAAATTCGAATGAAATCATATATCGGAGTTGTTAAGGATCCCTAAGAATTTTGGAAATATCTTATGAAAGAAGGTGTCCTTCATTTTATCTCGGATTGTTACGATGATCGAAAAGAGGAAATCGAGAAAAATATCTCTGAAGGAACAGATACAACTCTAGCAGATGACTTCTCTATAGTCAAGACTAATCTCCTCAAGATAAGAAATCTTTTTGAAACCATCGAGACAGAATTCCGTGTTCGGACTGATTTCTTAGATATGTATTTATACAGTAATTTAATCAAGAATTTAGAAGAACTTATACCCTCTCGTAAAATTATTAAATTCGGATAAACTTTTCGTATATAATCAATCTCTCAAGTCGAAATTTTTGATTCAATATAGGAAGATAATTAAAGGGATGGGATGTAAGTTAACGACTAGCCCATATATACCTTATAATAAAATTTAGGAAGATTTATGATGAGGAACCGAATAAATATTGATTAATTTACTTATTTAATCTTTAATCAGGGAACTAAAGGTGATACAAATCTGAAGGAAGGAATATCCAAAGTTCTTAACCGAGATAGATGTCTTAAAATAGCTTAAGATCTTGAGATCTGGGAATTCCTAAGAAAAGAATGCTAGATTGATGAGCAAATGAATGAATTTGTACAGTAAAATGCAGAAAAAATAAATGTAACTCTTTAGAAATATTTCTCAAAAAGATTTCTATCACCTGACCATTATTACAAATTTCTAAAGCAAGAAGATAAAACCTCCTCTTAGTAGATTAGATCTGAATACGAGAAAAAATTATAAGAAATTCTTAAGACTAAATATAATTATTGCCGAGTTTAACTTTCCTAATCCATCTAATAAAAGAAAGAGGAGGATTAGGAAATGGAGGAGTTCATTGAGCAAAGAATCATGATAGACTTAGAGATGATTACGATTTTAATTAGTTTTTTCCAGGAGTCAGTCGAGGATACAAGTATTAACGATGTAAATATGACATAATTATTATCGGAAAAATTTTTATTAAACTTTACTCGAAAATATATATTAAATTAATAACTTGCGAAATCTTCTTCAATTAAAACAGAATAAAAAGCAACCTATCAAATTAATTCTAATTATTTGAATCTAGATGATGAATAATTTAAAGATTTTAAGACATAATACCTTGCTATCTTAGTAAAATTTATTTAATCAGCCCAAGAGATATTCGTAGACAATGATCTAAATCTTCTCAAAATGATCCGTTTAATTCTACAAGCTAAGCAGTATTAGCAATGTGATCTCAATGGTCTCAAAGACTTCGATCTGAAGATCTAAGAAAGATCTTAACGAAGAATTTAAATTTTCGTAATTTTTTAATAAAGTTGCATAGAAACCAATATCCACGTCGTAGCATTGAAGTGTCTCAACACCTAAAACCTATTTGATCTTCAATACGAATCACTTAACGTCCTTATCCTTATCTTATACCCAGGCAATTAAAATTCGTAGCAGAGTATTTATTCCTTATTATCCGATAATCAATAGCTCAGTACAGAATTTTTTAATTATCTAAGAAAATTTTTCTAGTAAGATATTTAAAGCGAAATAAAATACATAGATTAGTAAAAAAAGGGCAAAAAAGACTTCATTTCTCGGTTTGAATCCAAAACTAAATTGATTCTTTTGTTGCTATAGTAATTATGTGAAAACGTTAACATGAAATTTCAATCTTTTTTGAGGGATTAGTCCCTTAATTAAGAAGCAACGACGACAGCTTCTACAAATGTGATCCAAGAATGTTCTAACTTTCTCTCTTATCTCTTAGAGGATGATATCCTTGATATAAAAATTAAAGACTAAATGATCATTTCATGTATAAACTCATTAAACGAATTTTGCACGGGATAAGAAGAAAATTAAAAAATAATTTGCAATAATAAAAGACTTTTCACATTTATAAATAGTAAAATAATAATTAATAAAGAAAGAAGCTTTAGGGGGCTTAACATGACAGAGAAATTAATCATTGAAAACAATAATTATTTAAAGCTAGAGAGATAATTAAAAATACTCCAAAAATAAATCGAAGATAACAAAAAGTATGACAATATATAAGAAGGAGTAAGTGGTTGTTGCAGAAGAAGAAAGATAACTTAAAAGGAGATAGACTAAAACAATTCATTATAGAATGAATTGGAATAACTGAAGTAATTGCCACACATTGAAAAACAGTAGATAGCGAATCTAAGGAAAAAATAAGAGGACATCAAGCAAGATCTAGACATGTTCAGTGCCTCTATCTAATTTCTACTTGTCATGATCACAGGCAACAAAGATTAGAGCTCCGTTAACTACATAGTTGAGTAAATCGATCTTTTGAATCTCACTCAATAGCTCAAGAGAATGTATGATGAACGAATTATGTTAAATTAAGAAAACATCCAGTTCGAATGCCATTGCGAACATGAACTCTCAGGTGTTTGCAATTCTTTCTACTGCTCTAAGGGCTATGTCACAAATCAGGAAAAAACTATTTTACAAATTGCATTCAATATTTTTATATTTTTTAACTATTTATGTGATATGAAAGATTTAAAGGATGAAGTCATAGATCTTTATAAACATGAGAAGTTTTAAGAAACGGCGGATTAGTAACAATCCAGTCTTTAAAACACCTAATAACCATGTACAAAAGATGAAGCAGAAAACGAAGGAACGGATATCTACAAAAAAAAAATATCTGCTAAGTAAGTCGTCCCTGACACTTAGAATATACCATAACGAACTACTTCTCAATATAAATATTAATAAAATGATAGTGTAATAGACAAAGCCCAGTTTTCTTAAGAACAAATATAACCTATAAACTTTCTCAATTTAATCAGGGGATTATTAAATTAACCCAGTGATAAGGAAACAGATGTACAGAAGAAGGTAGAGGTAGGGAAACTGCAGCAATCGAAACAAGGACCACTACCTTTTAAAGAGGAGAGGAAATTCCTTGTATGGTTCTAGAAATTTATTGGAATTTAAGAAATTATACACTCTGAGACTAAAGTTCTTTAAAAGATCTACTTTAAAAAACCATTTATCTCGTTCTTCTTAACGGAGTCGATCAAGAGAAGGATCAAGGAACACCTGTTGTACAATACAGAGGCTAGGGACTCCGATCAAGAGAGGATCTTATTTTTGCTGTAAAATTATCCTGATTACTATTAATGGATGAAATACAAACAGTAAATCATGTAATATTGGTTCTCCTTTTTTATAAAAAATTGGATTAAATTCAAAAAGCTTTCATACATACTTGTGTTAGTGATCTCAATCCTCCAGATCATGTTCTATGATTAAATGAAAGAAAATCCGATTGATACAATATAAGAACTTGAGTCTATAAGGACAGATAGCATATATGCTTTTTTGGGCTAAATCCAGAAAGTTGTGACAATCATTTAACTCATACTATCCATAATAATCCTAGTCAGCTGCGCTATAGAGAAGTATCCTGTGTCCATAACAGCGGGATTAGGCAACCCTAAGGCAAACAAGAACCAACAACTGAAGGAATCTGCAGGGTTCCAGCCTAGCCTTATAACTCGTTACTATTTTAAGATATTTGATGAACTTATTTAGAATTTCAGTAAAGAGGAGGTTTAGAAGAGTTATCTTAAATAACTCTTTATGATGGCGATAGACCCCGACAATTTATACAATGCTCTTTACATTGGCATAACCATTTATGCTTTTATATAACCTTTTGCCTACTCAGTGCTTCTGTTCGACATAGCTAGGAGCAGTGAAGATCTCAATTAAGTCCTTATGGCTATTTGGGTTAATGTCAAAAAACTATTAATTTTCTTGTTTTTTGGATTCTCAATCATGTTTATTTATGGAGTTATTGGATGGAATTATTTTAGGGATGATTATGAAGAAGAAGGGTGGACCTTCTTACATACAGTTGCATTTACTATTAAAGAAGGATTGAGATCTGGAGGTGGGATATCTGATGCAATTAAACCTCCGGGAGCTGGTTCTCCTCTTTTCTGGTTTAGATGGGCATATGATCTTTCTTTTTTCGTTATTATTAATATGCTATTTATTTAAATTATATTCGGTATAATAATCGATACATTTAAGGAACTAAGGGAAAAACGTGACGAATTGGAGAAGATGGTAACACAGACATGCTTTATTTGTGGTATAGACAGGATGGAAATAGACTAGAAATCTTCAGAAAAAGAAATGGGATGGTATCATCATGTCTATTTAGAGCATAATGTTTATCATATGCTTTTTTATATCATTTATGTAAATAATTTGCATGACAATGAATGTGATAGTCTCGAACATTATGTAAAAAAAGACATTGATAAAAAATCTATAGCATTTATCCCAATAAAAAAATCATTATCCATGGGGATATTAGAAGAAACACAATCATAAAATTTAAATTGATTTTAATAATTAAATTATTTTTGTTTTATATTGATACAGAAAAAACCGAAATTTTATTTTGTTTATAAATAAATAATTAGCTGGGGTTTCCCCACATCTTATACATATTATTAAAATCAGTGATTATAAATAAATTTTAATTTTAATTTATAAATTTTTCGCGTTAAGTGAAATAACGGTATTATA
>Ga0209107_10002505_pt1 | contig 10213 bp, 7 predicted proteins | sample LakErihyJuly2011_2_FD_187460 | JGI IMG/M metagenome (GOLD analysis project Ga0209107, IMG submission 187460) | Freshwater microbial communities from dead zone in Lake Erie, Canada - CCB hypolimnion July 2011 (SPAdes) (version 2) | ecosystem: Environmental > Aquatic > Freshwater > Lentic >... | reverse complement strand
TACCCACTTTAGTTGGCAAAATACTGCCGCATTTAAACACGCATCCAATAGTTTTATTAAAAGGCAATTTGGGTACTGGAAAAACCAGCTTTTCTAAAGCCTTGCTCAAAGAACTGGGTTATGTGAGTGAGGTGAGCAGTCCTACATTCAACATCGTTAACACCTATATTTTTGAAGGTAAAACCGTTTACCACTTCGACCTTTACAGAATAAAGCGGGTTGAGGAATTGGAGGAAATTGGGTTTATGGACTATCTCGATTCTAAGCATGTTTGTTTAATAGAATGGCCTGAAATAGTGGAAGACTTTATCGATCTGCCGCATATCAACATGCAATTGGAACATGCAGATGGGGCAAGACACTATAAAGTCAACTTAATAGACTAATTATTTCAGTCTCCAAATCTCCTTGCCGTATTCGTGCATATCCACAATATAGTATAGCACATTATTGGATACACATAAAAACATAGGGGGCAATAAATTGCTGCTGCTGTAGTCGGCTTGCACCATTGACGTTCCGCTGCCTTTGCCATTGCATTTCCATAATTCAGGGTCGTTGAGTCCGGAGATAGCAACGAAATATAAGTTGCCGTTAAACACACATAGGTTTCTGCAATTGCTGCCTGTGCTACCCTTTTGAATGTCCTTCACCATTTCAGTACCCTTCTCTGTGCCATTGCTCTTCCATAATTCAACCCCATACTTATTCGAATTGGCGGTAAAAAACAATTCACCGTTCAAAACAGTTAGTTCACCAGGATTGGAGTCTTCGTTTCCTGCATAAATATCAGCTACCATTAATGTACCCTCTGCTTTGCCATCCGTTTTCCATAACTCCACGCCTTGCTTGCCATTGTTGGCGGTGAAAAACAATAAATTTCCGCAAACGGTGAGGTCTTCTGGATTGGAACCGAACTCACCTTTATTGATATCAGATACCATTGTGGTTCCTGCAGCCGTTCCATCCGATTGCCATAATTCAAGACCGTGCAAACCATTGTCAGCGGCAAAGAACAATTTGTTGTTATAGGATTTAAACGCAATAGGGTCAGAGCTATGGGCACCATTGTACACATCATAAACGATAACGGTTCCTTTGTCTGTGCCATCGGTTTTCCAAAGTTCATTGCCTTCGTTGTAATTGTCTGCGGCAAAATACAAGGTGGATCCAACTAGGGTAAACCATTGTGGCGCCGAGGACTCAATGCCTCTTTGAATATCCTTAATAAGGTAAGTACCCTTTTCGGTGCCATCGCTGCACCAAATCTCATTGCCCGTTTGTGCCTCATTGGCATTAAAATATACCTTATTTTTAAAGGCTATTAACTGCTGGTCTAGTCCCTTGGTTTTGCCAATACTAAAACTGCGCACGACTCTGGTTCCATTGGCTGTTCCGTCACTGCACCAAAGATCAATTTTCTTTTTGACATCGTTTTTACAAATAAAAAACAACTGACCATTTAATTCTGCTTTAGCTTCAATGTCGATATATTCATAGTCAGGGTACAATCGTTTAAGTTCAAGTGTACCCTCTTTGCTGCCATTGCTTTTCCATAGTTGCAAGCCAATCACTTCGTTTACACAAAAAACAAAAAGGTTATTGGAAACATTGGTTAAACTAAGCACATCAAAGGAGTTCCCTTTTTTATTGACATCAATTAGCAACTCTGCTTTGCTGAGTTTATCGTCAAGCCACCACAGTTCTTTTCCGTTAGCGGGTGTAGAGGCAAAGAATAAAAGCTTGTTGTTGATGCTGCAGAAATTATTTGGTGACTGAGGAAGATCGACACCATTTGCGATTCTTTTGAGCTCTGGTTTAGACGATTTCAAATCGTATTTGCACAGATCATTGCTGTAAAAAATGATGTTGTTTTTAAAAAAAGCAGCTTGCCTTAACATTTCTCGTTTTTGTAACAAGTTGGTTCCGTCGATACTTCCGTCGGATATGTAGACATCGTATTCTGATATTTCTGTGGTTATTGCGTGTCTTGTTTCCTTAATGTTGGTATTGATACTTTTTATGGCATTGAAAATTAAATCATCGCCAATCATTTGCAATTCATTTAGGTAGGAAACATTTGGTATGCTTTTAATTTTAGCTGTACCTAAGGTGCTGCCATCTGACTTCCACAAGGTATTTCCCTCTGAAAAAAACAATGCATTGTTGCCACATGCAAAAGCCAATGAGGGCCAAGCACTGGAGTTTTGCGACCAATTCACAAGCAATACCGGAGATTTTGCCCCTAGGGTAAACGCCCAAAGTTCGAATTTATAACCCATTTGATTTTTAACCCCAAGCTCCTTAATGTCTGTCCAAAATACAGTCTGTTTATAGGCTACATGTCCAATGTTGCGAATTGAATGCGCAGAACTAATTTTAATTGTCCCGTTTGCCGTACCATCCGATTGCCAAATACTTTCGCCTTCGCCCTTAATCGTCACTTTAAAAAACAAAACATTTTTTGCTGCACAAAGCATGCTCGGATGTGCACTTCCTGCGGGATCAATGTCTTTAACCATAAAGGTGCCAGCTTCAGTGCCATCGCTGCGCCACAATTCAGCGCCATTCTTACCATCGTCGGCAGTGAAGAACAAAACATTGTTGACATTGCATAAGTAACGGGGACTGAAATTGCTGCGTCCACTGTTGATGTCTTTTACACGCACTGTGCCTTTATCGGTGCCATCGGTTTTCCACAACTCCGTACCCTTATCACTTTCATAGGCAGTAAAGAAAAGGGTAGAACCAACAGCACATAAATTTTTAGGAGAAGAGCCACAAATGCCCACGCACAAGTCTTTTACCATAAGCGTACCAGCCGATGTTCCATCGGTTTTCCAAAGTTCACGGCCATGCAAACCATCTTCAGCGGTAAAAAAAGCCATGTTGTCACAGGCGGTAAGAAAATCGGGGTTAGACCCTTTGTTGCCTGGAGCAAAGTCACCGAGCATCGCAGGCTTTTGTGCAAGCATTGATAAAGAGAACAGGAAACAAAAAAGAAATAGACAAACCGAACGCGTGTAATTCATACCAATGCAATGATACAAAAAGAGTGCAAATAAATTGAACAGAATAATAGAGAATACCTATTTGTGCAAATTGATTTTAACATTACCTTTGCCTAGTGCACATTAATTTACTCGGAAAAACAGCATTGGTTTGTGGCAGCAGCCAAGGGATAGGAAAAGCGATTGCTATAGAATTGTCTAAAGCGGGTGCTAGTATTATTTTACTGGCCAGAAACGCTGAGCGCTTGCAAGAAACCATAAAGGATTTATACTATTCAGAAGGCCAAGAACACCAATTTTTAATTGCCGATTTTTCAAGCACCTCTTCGGTGGCGGAAATTTGTAAAACATTGTCAGCTCTTCCAATTGACATCTTAATAAATAATACGGGTGGGCCAGCAGCGGGCAAAGCCATAGATGCTAAACCAGAAGAATTCATTGCAGCATTCAACGCCCATTTGATCAACAACCAACAATTGGTTCAAGCCGTTTCAGTTGGCATGTGTGAAAGAAGCTTCGGACGCATCATCAATATTATTTCAACGTCTGTAAAAGTTCCTTTGGCCAACCTAGGCGTTAGCAATACCATTAGAGGCGCTGTAGGCAATTGGTCTAAAACCATTGCAACAGAATTGGCTCCGTTCGGCATAACCGTTAACAATATTTTACCAGGCGCTACAGAGACCGAGCGTTTGAATACAATAATCAACAACAAATCGGGCAAACTAAACGTTGAAAGAGATGAAATAGAAAACGAAATGTTGGCTGAGATACCTATGAAGCGCTTTGGCAAACCAGAAGAGCCTGCATACGCTGCATGCTTTTTATGTTCAGAGTTTGCAGCATACATCACCGGCACAAACATCGTAGTTGATGGAGGACGCACCCCTTGTCTCTAAAAACCTATATACAAGCCGCGCGTTTGCGCACCCTACCCTTGGCCATTTCAGGTGCCATCACAGGCAATCTATTGGCCTATTCAGAAACAGGGAATTTTAATTCAAGCATATTTGCCTTAAGTTTATTAACCGCCATACTCTTGCAGGTATTGAGCAACTACGCCAACGATTACGGCGACTTCAAAAACGGCGCAGATACCCACGAAAGAACAGACCGCGTAATGGCCTCTGGGGCTATGAGCGAAAAGTCAATGGTCTTGTCTATTCGCATATTAATTGGCTTGAGTTTAACCAGTGGTATTGCCTTACTTTTAATTGGCATTGAAACCATCAACCTATCCTTTTGGATTTTATTGGGTGTTGGATTGCTTGGCATAGCAGCAGCATATTTTTACACAGCAGGCAGCAAGCCTTATGGCTATGCAGGTTATGGCGATGTTTCAGTATTTATATTCTTCGGATTGTTGTCGGTTGTAGGCACATACTTTTTACAAACTCAGAATGTAGACTCACATATTTGGTGGGTTGCTGCAGCGATTGGCTTACTAAGCACCGGGGTTTTAAACATCAACAATATCCGCGACATTGAAAGCGACAAAGCAAAAAACAAAATGACCATCGCTGTAAAATTGGGTTACAAAAGTGCTTTGTATTACCAATTGGCCTTATTGTTTACCGCCGTATTTTGCCTTACCACCTACTCTATTTTCAGCATCAACTTGGGCATTATTCTGGTGTCCAACTATCTCATATTTTCATTGTTAATCTACCTGCATTATGAGGCATTAAAAACTTGTAAAAGCAGACCAGATTTTAACAAACAATTAAAGTTTTTATCCCTTTTGATCCTAGGCATGATGCTGTATTTTTGCCTTTCAGAAATTTTGTTTAAACCAGTTTGGGATTAATAGCCAGCATCAGCAAGCACAGCCTTAAGTTTAAAAAACCTGCCACCACCAGCAGAGGCAATTACAAAGAAAGAACCATCTATCTTTTATCCATACACAATGCCTTAAATCCTACCATTGTTGGGCTTGGCGAATGCGCCCCTTTAAGTGGTTTGAGTATGGACGACCACAAAGATTATGAATCTAAATTGGAAGAACTTGTTAAACAAATCAACAAGAACAAGGCCGACGATTTTCCTTTTCATGAATTCCCTTCGATTAAATTTGGTTTAGAAACCGCTTTATTGGATTTGAAAAATGGAGGCCGAAAAATAATCTTCCAAAACTTTTATGCCATTGGCAGACAAGGCATACCAATTAATGGTTTGGTGTGGATGGATAATTTGGAGGAGATGAAGGAAGAAGTACTTGAGAAAATTGAAAAAGGATTCGACTGCATCAAAATAAAAATCGGTGCTCTAAAATTCGAGAAAGAATTGGAACTTTTGGCGTTTGTTCGCGCGCAAAAAGGTGGCGATAAACTGATTTTAAGGGTGGATGCCAACGGGGCATTTAAACCCAGTGAAGCAATGGAAAAATTGGAGGCTTTAAAACCTTTTAATTTACACAGCATTGAACAACCGATTAAAGCAGGACAGATAGAAACAATGGCAGAACTGTGCAAGAGCAGTCCCATTCCTATTGCGCTCGACGAAGAACTGATAGGCATACACAAAGAAGAAGACATGCTGAAGCTTTTAGAAACCATAAAGCCTCAGTACATTGTTTTAAAACCAAATTTAGTTGGCGGATTTGTGCAAACAGATTTATGGATTAAAACAGCAGAGAGACTAAATATCGGCTGGTGGATTACCTCAGCCTTGGAGAGCAATATAGGGCTAAATGCCATAGCGCAATATGCGGCAGGATTTCCAAAGGCCATCCATTCTGGTTTGGGTACAGGACAATTGTACAAAGATAATTTTATGCCCTACACCCGCATAGACAAAGGCTTTTTGTGGAGAGACATGGGAAACAATTCGTCAGATACCTTAAGTCCACCAGAACAGCTATAAAAAACAAAGCCCTTAGAAAATATCCAAGAGCTTCGTTTCCAATTAACATTATAGAAATATTTTCGTTTACTCAATAATCAATTGTCGGTAAACGCTGTAACCTTCAACTTTAAATTCTATGGTATAAATACCTTTGGCCAATGATGACAAGTCAGTACTACCTGCTTGCAATTGTTTTTCAGCGACCAATTTACCATCCACAGCATACACTTTTATAAGTGCTTCGCGAACATCAATACTGGAAGAATTGAAACTGATTTGCCCATTGCTTGGATTTGGATATACATTCAAATCGATTTTTCTGTAGTTGATAATGCCTGTTAAATCGTCGGCCGTTACAGTAATGGTGTCGTAATAAAAAGTTGGGCAATTGTAAGGTGGGTTATTGATTTGATGCTCAATAATGTATTTCCCAGGACTGCTAAACACGAAGGTATCTCTTTGTTTGTTGTTGCTAGTGTATAGCGGTGTTCCTGAATTGCTGCTGTCTCTAATTATATTCTTATAGGTATTTGAAGTCCCACTTGACCCATTTAATGGATTGGCAAATATTTCTAAGCCTCCTTTGTATAATTTTTTATAAACCAATTTGTCTTTTGCTTTAGACTTAACTGAAATGATATAGGTCTTAGAGGTTTGACCAACTGCACCACAGAAATTATCAGTAGAAATGGCCGTAAATCTGTAGGCACTTGCACGGGCATCCCCGTCTTTGGTTTGCCAGCAAAACTCAGCTTGTTTTTCACGGGCTGTGGGATCAATGATTCTAAAAGTAGCATTTACAACACCACTGTCCCAAGTTAATTGAACAGTATCTGAAACAGTTTGCTGAGGTAAAAAAGCTTCGTCTTTACTGCTGATGGTAAAACATAATTTATTGCCTTCACATACTGAATATCTATTATTGCCTGTAAAGTATGGGGCATTGTTGTCCGTGCATTGTTGCACAAACCAAGTTGATTCACGTTTTACATATCCAATAATTTGCCATACCCCAGCGCTGTCTTTTCTCCATTCATTGACTTTGAAGGCAATTACACCCCCCTCATCACATTTGATTGGTGTAAAAACCACATCGCCAGTTTCTTTGTCAAAATAAAAACCGCGTGGTGGCTTGGCACTTGGCAGAGGTTTGCAATTAAGAGTGCCTGGAGTTGGCGGACAATAAGGCGTCATAGGGTAATTCTGGTCATATGAACCCGTGTAGGTTTCAGGATCGTTTAAGCCCTTTAAAGGGGCTGCCATTTCAAATGACAAGCTATCGCCTTCGGCCAGCTCAATTCCACCATTGTTGTAAGAAAATGGCGTGTTACAACACAAATTGCGCAAAGGAAGGGTTTTAAAAATGGGCGATGTGTTGCCAATGTTTTTTACTGCACAAAAATCGACCATCGCATCCAAATAAAAATTACCTGGGCTCATCGTGGTTACAGCACCAGCGCGGCAACACAATGAAAAATAAAACAAGACCTTACATGAACTTGATTTAATAGAACTATACGGCGCTTGAGAAAAATCAACAGTCGATTCAAAAATATGCTCTTCGGTGCCTGAATTTGTTGTCGTATTGTTCGGGTCGCATGGCAGGGTATCTTTTTTGCAAACCAAACTAATGTCTTTTATGGAGGTTCTCGTAACAACTATCGTTGCATCAACATTTCCATCGGCACTGCTTACACCAAAACGAACCTGTTTTAAATCCAATGGAACCCCAGAACATTCGCGGTAAAGTTTATACACCACTTTGTATTTTGTAGGGGTTAGATAAATATATTTAATGTCGCCACCCAATACATGCGAGGCTATGCTATTTTGAGTAAACAATAAACCTAATATTGTCAGTGCCCATAGTTTTAAGGTTGTTTTCATTATGATTTAGTTCTTAGACGTAAATTTAAATTAAAATGTGGCATAAAAAAATAAAAAATGTAAAAAATCAGTTAAAATGTGGTTCTTTGAATCAAGATAATACAAAACTTTTTAAAATGAAATACAAAATTCTTTTCCTTATTATCGGCTTGTTTTCATGTGTATTATCGAATGCTCAAACAAGAGGCTGCACAGACAAGCAGGCCAACAACTACAATTCGTCAGCTAAAGAAAACGATGGCTCTTGCACTTATAACAAAACCAGTTATAAGTCAAAGATAATTTGTTCTAAACTTAGCGATACGCTCATTGAAAGCAGTGGCTTGATTTATTTCAACAATTTATTTTGGACCCTCAACGACAGCGACAATCCACCAATACTTTATGCCTTTGATAGCATGGGTGGTCAAATAAAACACCAAACAGTTTTAAGCAATAACAGCAATACAGATTGGGAAGACTTAAGCCAAGATGAAAACTACATTTACGTAGGTGATTTTGGCAACAACAATGGTTCACGCAAGGACTTGCATATATTGAAAATCAAAAAATCAGATATAAATCTTAATGTTTCAATTGATACCGTTAATACAGGAAAGATCCGATTCCAATTTGGCGATCAATCTGTTTTTAATAGCGGTTCACAAAACCACAATTTCGATCTTGAAGCCATGTGCTTGATCAACGACAGTATCCATTTGTTTAGTAAAAATTGGGCCGATTTAAAAAGCAAACATTATAGCTGTCCCACCGATACTGGATTTTACAATTTATCACCTTTAGAAACATTAGAAACCAATGGACTTGTTACCGGGGCTGCTATCAATAAGAATGGCACCATAAGCTTATGTGGCTACAACATAAGCAATGGCACTAGCTTTTTATACCTGATGTGGGATTATAAAAACAACATTTGCTTAAGTGGCAACAAAAGAAGAATTGATTTAGGTACGGTGTTTCATAATGGGCAAAATGAAGCTGTTTGTTTTAAAGGCAATACTTTGTATATGAGCAATGAAAAAAGAATAGCAGATGCTCAATTGCAAAGGATTGAAATAGAGCAATGGTTGGGAATAAAATCAGCGTTAAATCAGCAAATCAATTTGTTTTCCAGTTATTGCAAAGACCATGAACTGTTCGTTGCATACAAAGCCATCGAAAATCCTGTTGCAATAAAAATAATCGATTCAAGTGGTAAAACAGTATTTACCCAATCCAATTTTAGCGGGGAATTAAAACTAGATGTCTCGAGTTGGGCTAAGGGTGTTTATACATTTGAAATGGAAGGTGGCCCAAATCGAAAAATAATCATCGAATAAGTTTATTTCCAAACCGTGGTTTCGATCATTCTCACCACATCCTGTTTGATGAATTGAAAGATTGGCTCTATGCTGTCAATCTCAGTCTTGGCATTAAAATACAAAGCACCGCGCAAAAAATGTTTTTGTCCATCGCTGATGTAAAAATTCAGGTTGGTGGCTGTGTTGCCTTTTAATTCGTAAATGATACCACTTGAGTGTGTTTTTGGATTTTGAAGTTCTATTTCCTCAATCTCCTCAGCTCGGACATCATGTTTGTATGCCAGTCGACGGGTGTCATCAAACAATTGGTCAAATTCTGAACGGTCTTTAAACTCTTGGTAACTTAAATGCAGCGTCGCATTGAAGGGCAAATAATGCACATTGTACCAATAGGGATGCGCATTGCTGTCAGCATCGCGGTAAGGTTCTACAATTGCGTATTTAGGGTAAAGGAAAGAATATGGTGCAGTGGTATCAAATAATTGATAGGCTTTTTCAGGATAGTACTCACGGGGATATGCGTGGGGTTTTGGCACATTGACATCAGACCCACAAGCAGCCAATAATAGTAGAATTATAAATTGTATTGCTCTCATTCGATAACAACTTTAATGCGTTTGATTCTGCGGTTGTCTACAGATTCAATGGTAAAACTAAATTGCTTGTAAATTATTGTTTCATTGCGCACAGGAATTTTTCCATGCAATTCCATAATCATACCAGCAATCGACTCTGCATCGCCTTTTACTTGATCGAAAAAATCGTCCTCTGTTTGTGAGATTTTACAAAAATCATTGATTAACATTTTGCCTTCAATAATGTATTTGTTGTGGTCAATCTTACTGTAAGAAAGTGGCTCTTCATCAAATTCGTCATTGATTTCACCAAATATCTCTTCCAAAATATCTTCCATGGTAACTATACCCAACTTACCACCATACTCATCCACCACGATGGCCATATGCATACGTTCCTCTTGAAAATCTGATAGCAATAAATCGATGCGTTTGTTGTCTGGAACAAACAAGGCTGGTTTTAGCAAGCTCTTCCATTCAAAATCATCGGTTTCGTATAGGTGCGGTAGGATTTCTTTGATGTAAAGAATCCCTACAATATTATCGAAGGTATCTTCATAAACAGGAAAACGGCTGTAGCCAATTTCATTCACCT
>Ga0209107_10002504_pt1 | contig 10215 bp, 6 predicted proteins | sample LakErihyJuly2011_2_FD_187460 | JGI IMG/M metagenome (GOLD analysis project Ga0209107, IMG submission 187460) | Freshwater microbial communities from dead zone in Lake Erie, Canada - CCB hypolimnion July 2011 (SPAdes) (version 2) | ecosystem: Environmental > Aquatic > Freshwater > Lentic >... | reverse complement strand
TATATTATAAATTTTATTATTTTTAAATAAATTTTATAATAAAATTAATTTAATTTAAATTTGAATTATAAATAAAGATATTTTTATAATAAAATTTTTTATAAAAATATTTTATTTTAATCATCTATCAAAAATTTAATTTTAAGTGTCAGATTAATAAATGAAATATAAAATTTTATTTATACAGATTTAATAAATTTAATTTGAAAAAAAAAATGTTGGTAAATTTTTTAAAATACCATGAAAATATCATGATAACATCATCAAGACCTCCAATAAAATATTTATCCATCAGATCCAACCTCGAAAAAAAAATTTACATGCTCCAATTATTTGACGAGAACTCAAATATAACATCATATGACAATTTTTCAGATTGCATTTTCGAAATAATCCCTAAACTAAGTTACAAAGCTCTCAAAATGTACAGAAATAATGATTTAAAAAAGAATAAGGAAAAGCGCGTCATAATAGAAAAAAGATATAAAAGAGAACAAGAGTAAAACGAATTAAAAATCATGGAATCAAAAGGAAAAGTAGTAAAAATCGGCGATATAGTGCATATAAGACATATAAATTCTCATAATTATGTTTGCATGTTACCAGACAAGAATTTTGAATAAATGAAAAAATAAGATAACAATAACCAGATAGTAATGTAAACCTCGGCGAATGAATACCTGGACTCAACAATGACTTTTATGATTAACATTGATCAAAATATTACATTCAAAAAATTTGGTGATGAATTATCTTATGATGATGCTTTTTATTTCCAGAATATTAAACTAAACTCCACTATAAGTTTTAAAGATTCATCAGCTATCGAATTTAAATATAAAATTAATGATCCAGAATCATCCGTTTCCATGCACTTCACTATGCCGAGTGTTATGGAAAGATCATTGATTCTCAGGTGCTATGAAGTAAATCATGTGTATAGATCTCCTTAAATAGACACTTTCAGAGTAATATTAGTGGCTAAAAATACATAATAGGACAAAAAGGGAGACGAATCATACTGTTATGGTGATTTTGTACGGCTCAAAAACTTTATTAAAGCTACTAATGAAGAAGGTTACATAAATAATGAATTCAATATTTGTGGGACGAACTCCAATCCCCTCCTAACGATTGAGTCAGATTAAGCTAGTTAGTCTATTAATTCCATATTTTAGATTATTCCTTTAAAAACCGAATTTATCGGTTTACAAATTAAATTAAATGATAAATGTCCCACTGGAACTGATATACTTCTCCGTCATTGGCTGACAGGTAAATACCTTAAAGTTAATCCGAAAAACTCACCTCTTTAATTAGCCCTGTGTCTAGACGACATTATCCTCGAACATAACCTGCTTGAAGATATATCAAAAAATTCTAAAGAAACTGTATACGAACCTAATTCCCAAATTAAATCTTCAAGAAAATCATAATGGGAGTTCCGTAAAGAGAGAGAAAAGGATAAGCTTAACTCTTCCGGAATGATCCAGTAATCTAACACCTTTATTTAAGGAAGCATGAGCTAAAGCATAACAGATTAATAAAGCCCTCATTTATAGTCTTTTAGAAGTGAAAATAGTGATGAATATAAGGATTTAAGCCCTCAAATTGATTTTTAGCCCGATAAACTTGGATAAATCAAAGAAAATGACTCAAATTTGAGTCATCAAAAGCTGGAATACATTCAAACCAAAGACACTAAGCTAAGCAGTCTCCAAGTACTTGATCAATACGCTATAAGTAACACTATTTCCATACACTCAATAGTGAATGACAATTAGAAGCTTAGTAAGATGAGTCGGTTTAAAATATCCAACTCACCCCCTTTCAAAAAGATTAAATATATCAAGATAAACTACACTCCTCATAATAGCGCTGATATAATTGAGAAATATAATGCTTCGTTCAAAGGATGGCTACAAAAACCTAATATATTCGAAAATGTTTACAAATAAGTTCAATAAAATGAGTTAAGACACGAGCTTAATGGAGCTGATGACTTTGATTTCTTCTTCATGGAGAGGGTATGTACCGAATAGGTTTAAAATGTCCAGTCCGTCCTGTCTAAGATGTACCCGCTCATGATTCTATGCTTCCAGCCATTGATCATTTAATAGCCGAACTTTGACAACCCAGCGATAAAATAGGCCTTATAAAACTTAATGAAACTTTGTTGTTGGATGTGCGATATCCATGAAATGGAAAGCGTCACTTAGATCCTCTCCATGAAGGCCGACCCCAAAAAGTAATAAATCATGAGGGAGATAGGTATGATAGAAATAATCCAGTACATTCTTTATCAGCTAAAAACCGCCAACTACCTCAACGATATGCAGAATAACAGTCTAGAGTATTTCCCTTTGACAGTCATGATAATTACCTTCTTGCGTTTAGTCACAAAAAATAACAATAAAAATTCTTTTTACGTGTTCTAGTGGTATTAGATGATGAAGGATATTGTTCTATCCAATGACAAACTGGACAAAGAGATAGAGATAGACTAACTTTTGTAAGAGCTTTTCAACATGACTGAGTTGAACATAATATATATACAAAGAGACGACATTAGGTGTATAGCTTAGTAGTTGGATTACGATAAATATAAAATCACGGCCTTTAACCTTTTGCTTTCCTTCTGCACATATAACAAATAAATCTCTTAGGACAAAAAATCCTATGAGAAGATTATTAATGAAGTTTTCCAAACAAATGAATAAATTTTCAGAAAATTCTTATACTAAAACCAATAACTTATGGTGCAGATAAAGGATGGAGAAACAATTAATATCGACGAGGAGCTGGAAATAAACAGACATCATCAATTTAAATACATCAAGGCTACCTTGATGCTTATCAACGAGATCTCAAAGGGAGATGCTGGGTTGATCATAGAGTATATCAGCGAAATCTGCCCTTTTTAAGCCTCTATCATGGCTTTCTCCGATCAGGGCGTCCATTCGGAGTTCAGATCATTGTTCTTGGACATCTTTCTAAACTGCTACCTGAACTTCGACTCTAGGTACAATGTCCAGCATAAATTCCCCAACCTCCTGAAGATCAAAAACAATGTTTAGATCTCACAGACCACCTTATTCATAATAGAAGATCAAAAAATTAATTTCTTGAATAAGTACTGTAATCCTTTCGAAAATATAAGTGAAAAAACAACCAACATAAAAAAATATTTGTTTGATAACCTTAAGAAATTTGCAACCGTTGACTATATCTAGCTATATGTAGGTGATCACCAAAGAATCAATTCTTTCTTTAATATGCTATATTTCTTCCTCAACAAGAAGTACTACACGAAGACGGAGGTGGCTAACATACACCCTTACCTAGATGAGCTAGTTAAGAACATGTATTGCTTCTTGAAAGCACAAGATATGAATGCAAGGTCAGAGTCTGACACTGAATCCTAAGACAACGGCGAATCATACGATGGATCATTTAAATGGATCAATACAGCGTTTGAGTGCTTGTATTACATAGAACAACATGAACAAAATCAAATGATTGAACAATTCTATAGTCTTGAGAGTAGTCAGGTGGACTACTCTTAGTCGATAAATGATTTTCTGATTAAGCCAAACATGCCCATCTCCCAGATTAAAAGCAAGTGGTAGGAGATATAAACAAATAAAAATCAGTAGATTTAGAAGTTCTTGGATGTCATAGAGAACCCAGACACAGAGGTAATATACTATTACCTGTAGTTCCTTAACTTTGGAGAGAACAATCTCACTCAATCGGTCGTTAAAATAATATACGAAATCTTCAATATTAAGAGTAATTTCGTCATTGGAATCAATGATATTTGTTTTATTCATGAAGGTAACATCGACCTTTACAACCTTGTGGCAGAGGAGTACTATAAATAGTAGATGATAATCGTGGATTTGTTGAACATCAAAGGTAACGAGGAGAATTGCTAAAGATATCAAGATTTTTACCACCAAATCGAGACATCCCTTGACAAGTTAGCAAGTCTAATCTTCCTAAACTACTTAATGTGTAAAAAGACTAATTAGGTGGATCACGAACTGCACGGAGACCTATCAGTGTTCCATCATTAGCGCCCCCATACTCATAATAAAAAATTTCATTATATATCTAACAAGGTTATAAATATTAATAAAGCTGTGAAAGAAATGAAGAAATGGCACTATGTATGGAGGATGCTGGACTATTTTTCCTTTGATATTCGAACCGCTGGGCATAAATAAGATATGCTTAGGCACATAAAATTCTACCACCTACAGATGAAAATCATTGGCTTTATTGCCAAGAATTCAAACCTCTATAAGGACGTAGAACAAAAACAACAAATCGTGGAAATTTCGCTTGCAATTTTGATTTTTATTTGCAATAAAAATTAAATGAATTCTAATATAATAGCTGATGATAAGGTATTATTGGATCAATTTTTGACTGATCTTCATCTGATTCCTTTCCAATCCACACAAAAATACATCCTTTTTTTTATTTCGGAGATCTTTCGGGACAATTACTTCCTTCTAATTAAGCTGGAAAAGGATTAATAATACCTTCTTAACTTGATGCTAAAACAATTCTCTTATATTTTTTTATTGAATAAAAGGAAGAAATAACAGGATTAGCTTGTTCAATTTGATTATTGCATTTATTTCATATAAATTCTTGAATTTTTTTTTAGGATAAAAAGTGCTAATTTAACACAAAATTAGATATGGATATTTGGGGAGCTTTAAAAACATTAAGTGGGCGCAGTTTTCTAAAATTTATCTGATTTCGCTCTTACATGTAAGATAGTAGCTGTTGGGGGTTAAGTCATGGTTCCCAACAAGCTGATACTCTTCTGCAATTTATTGAACATGTACCGCCTATTAATTGACGCGGGAAAGCATAGATCTGGATTAATACAACAAGTCCAGTGTTTTCTTTCCATTTAAACAATCACTAAATTAATCAAGAATATGGATAATTGGTATTTTTTGAAACAAGAATTATTGATTTTTCTCAACAACATTTTCGTGCAAAATAAAAAACTTAGTGATGTATAGAAAATTGAACTTTTCTCTTTGTTTAAGGACACCATTTCAGTAGAACTTGACAAGTATATAAACAATCACTTAATGATTGGGGAGATTACATTTGAGACTAATAATGAGAACATATTCTAGATACATAACTCTTATTCGACCAGCTAAAAATTGATTAGCCAGTCCTTCTAAAACAACGCTTGTTATTATATCATTTACGGTATAATGGAGCCACTAGCACAATATATAAAAATTAATTTTGAAGGACCTGAGTACAATACTTAGTAAGTAAAAATGATACACAGATTATACAATCAATTACAGAGACTTGAAGAAATCTGGCTTACACCTCAGGACATTCTAGTCAGGAAAAATAGAATAATAACAGAACAAGAACTAGTGGCTTAAGAGATATAGAGGTAAAAAGGTGACACAGAACAAATGGAAATTATAAATTAAGTTATATAAAACAATAAATCAATCAGAGATTTCTTCGAAACAGAAAAAACGAAGCAGCTTTTGGAGTAATAATAGTTACTGGTTAATGAGGAGCAAAACCTCCTGCTTGTGTGGTCCAATATTAATGAAATTAACGCACCCATCGTAGACGATAATAACATCATTAAATATTAGCAAGGGGAGATGGATATGCTGATTGGACTCCTTGTAAAAATACGTTAGAAGAACATCGAAGAGTTCAAGAACATCATCACAAACCTCATTAACCTTATAAATCAAAAGGAAACACCTCCAAAGATAAAGAACCAGGCCATCCGAATTCTCCGTAATTTAGCTAACTTCAACTCTTTGGAAGAGATCGCAATAGAGATAAAAAAAGATCTATGTAGTCTGTAGTTTACAAGTGTCATTTGCAGAGTCATCTCAAATGGTGATACAGATGAGGCCGCCAAGTACGACTACCTTATAACTCTTATTGATTTTCTGGATGAGGGTAAGATAGCCTAACAAAGTCTATTTCAGTTCTGCAAGGAAGACGAGGAAAATAAGTTTATTATTTCACTTCATAAATATATTCAATAAAATTTTAACGATGTATAAGAATACGAGAAAGGACTACAGTAAAAGGCAGAGATGAGTGACAATCCTGCAGAGTAGAGTGACAATCCTGGTTTAAGATAAGTCATCAACAGTAAGATTGATTGCTGCGTGACTGCTATCAGAATCCTAATTGTTGGGTGTCAGGGACACTATGCTCCTCTGCAGAATCACCTAAGGGATCAGAGTAGTGAGGACAATGTCAGTCACTTTCCTGGTAAAAATATGGTTGAATTTATTGTAGAAATATTTGGATAATACGTTGAATTTTATAACGTAAAAAATGTTTTGCTTGGGGAGACTATGCTGTAATTTCTTATTCAGTCTGTATAGGGCCCATGTCAGAACAACCAATATAATCTTTGTGAAACTTAAATATTAGAATACTTAGAGGATCTTTAGATAAACATAACACCTACAGATTATAAATCTCTGTAAATTAATGATTTATTGCTAGCGCCAATGTCGAAACTTATATATATCTTCATTTCCTCTCTTTTCGAGAGCAATCCTGATCCCTTAATACTTAGCAAAGTAGAAATGTACCTCAAGCCTCAGTTACTGATAAAAAGATTGATGTATCTTTACGAAAACATAATAAAAAATGACAAACAAATAGTGATATAGACGATCTCAAACATCCTTAACAAAATAACAGAGGACAAGTTTACGCTAAATTTGAAGATGTTTACCTAATTTACATCAATTTTTAATCCATTTGAGAAAAAAAAAACGAAAGATTTTAAAATTGAGAAGGAAGAAGAATATCTGGAACCTCATGAGTCCAATGAAGAATAATTTAACTTCCTATTGAAAAATGAGGATGAGTCAAAAGTTTACGCCTTAAAGGAAGTCTAAAACCAGTACGGGGATCTTATAGACTACCTAAAAGAGGAAGGAGAGCAGGTTTTTATCTTGATAAAAACTATGAATTTATAATGCGTTTAGTTCAAAGAAACATACCTGAAAACTCGTTACGAAATGAAAGAGAAAACATTTGAAAATGCGGAATTAGATCTTTACAAAAGAACTATGAAGTACTTCAAAATTAATACCAAAAGTATAGAGGTTATCAACAAATTGAATTAGATTCAGAAAATATACTTCGCGATCCCCGAGGTGTGCAATTACCTCTCAGAGGCTACCATGGAAAATTTCTTAGAGAATGTGAAGAGAGACGGCGCGAACGACAAGATAGGTGGACTATTGAAGAAAGCAAATGATTTTAACGACGAAATGACTCATTTCAAATTAATTATGAATTATATTCCAATAGATGTAGACATTTTGTTCACTAGAAGTAGATGGACTGTTCTATTCTTTTCTTTCGTTATAAATTTGATTATTTTGTTTGATTACTTTGATAAGGAGTGTGAGGAATGCTTGGATAAAGACGAAATCACTGAACCTTGTGTCTGCACGAGTGTGCCTACTAGATTTCAGGATACTATTTAATATATTGGATTGTTCATAATCTCGGGTAACATCTTAAACTTCGTGATATGGGCCATGTTGAAACTGAAATTAGATCTGCTGACTGCCTTTAACTCTTTTGAATTCATGATCAGAGAAGAAAAAAAACTTGAAAAGTTTTAGACCAAAAGCTCTATTATGCTAGACCTACCCATGGAGGTTATAAAAGCTCAGGAGTTCATAAAGGAGCTTATGAGGTAGACAGTAGAGAAGTACACCTATATCCTTAAGTATATGTTCTTTAACAGTTATTTTTTGTACCTCTCAGGTTACGCATTTGTTACTATACTAGGAATAATTGTCAACAGACTTTTTTTCCCATTCTTATTGCTTGACATCATAGAAAAATCCTTGCAACTATAGAACATTGTGAAGGCTGTAACTACAAATGCCAACTAACTAATGATGACTAGTATATTGGGAATTGTAGTCATGTATATATACGGGATGCTGGCTTTTTATAGTATAAATTTACATTCTACTATGAAGATGCTGTAATAGGAAACACCTGTTTGTGTCGACCCGTTTAATTGTTTTATGTTTGTGTTTAATTAGGGAGTTAGGGCGGGAGGAGGCATAGGAGATCTCATAATATAACCCCATCCTGATTAGATAAGTCTTTATTATTTGAGGTTTTTTTATGATATTTCTTTCTTTATTATTATTATTCTAGTTCTATTAAAAGTTATTTTTGGTATAATAATAGATACATTCGCATAACTTAGGGAAGAAAAAAACTTCTAGGACACTGATAGGAAAAACAATTGTTTTATTTGTAGTCTCGAAAAAACTGTGTTTGAAAAGGAGGGAATATTCTTTGAAGAGCACGTCGAAAACGAGCATAATACATGGAATTATTTATATTATATAGTGCATCTTAAATATAAAAACCCTATGGAATATACCGGGTTGGAATCTACTATTCATCATAAATACATGGATGATGATATGTCTTGGTTTCCGATTGGAAAAGCTTTGTCCTTATAAAATTTGGAGTAAGATAACACCGAGGATAAGTATGAAAAAGTTATAAAGGAAATTAATTTTAATGTTGGGAAAATGCTCAAAAATTATGAAAAACATTTTTAAAATTCAAAAGATTTATAATCTAATTTTGATGAATGATGTTATAATATAATGAATAAATGAATGAATTTATTTATTTTTTTATTTTTATTTTAATATTACATATTTAATTATCATATTTTAATTACAATAAAATTTGTAAATAAAATTTTATTTTTATATTAAAAAAATTTAATTAAAAATAAAATAAATATTATTTATACAAAAATTATGTATTATTTATTCATTATTTCATATTTTTTCAATTTACTATTTTCAGGGATCTTATAAACTTGGGATTATCTTTGGAATTAGAATTATGGATGATTCAAGAAACAATTTTAAACTGCTCCAAATAATTAGTTGGAAAAAAAAATTGTTATTTTATGAACTTTAGCGCCCCATATAAATAGTCAAAGGATAATAACTATTTTTACACTTTTTTTCACACCCATTCACGCTTTTCAAGATTTTTTATAAGTATTAAGTCTTTGATAAATATAAAATATTTATCAAATATAGAATAATTTAATAAAAATTAGATAAATAAAATTATTATTGTTTATGATATTTAAATTTATATTGATCAAATAAATATATATGAAAATAATCAATATTAATTATCGAACATTCCAATAAAAGCAGCAACTTAAGCATCATTCCTTTTAAGTTCAATTAACGATGCAGCAACAGACTCTCCATCTTCTCCGTCGCCGTCTTCACCATCTTTTTCCAAGTTTTATATTGCCTATCCGAGTCTTAACTCTTCACCACTTCTCATGGCTGCAACTGTATCATCATATGCAGTTATTACATCTTCATATTTACTATGCAATGTAATATCCATTAATTCTCCATCATAAAATGAAGGAGTAACTTCACCATCTCCAGCAACCTCTCCCTATTCTCCATCATATTTAAACAGAGTTTTAAAAAATTATGGAATGGCGTTAGTTTCTGGAGGTGAAATTCCGGCTGCCCAATCAATACCACTTCTCACTCTTTAGTAATAAGGAATCACGGTAGCCTCTGCATCAAATTAACAGCTTCTTAATGTTGTACTTAACGAGTATCCTTAAATACATCTTGAACATGTAGTCTCTGTAGCATATTCTAAACATTTGTCAATGTCTCCTTGTTAACATTACCTTCCATTATCCAATTTAAAAAATCCTTGATCACATATATCGCAAATTACTTCTATTTCTCTATTGGTTGTATAGCAATTTGGAATATTTGAACGTCTTTGGGTTAATTCTTAAGTTAAAATTGTGATATAATTATCATCAATTACTTTATTCAGATAATGTTGGGTTGAATATTTACGTTGTTTCATCATTTATTATGAAAATATGATAACAAATGCTAAAAAAAATATATATTTCATTTTTAATTTTTTTTCCTCAAAAATTTATAATAATTATTCCGTTTTTGTAATCAATATTTAAATTAATGAATTTTAAAAATTTAAATATATCAATGATAATATTAGAAATTTATGATAAAAATATTTAGATTTTTAAAAATATTATATTAAATTATTTATTTTTAAAATATTTTTTTTTATTTATTTAAAAATAAATTATAAAAAAATTAT
>Ga0209107_10002503_pt1 | contig 10218 bp, 3 predicted proteins | sample LakErihyJuly2011_2_FD_187460 | JGI IMG/M metagenome (GOLD analysis project Ga0209107, IMG submission 187460) | Freshwater microbial communities from dead zone in Lake Erie, Canada - CCB hypolimnion July 2011 (SPAdes) (version 2) | ecosystem: Environmental > Aquatic > Freshwater > Lentic >... | reverse complement strand
TAATTGGCGATGAATTAAAAACCGCCGATGATGTTATAGATAGTATTAATAAATATAATACTGACGAGCTATTATCAAAAGTAATAGAGTTAGAAGAAAAAAGAAAAACAGTAAATACGCTGGCATCAGCTGAGAAGGCAAATGTCAATCTATCTGCCACACCTTCATCAACAGTATCAGCTGGCACCCCTGATATTACAGTAGGAATACCTGGAATACCTGGTACTCAGGGAATACTGGGTGCTCAAGGGACAACTCAACCATCACTTTCCATATCTAATACATCATTTCTGCCCGCACAAACGTCGCAAAAGTATTCGCTTGTTAATAATGTTAATGTTGAGAATCTTGAAACTATAGCTTATATTATTGAAAAAATGGAAAGCATTATGAATAACAAAAAGAATATCAATTATAAAACCCTTATAATTAATAGCTATAATAGAGATTGGACTATATATAATAATAGAAATAATTTATCACTTTCTATAAATATTGATTTAACTAAAAATATTATTGAACCCAAAAAGCTATTAATGCCTAAATATGTAAAAAGCATAACGCCATATATCACGATGACTATTAATGATGGAAAAAAAACACAGAAATTCCAATTTATTTTGAGCGTCCCCTCCGCTCCGGATGCGGGTACGACAAAAGCTGATGTTGTCGCTACTGGAGGAAACTGGGATATATGGGTAATAATGAATAATGAATTGGAGACTGTAAATAATATTGTACTGCTAAATAATAAAGAATGGGTTATATCATTCACAGATTTTTTAAATAATGAATTGGATTTGGGCAGCGACTGTATAAATATCAATAGAATAACAAAAACATTCAAAGATAATCAATTTAATATTATAACAGAAAAAACAGATATGTTAACATTCAACGGTTATCATCTTGATTTGATTAACAAATATGATAATATCCTATTAAAAACGAGCGATGACAATGATATCCTATTAAATGTTATAGAGATTGACGACAATAATATAACAGTCTTGTATAATAAGCACAAGGATAACAAGGATGCTGGAAGAATTTTTGAGCCCGGAGAACCAGGCTGGGATATAACGGATATAACTGAGGCATATTTGCTCAATTGCAAAGCTCAATATAGTATAATATTAGCTTATCATTCGCGCATATATAAGTAGATATGTAATTAGGTAATTACATCAATAATATTAGGGTTCCGGAGAATATAAATATGAGCATAGATATTATATCAAGTCTGTATTGTAATTTTATTTTTTCGTCTTTTGTCAAGTTATTTTCAAATTCGCCAGACAATATATTATCAAAGTTGAAGGTATATATATAATTATATATATATGTGTAATCTAGAATATCTCCTAAATTGTTAATAAAATTATCTGTTTGTATTATTATGATAACTAGCAGGGAAAATATTATAAATAGCATTATGTGCAATATAATACCCGGTGTATTTATGTGCATATTTAAATAATTAAATACAATTCGTAGCTTATATGAATCAAGATTGACAAATGTCGTAAATAATAATAATAGTAAAATGTAAAAGAAAGCATATATTAATATGGCATATCGCAGGGATTTAACAACATTATAATCTATTAAAAACTCAAATAATACCATAATCATCGTGCGAATTGCAAACATTAATGCTAGGAAAACGACCTTATCCTGAAAAGTAATTTTGAGAACTATCTCTGGATCCAAATCGTATAATATTACCTTATTTTTCAGCTTCTCGCCTTCATTAATATATGTTAGAGGATTCTTGTCCTTCTGATTATTATAGTAAGATTTAACACCGTCGCTATAATCATTCCATATCTTCTCATATAATGTCTCTTTTTCATTATATTTTTTCCCAGAAGCATTATCGGAACCGATATCTTTATCGTCGTCATTATCAAATACTGTTTTCAATTCGGCGATAAATGCGAATAAATTGTTGTCGCCTTCCGACTTTTCCTGTCTAATTAATTTATATAAGTTTCCTTCCAACAATCCTTTTAATTTATCCTTTTCTTCTTCATCTTCTTTAGCTCCTCCTCCATATGAAGCACCGCCTCTATTAACATATACGAGCGAATTATCTCTTTTTCCCTCGGCACTTATAACAGCCATTACATCTTTGATTTTTTTGGTATTGGAAGCTATATCAATTTTGATATCTCCCAATTCTTTGTCTATTTTATCTATTTCCTTATTATAAACTTCAACAATTTCATTATTATTGTTAATCTGTGGATTATCCTCTATTATATATTTGAGCTGTCCGATCTTTATTATATTTTTAACAAAATCGTTGTATTCTGTTGCATATGGTAGGTTTATATCTATGCACGCTTTATATAATTTCTTCAATTCTTCCTTAATAACTTTTAAAGAAGCCGTTAATTGTTTTTTTCTTTCTTCTAAATTCTTACTTTTCTTCTCATTTTCCTTATTCTGATTTTCTAAATCATTTACCTGTTTCTTAGTCTCTTCGCCAGCTAATTCATTCGTACCACTACCATATCTAAGTCTATAATTTTTAATCCTTCCAATTAATTCTTGCTCCAATAATAATAATGCGTTTGATTCTTTTTTAAAATTATCAAATGATTTATCTTCTTTTTTTTCTGGCTCTTTTTTATTATTTACTGATTTATCTTCTTTTTTTTCAGTTTCCTCTTTTTTTTCTTTTTGCTTATTTATTAATTTCTCTTTTAAATTGGTTAATGCAAAATATTTTTCATTATAGGTACCATATGTTGTTTCAATCTCTTCTTTTTCCACTTCTTTCCCTTCTTTTTCCACTTCTTTTTCCACTTCTTCCCCTTTTTCTGCATCTTTTTCCACATTTTCCTCTTTTTTCTTAGCGTCCACCTTTTTTTTTCCATTTGTACTAGAATTATATAATGTAATTACCTTAGCTTTACCTTTTTCAATATTTATCTTCTCTTCTTCGTGTAATTTATGTATTTGTTTAATTTCGTCAATTTTTTCAATTGGCAAATCTTCATTACTCTGTTCATCACCTGATGTACTACTGATCTTATCTTTATCTTCTTGGCTTTGAATAACTTCTTTAATTAAATTTTTTGCCATTTTTTCATCTTTTATAAATTTGCCATATTCTTTTGCTAAATTTATATATATATCTGTAAGATTTTTTAAATATTCCTTCCCAGGATTCCCCGATATTTTATCTTCATTTGCTTGCTTTTGTATACCTTGATTCCCTTGATTCCTAATATTACTAGAAACTACATTCTGATACGCACCGCCATATTTTCTTCCACCTTGTATTGGCTCTGTTTCTGCTGGTTTTTTTCCTGCTGTTTCTTCTGCTGTTTCTGCTGGTTTTTTTTCTGCTGTTTCTTCTGCTTTTTTTCCTGCTGTTTCTTCTGCTGTTTCTCCTGGTGCTTTTTCTCCTTCTTCTCCGGAGTTTCCTTTTTGTTCTGGTGTGTTAGTTTGTGTGTTGTCTTCTTGTAATCCTAATGTAGTTTTCATTATAATATTTAGGGATTTTATAATCGCTAAATATCTAGTACTATCTTCAACCATTCTGTCTTTAATTTTTTCTATGAATTTATTAAAACTTTCAAATGTAATATTTTTTTCATCAATTTTGCCATATATTTTTTTAGGACTTATTTTAAAAAACTGTTGGGTCATATTAGAAAAATTACTTAAAGATTTTGTGGTTTGCAAATTGGTAATATGTTCCTTTAAAGCTGTATTATTAATAAACCCTTCTAATATATTTTTATCAATTTCTAAATAAGCATTATATCTTAAATTTTCATCACCAGATGTTACAGTTAATAATTTATTAACAAATGTATTTAAATCTCGTTCTGGATTGGGCGCTCCTCCTACTCGTCTAATTGCCTTTTTTCCTCCCTTTTTTATATTATTAAATATTTGAGCTCTTTTATTAATTTCGCACAGTATATCATTAAATAATGTTTTTTTACCCGTCTCATTTTCTTCCTTAGCTATATCACATATATCTTTGGGAGTTTTTTTGTTAGTTCCAGTTCCAGTTCCATCTACAATCTCTTTAATGGGTTTTTTAACAATCTTTTTGTTTCTGCCAATTTTAATTTCGTATATTATAGCGAGTTTATCATAAATATTATCTATTATATCGTATTTTACATCATCATCGCTACTAATAATATCGTCTTTTAATTTTTCTACTTTTTTAGTAAATTCTTTATAAAAATCTAAAATTACTAAATCATCCAAGTCTTTGTAATTACTTTTCTTAAATATACTATTTAGCTTATTTAAATCGTCGTACATTTGCGATTTTTCTTGAAAATCATAATTAGTATAATTATATTCCAATAATGGCTTAAAATAATACGGGGTTCCGCCATCACAATCTATTACTATAATTGGTATATAACCATCGTTTATTGAACTATCTCTATAATTTTTTCTCAAACCTATATCCCTGTTAAATATTTCTTCAGGTATCTCAATATATTTGTTATCATCCTGATTTTCACCACTATATATTTTTTTGATATATTTTTCCAATTTATCAATTGCAATCCCGTCATCATCATCTCCTTGAATAATCTTGTATATTATTTTATCTTCAGTCTTTGTATTCGGTTCACTTGATACAGCATTAGCATTACCTTCAGGAGCGTTGCAGCTGTATTTGTGTATTTTTGCTTCGGGATTACTAATCTCTTCAAATGTCCATTTTCGGTAATTGTATCTATATTTATTTTTGAATTCTAGCTGAAAGTATTTTATCAAATCTTTTATCAAATTAACCCCAATTTTCGTATTATCCGATAGAGTTATATATTTTGAATTATAATCATTTTTATTTAAACTATTTAATGCATCAACTCTTTTGTCTGGCATAATTTAATAAACTCTATTATAATTAATAGATATAACTTTTTATTAAAACTTCGTTGCTATTATACTTGTTAGTACCCAAATAAATATAGTAAATAATGATAGTGATTTTGACAGTTTTTTTCGTTCTTCGTATGATATAATATTCTTGTCCTTATCGTTGTTCTCTTCTTCAATATAGGTGCTCTTCTTTATATTTAAAATTATAGGCACTATTAATAGCACGCATATTATACAAGAATGTACTAATAATCTAGTTATTCCATTTGTTCCCATATAGAAATAATAAAATACCGAGCGAATGCTATTCATAAAATTATCAAAGTTCATATAATCTACCTTCGTCGTATTATCAATATTTACAAATAATACTATAAACCAAAATATAGCTAGGTATATAACGGCGTAATAAAAAAATCCCTCTTCAAAACTCTTAATTATATTAATATCAACTGACCATTGAATAAGTATTAGCGATAAATATCTAATAAAAAAAGTTGTTATTATAAATACTAGCCTATCTTCTATAGTCAATTCTAAATAATTAAAAGTATTCTCCGGGTCATTCTCAAACTCTATTATCTTTTTCTTAATATTCTTATCAAGATTTTTCAACGCTTGATTTTCATCATCTGTTGACTCATTCTTTATTTTTTTATTATATAGATTCTCTTCTCCATCGTCGCGGTCATCATAATACTTATCAATTTGATTATTAAAATCAGTTATTTTATCACCAGTTTCTTTGCTTGGATCTTGATTCCTTTCGTTAATGTTCTTATTAAGCTTTGATATATTAGGCATATCATAATCTTTTTTTAAGACTTCTCTCATCTTTGATTCCTTATAACCTTTTAATATGCTACTGCCGCCTCGGCTGGCTCTACCGGCTCTGCTAGCTCTGCTGGCTCCGCCGACTGTTGTATTATCTAGTTTGTTGTTATAATAAATTAGCTCGGATAATAATTTCTTTTCCATACCATTTAAATCTTTGATGGCATTCAGCTTCGTATATACTTTCCTAATAATCTTCGGGTTTTTGTTGTATATTTTTAAAAGCTCAGTATAGAATCTATATCGCGAATTATAGTTCTGTTTCAAATCTATATCTTGAATCAACATATCCGCAGGCGATATATCATAGGCGTCTTCATCGTCATCTTTATCAGGTTCATATGTGTTATTATTGAATATATTAGCGAACTTAATTTTTTTATCCATTATTAATTAAAAATAATACTTCCTTATAGGTATTATAGATAAAAATAAAAATAATAATTTTTGCTATAGAAAAATGCGAATATTAACTATGAACTATATAAAACATCTTGAATATTATAGCAAATAGCAGTAAGGTAAATAGTATAAAAGCTAATATATAATTGAATGCCGGATAATAATAAAATAATATATATATGAAACCCAATATTACTATTGTCCAGAATATTATTAGTATTATAACAAAGGGTGTCGTATATAAATTATTGTATATAGAGTGTTTGCTCCGAAAACCCTTAATCAGTCTATCTAACTTTGCAGAAAACTCCTTTTTATAATCCATCCCTGGTATGAACTCTTTGGAATAATCATCTTTGGTAAATGTGTTGTTTTTAGATATTCTATTGAAGTTTTGCGATAATTTTTTATAATTAAATGGTATATATGAAGCAGGCATATTATCGCACGGAAATATCCCGAATAAATATAAATACTTCGTATCAATTTTAGGGCTATATGTTGTATCTGTAAATATATTAGACAGTAATCTATATCTATATTCCTCGTCTATATTTTCTTCCTTAGAATACAACATATAATTATAAGGTTGCTGAAATTCCTTTAATATTTCAGTATCTGCCATTATTATAAATGCGCCCTCTTTATTTAATGTATTAAAATATTTTATTATTGTACAATCCGATTGAATAAATAATTCCCAGCATAATCAAATTTGTCGTATAATTAGTGGCAAAATCATAACTTATACACTGGTTCGCCTTGTGTAAAATATTTACCTGATTATCGTGTGCATCCCCATTCTTATTTTTAATATTCGTACCGCCGTTGCTCGTACCGCCACGCTCATTCATAACAACATCTCTATTATCAACTTGATAGCAAATAGTCTTAACAACATTCTCTAAATAATTATCACTAATATTAGACACTTTTATGCTATATGTTTCTATAATATTCGTATAAACATACATAACATCTGCCACGGTAGCCGTAGTAGCCGTAGTAGCCGTAGTAGCCGGAGTAGCCGGAGTAGCCGGAGTAGCCGGAGTAGCCGGAGTATCCTTATATTTAAAATATTTGAAAGTATCTGTGGCCAATACAAAGCTCTTTTTATCAAAGCTTTTATCAAAGCTTTTTGTATTAGATATTAATGAAATTAACTTCTTATTTTTATATTGATGTAAATAGTTTTGCGATGATTTTGTATTATCTGTGCCAAACCCTCTTTTATCGGCGCTTTCTAATATTTTTGTTTTATCTGAAATTAAAGAATATTCGTCGCTTAATATGTAATTATATTGGAATAGCGAGAGGATATTCATATAATTATTAGCAATCTCCTTTATTTTATCTATTTTATCACCCTTACTAATATATATTTTCGTACCTTCTTCATCGGCTGCTGCGGTATTTTTAATAGTTACATTTAAACCTTTTTCGTCAAATGTATAAATCTTATCAAATACTGCTTTACGAAATCTAAATTTGTGAGGTATCAAATCGCCATTCTTATCTTTTTCAAAGTAAAAGTTATCCTTAACAAACGCACTCTTTTTATAAGCATCCTTATTATTACCAAATAATTCTAAACATATCAATATGATATTTACAATCTTTTGAGAAGAATATGTTTTAAAAGAGCTAACAAACTCATCATCATCAAACCCACCAGCTGCTTGTATACCTTCTATAGTGTATGCTGTTGGGGGCTGTGCTGTATTTTTAATATTAGTTTTGATATTGTTGTATAATTTTTTAAGATTATAATAATCCTCAGTATCTTTTTTTATTGTATCAAAATCCTCTTTAAACTCTTCGTTTATTATTGTAAATTGGTCGTTGTAATATTTTTTAAACTCATTATAATCTACGGTTTCGTCTTTGCTATATATGATATCGTCTTTATCGTTTTTCTTTTCGTGGTATATGTTTTTATATTTCAGGTTTTTATAGTTATCTTCGCTATATAAGAAGGAAGCCATAACATTTGTTATTATATATAAATCGTAATAATTGTTATCGTATTTATCTTTGCTATTGCTATGAAGTTTAATAAAAGGTATTATAAGATTATTCATATCATTTAAATCGCGTTTGTATGAACTGTCAAATAGGCCATATATTACATTCAGATTATAATTTGTATTAAAGTTCATAAAAATATATATATATATTACAAATATAAGCAATATCAATAAAGGCATCATTATATCATATGAAAATGTCATTAATGACTCTTTTTCATTTCTGTATAAAAATATTATTAATAGGATAGCTATTATTATAATTAATATAATAAAGTACAAGAGATACTTTATATTTTTAATGAAATAGTTCCCTATTTTATATTCAACATCATATGCGTTAGTATCGTTGTTTGAAATATTAAAATATTGTTCATAAAATGTATTGGCCGAACCATATGATATATCGGCCGTGAAGTTATCCTTAATCTCTGTAATATTACTCAAAATATTGTATTCCTTGCCAAAAAACGGCTTTTTATCTTTCGGCGAACCCTTTTTATATCTAGAATAAGCAATTATCTCTCTAATCAGATTATTTCTTAAATTTTTAACAGTTGTTGTGCTAAGCATCGCATCCTTTGTAATCTTTTCACTATTTGCCTTCTGGTCTTTTAAATATTTAATTAAATTTAATAAAATAGTGTGTTTTTCGTAATCTGGATATATTACATCATTTATATACTCATAATTACTTGAATTTTCATTATCATATATTTTCTTGCTATCATAGTTAATCCAATACCTTATTTCATTAATACAAAAATAGATTAGCACATTAAGCAATACTTCATATCTTTCTTTAAACACCTCTTTCAGTAATATATTGGGAGCATCCAAAGTAGTAGATTCAGGTTTAATATAATAGAATAATTTCAATATTTGATTTAAATTTGTCTTATATTCATCATCATTATAATCTTCTTCATTTTTATTAAAAAGGCCAATTCGTAAATTATCTATCATATAATATGCGTCATATGATGCAACATCATTATCTTTATAATTTGTTATTATTGTGTCAGATTGACTATCATCATTTTGTAAAGAATGTATATTAGTTTCATATAGTTTATAATTAGTTTGATATTCTGTATCATATCTTGGAGAGCTGCCTACTAAACCATCTTTCAATTTATCAGTTATTTTATGAGGGAGTAATGGAGAAATGTATTTAAAATAATAATTAATACGAATATCTTTTAATTCATAATCAGATGCTTTATCTGTTTTATCCAAATAGTTTATATCGTAATATAATACCGCGTGAATTTTTTTATCATCTGATACCGAAGTATTTACAGAAATTCCATAACTACTATTTTCTTTATTGTTATCTTTAGAATACATTATATCTAGTGCATTATGTTTACCCGGTCGTGTAGACAAAGTATTTGTATAACAGTCGGATAATACTTTTTCTTTTGTTAGTTCGCTGGTGTTAATTAATACTTGTTTGTAATTTTTTGTTATAATATCTCTATAGCTATTGTTGTCCAATCTAGGATATTTATTGTCGGCGAAGGATAGCAGTATATTCATAATATTTAATAATAAATATGTCAGAAATATCGTAATTATCAGATAGCCCATACTCATATTTTGATTGATTGTCGCCAATTTATTAGCTTCTTGTGGATATGTATAAATATAGCTATCGCACCTCGTGGTGCTAAAATAATATACGAAGAAAATTGTCGCTATTATAAGCAAAATATAATTATATATACTATTTATGTTTAAAGTATTATTAAAATCGCTGACGACAGGATTGTCTATATTAAAATAGTTTCTATATCCCACGATTTCTGTAGGCGCATATCTCGCGACAAGAATTACTATTATTAGTACTAATGTTAAAAAAGCGAAGATATATGGGATATTTTTTATGATAGTTATACATATTGTTCCGCCGTCTTTGCTGATGTAAGGATAATATAGATTATTGTATTTAATAAGGTTATAGAGTGTATTAATATAGAATATTATGATTATTAGCAATATCATAAAATAGTACGTTTTAGTATTATAGAAATCATTAGGCAAGAGAAGTTTATAGCTATTCTTCGCTATATTAAATCTC
>Ga0209107_10002502_pt1 | contig 10218 bp, 3 predicted proteins | sample LakErihyJuly2011_2_FD_187460 | JGI IMG/M metagenome (GOLD analysis project Ga0209107, IMG submission 187460) | Freshwater microbial communities from dead zone in Lake Erie, Canada - CCB hypolimnion July 2011 (SPAdes) (version 2) | ecosystem: Environmental > Aquatic > Freshwater > Lentic >... | reverse complement strand
ATATAAAATTATTTTATAAAAAATTTTCTTAAAATTTATAAAATAAATATCTCAAAATTGACAATAAACAGTGTACCACGTTTGATAAAAAAATAAATTTATGTTATAATTTTAATCATAATAAAATATATTAAAATTAAAAAATATTTTTTGTAAATAATAATATATATCAATTAATTTAATTATTTTCTTCTATCTAATTATTTTCCTTTTTAATATCAGCTTAATTTTATTCAAGTATAAGTAAACAATCTTTATTCATTTTTATTTATTCAAATGAAGAGTTTTCAATTGAGAAAATAGATTTTCCGAACACTTTAGTATAAATATTGGTAAATTCTTCTTTTTCCTGAATTTTTTGATACAAAAATATGTTTATAGTCTGATGATAGCTACAGATTAATATGTTTTGATTCCTGTTATAAGTCGTCATCTTTAATGGAAATTATGTATCAAAGTAAAATGGAAGTCTAATGGTTTAAATAATTTTTTTTTTATCCAAATTAAACACAACCATAACTTTATGATTCAAGAAAATTATGAACAGTATATTATAATTAGGGTGAAAAATTAATTACATCCTATCTTTGTATAACTTCATAATTTCCTCATATTTACCTGTTTCAATTTTTTATTATAAGCTGGATTGTTAATTTTTTAATTAAAATTCGATATCATCTTTTACATTTTAAAAATAATTGACTTTCATGCATTTACCCTTTTTTTTTGACAAATTTTTGTCATTTTTTATTTAATTATTAATATAAATTTGTTAAAAATCTATAATATTTGTTATTTTATTTTTTTTTATTAGATCATATGTTGTAATTGAAGAATTAAGGTAGTCATAAAATACCATTGATTGTTAAGAATTCGGTAAAAATCCGACTACATCTAAAACTTACTAATTATCAAATTTTTCATAGGTGAGTGATTCTAATGGCTCTACATTTTAGCTATAATCATTCATAATATTATTATAAACTTTAAATTCACCCAAAGAATTATGTAAGGTTATGGTGTCAAAACTTTTGAATTATAATTTCAATAAACTATCAATAGAAGGTTTAAATTAGATAATTTATAACAATTGATTATCCGCTAGTTAAAAAATTACAATCCTTGGTCCATATTCTAAAGAAGTTTGATCGAAACTGAAAAAAAATATATCATGATTTTTTGGATGAATTTGGAAATTATTAAACATATTTCCATCTTATAAATCCTTTAAGTTTAAATTTTTTAAATCATTCTTCCCTTCAAGCTTGTTTAAACCGCTTAAACTAAAGCTCAGTACGAATTTTTTAAGCACCATCTTATTTTCTAAAGTTATTAAAATAAATTAGTCGAGTAGGACATCGTGATTTTACATTCCTATGATTTCAAAGTTACTCAAGACTTAATTTTATTAATGTTTAATGTTTAATTGATACTCTTGGAAAATTTAAAATTTATTTATTTAGTTATAATTATTTTCAATTTCAAATAAAAATTTTTATAAAATCACCACATCACTAAATTGATCCTTAATGCAGCATGATAATAATTACCTGTCTTTATTTTGAACTGGGATCAAAAATTAAACTTAACGAACTTATTATTGTGTATCTTTCACTAATTCATAATTAGACAGAGGGTCAGTAAAGAAATTAAACCTTTATATCAATCCATACTCACTTATAAAAATAAGTTATTTATCGAAAATGGGGTTCAGAATCATTTGTGATGGTTTCCCGTACTTTCCAACATCTTTAACAATAAACCGAATTTAATCTATGTTAGACTTCTCTGTTGATACATTAATTTCAATGATGTTATTAATTTGGTCCATTTATAAATGTATGTTTTTGAATGTAGGATGGTCGATGGCATGTTTTTTCTTTATTTTAATTAATCTTTGCAATGACTTATTATTCACATGTCTTAAATTCTTAACATTTGTTTGTTTTTATCCTATTTAAGTGTAATCATCCTGTTTAAAACATACTAATGTTGAGCTATTCTATTGAATTTAATCATCATGACAATAAATAATTTTTTTATCACTGTCTATGTCAATTAAATCACATCCTTCGATTAAAACCTATGATACACCAGTACCTTTAAATTATGCTAATTCGATGTATTTATCCTTTTATCCAGCTCCTCCGACCAATATATCCCCGTTATTATAATTAATACATGATATGGTGGTAATTTTAGAGAGTTTAAAAGAATCAATTTATTTCATATTTTTTAAATCCAACATAATTATATTATCCCCCTACCCAGCAATAATTTGATTAGCATGTTTTAATTCAATCATACCACAATTTGAAAAAGGTTTATCAAATTTTTTTAGTGGTGAAACTTTTCCAAGTTTGATATTTATTAAATAAACTTACAAGGTATGGAACGCAAGAATGTAGTCTGAGTCGAACGGATTAACCATAACATGGATTAACGGGTCTTTCTCCATTTAATTGGTCATTTTATTTTTAATGAATATGATTTATTGGTAGTCAATGTTGGAATTTTTCAGCAATCTGATACTTTAAAAATTACCCTTGATGAATTTACATTTTATTAATTGAGTATCTCGAAGAATTGAATTTGTAAAATCAGAATTCAAAAACCTACACTTGTAAAATGTCGTAAAGGATAAATTTGATCTTGATAGGTTACACGAGTCGAATGTGCATCTATAGAATTATCCGCCATATAGGTTAGCATTAGACAGATCTAATCCTGTAAAATTAATACTGTTAAACGGATAGTTACTATAAATTAATAATCCGATTGAGTTTGAGGCTGAGACTGAGAAATTAAGATCGAATTCAGCCAATTATATGATAGTTTTAAGATTATTTATAAAAAAGTTTTTTTAACTTTATATAAGCATGACTCTCATCTTATCATACAAAAATTCACATATGCCATAATTTTTATAACTGTACAATTATTAAGATTAATTTAGCTGTAATTCAAGGATGATATTAAGCTGTTTGATTGCTGAGTTTAAAGAGTCTTTCAAATTCACATCTTTTTATTCTTTAACGTATTTTTTGTAAAATTTAATGAATCTTTGATATATTTACTCATCATTAATTATATTTTCTAAAATCAGTGTTTTTACTTTTTACTCTTTAGGTGTGTTTTACACAGAGGAAAACTGAGAGGAAAACTAATTTTTGATTTCTTCCATTTATGTTTGAATCTCTCCAATTTACTTTATAAGGGCCGAGTTAATAAGCATTTATTGGGATGATTCATTTAAAGTTATTGATTAATTTATAAGGCTCGTCCTGCGGCTATTACTTCTTAATTTGCAAGATTACATAAGGGGGGATTTTTCTTCTTTAAGGGGAGATTCTTTATTTTTAAAATTAATTTTCTTTTTTTTTAACTTTATCTCCTCGATTCCGTAATTATTTTTTATAAATAAAATAATTATTTCTAATAATTATTTATCTAATTATAGATTATTGACACTTCTATAGTATTAATAAGCTAAAATATAATTTTTTATCGAAGAATCGTAAAATGAATATACTGAGTCCTAACATTATAAAGGGATACATAGTCTTACGTTTTCACGGATAGGTTTTTCAATATCGTTAAAAAACTCGTCCCATACAGATTTAATCTGATACAATTAACTTTAATTTTCATATTTTATGGACTCAATATTTTCTTTGTAAAAAATATTTGACAGTTTTATTGCGAATGACTTACAGTCACGGTATTAAGGTATATCATTTCCTAAGAATTTACCTTAATTTTTGTAAAAAAATATTTATTTTTTAATGAATGTTTTTAGAAAAATTTGATAAAACTTGAACCTTGTAACATCGTAGTTGAAAAGAGCGAAGCAAATATGCTTAATTAGGTTATTTTTCAAAACTAAATCCTCCTCAGGGATTTGTAACAACTCTTGAATTTAGTCAATCATGATATTATAATCTTGACAAATATTGAATTTATCTAGAAAATTATCCATTACTCCTATAGGTTTTTTTAGTTTCTTAATTATATCATCTATATCACCTATTTCTTCTTATTTTAGAACTGATTATATACGTGATTTATATTTTTTATATGAATTCATATTATTCGAGTATAGTTCAATAGCTTAAGTAAAAGTTTACAACATATTTTTGTTGTGAAGTAATTGGTTTAAATTAGCTATCTTGATAATCATTTAGTACTATTTGTTGGTTAAAATATTGTCCAATTTATTTTTCAAAATGTTCTATTATTCTAAAGTAAATTATTTTTATTTGAATTAATTAGCGTATTAATAAATTTCGTCTATAATTATTTATTTGGAAATAATTGGGATATGAATCTATTTATTTATTTTTTATTTTTTTATTTAATTTTCAATATTCTTCCAAAAATCATCAAAATTATCAAATTAAAATTATTGTTATTCGTAAATTATATTTTTAATTATAGACTATAATTACTCGGAGAACTACAGCTACAACATCTCGGAGGTCTGGTACACCAATGACTTGATGTTTTGTAAACATTTTTTCTTCAGAAATTTTGTAATTTAGTTTTTGTTTAAGTTCTCGATCATATATTCTTTGTAATATTAGTCGGGAAAATAATTTTGATTATTTATCCTCCATAAAACATTTTGAAATTTCGATGAATAATCATTATCATTTAGTACGTTATTATTACAAGTAGTTATTACCTTTGGGTATAGAAATTTTCGGTCCTCCTTGGAAGTTAACTCTTCAAATTAATTGTATTTATAAAGATTTATACCAAATAAATCACCTTTCAAAAGTTCATAACCGTCAAGTATGAAGATTAATTTAATCTCGCCTTTTTTTGCTAAATTTGTCAGGGATCGGATACTCTTATCGTCGAAACAATATTATGAAGCACATTTTAATGTCTCCTCGAGCAAGTTTTTAGGATTACTTATTTCTCCGAGTTTGATATAGATTGGGAAAGGTAGACCTTGAAACAAATCGTCTAGAAGATCGTAAAACGCGTAACAAATATCCTCCTAGATGGATAGGTTTTTGAATTTTTAACTTAAATAAATTTCAGCTTTTTATGATTAAATATCCTTAGGTATGTATTTGTCTTATTCTTCGCTTAATGGAGATGAAGGTATATTTTCTTCGCTTTTGCTAACATCAGACTCTGCTATTTCATTTTTTTGCATAATTTCTTCTAGGTCTTTAAAATCCTCCATTTCTGATTCAATTTAAATGAAAAAATCGCTAAAAAAGCCCTACTTATCTATTAAATGTATTTCCTACATTTGTTAGAAGATTTAATTGATAGAATGCTGAGCTAAATGCTTCCTCAATTGTATAGATTTAGGCATTTAGAGTTTTTTGTATATAAATTCCTTTGTGATTCTTCTTTACATCCATAATTACTATTCTATTTACTGTGATATTCTTTATTTACCCGACCCTGGATAACCATGTATTAATAAAGAGTTTTAATTATTTTTTTCATTAGTAAAAATATCAATAATGTTATTTATTTTTTTAGATCGTGACTATTCGACTATTTAAGTATGACTTTTTAAAAATTATATAGGGTCTATTTATATTTAGCTTTGACTGTGTTTCAATTTTACTTTATTTTCATCAATATCAAACGTGTGGATACCCAACTATTCCTCTTTTATTGAAGTGTGGCTAGATATTGAATGATCTGAGTCTGAGCTGCTGGGATCCTAAATAATCTCGAGTATTGATTTAAAAGACATTTGTTTGGATAGTTTATGGTACTTATTTAGTTTTTAAATCTTACTAATCTGGATGTTGTATATGGGATCATCAGGTTCATTTAATTATTCAGTGTTTACGATTTTAATTGCTTTTTTACCGGTTTTTTAGTTATTAAGGCATTCGATTGCTTTAAGTTCTAAAAAATCATCGATGTTTTGAGATTCAGATTCTCTAGAAAAAACTTTTTTTCTTCGATCTTCAAGTAATTGGTATAAAGACTTGCCTTTTATGAATGTCAGTTTATCATCGACTTATGAAATAGAATTCTTAATTTCCTCGACATTCTGAGATAATTTAAATAGTTAGTTTTATATATCTTTCAAAAACTCGATTTAAATACCTGCCATTTACCCGATATCAGAGATGTTTTCTAATTATTTATTAAGTTTTGCCGCATTTTTTTGATACATTTTGAATATGTAGTCTTAGCTTGCGTTTTCGAGTTTCATTTTTTCGACTTATTCATCCAATTCTTTGAAATGTTTCTGTATATATGCTTTTATCTCTGATTCTTAGGATTTCCAGTTATTTGTGAGAATATTTTTCATTTCTAGCAACATCTCTTCATTTCTTAGAGTTTGTTGAACCTTCTAATTTGTGTCTTTTGCCTTCAATTGAATCAATGCGTTAGCGTATAATTGCGAACCGTTTTCTCCGCCAAACATTTTATTGCAATCGAATAGGATGATCACTATCTTGTCTCTTATCCTCCAGGTTTAGTCTTGAAATTTTTCTAGTAGAGATCCACCTATATCGACTAAATTAGATTTTATCGATTATAATTGATTTAAAATGGAACAAGAGAAAAAATTATTTTAGAAACTTGTTTAGATATCGTAGATATCTTCTTTTAGATTTTACTGTATCTAAATTAGAGGCCCTTGAAGCTGATTTTTTAATAGATTAAGACGTTCGCTGGCTAAAGTCTAAAAAGTATCATTCATTTCATTTTTTAATTCAGGAAATTATATTTTTAATTATATATTCAGGGACTTAATTTATTATAAAAAATCGTTAATTAATAAATTATTCATATTTTTAAACAATTATTGCAATTAATCACAATAATTAAGAAAATCGGAGTTTAATTCGTCTTGATAGTCTTACTCATCAATAATTTATGCAAATTCTAAAATTTGTTAATTAATTTTTTTTATTTTAGATTGCTATTTTTTTTATTTTTTTAAATCCGTTAAGTAGCGTTTGATATATTTAGTAAATAATGAAGATGGTATTTATTTGAATTTTTTGTTTATAGTGTCGACCCAGTAGTTTTTGTATAGCGATTTTCCAAGTTACTCACAAATTAGTTTATGATTTTAAATTTAATTTTTAAGAAATTGGTTGACTAATCTAATATAAAAAAATATTTGTTCTTAAATTTCAGGGGGTTGTAATTCTGATTTTGGCGTATTTAAAAAAAAATCTGACATTTTTTATATACATTCTTCTAACTATTTACGTATTTATTTTATGAATTCACGTGTATCATTTGTTGAAGAATTTGTTGTGAAAAATTTGACTATGGATTATTAAAGAGATTTTTTGTTAATTATAGCTAATTAATTAAATAATTATGGGATATTAAGTTATTAAATATCGATTTGTAATATTTAAGTAAATACTTTCAATTTTTCATGTTGGAAAATTATTTTTTCGATTGTTTATAAAAAATTATTGACTTTATTTATATAATCCTTTGTATCTTATTATTTATCACTGTCTTAAATGAGTTGATTAAATTAACTTTCCATGATTCCGAGTGTATTTTATTGCTAATTAATCAACTATTAACTATGACTTTCTATAAAAATTTACGCAAAATTATTTTATTTATAATTTTCTTACATAGAATTTGTGATTATTTGTATGTTTTTTAAAAAATCAAATATTTATGAAGAAAATTCATTGATTTTCTTACTAAAATTTTGTTACTATTCATCAAAATTTTCTTAAATTACAATAAATTTTTTGAGAGTGGAGTTTACCTATAAAATTGATTCAAACTAATGATTTTCTAGAATGTAATTCTCTATGTCTAAAGCTGAGTCTCTTAAATACTAAGCCAATACATTTCTTAACTAATCCATTGAATTTTGAATCAAGTTTTGAAATGAAGAGTCAAAGAAATTACTTGCCTAGCTTATTATTTACTCTAAACTTATTTATATCACTTCGATTGGATCACTGTCTTATAATAAATCAGTTAATGTATTCTTAATTATTTCAGTTTGATCTTCTAGTCCTTCGTAAGAATAATTGATTATACCTTTGAACTTCTGATCCCCATTTACAATGAACTCTCTCAGAGATGAGCTTATTAATTCATAAGTTTGAAGAATTTAATTTAAATTTAGTGAAAAATTTTCTTATTCGGGTGAAATTTTTTTTTTCAAAAATTTTTTAATTCCTGATTTTTCTTCTTTTTATAATTTTATTTTTTATTTCTCTTAAAAATAAATTTCAATTCCTTCCAAAGACTACCTGTTGTACTGCAAAAAACCGTTTTTTACTTTCTAATCGTGTTCTAGTTTAAACTAAGTTATCCAATTATTTTTTATTAATAAGTCCCAGACTTTATCCGCATCCATGATGTTAAGAATTTATTTTTCGTTTAGAAGAATAGTCAGAGTTTCTGAATTTATTTAAGGCTCATAAAGTATGAGTTCACTCAATATTTAGACAAAATAATATTTAGTAAACCAATTAGTATTATTCTTCAAATTTTCGTTTAAATTGTACAAAATTTACTTGATTTGTTAATCCTTATCATTTTACAGTAATTTCCTGTCCTAAAGAATTTTTGTGATTTCAAATTTAATTCTTTCTAAATTTATGAACATTATAAAATTATCAATTTGTTCCTATTGGATATTTTCGTTAACTATTTATTAGATACCTGATTTGATGCCAGAAAACATTTCTGTAAGTCCGTTTGTTCCGCCAGAAATCAACATTTTTCCAAGTCCAGATGTTATATTCATGATAGGTTGAAATTATTATTGATCAGGGAGGGCTAGACCGAAACTTTATATAATTTTTAAGCTTTATTCGAGGTAGTTAATAGAAAAATCATTTTTTTTCAATTTTTCTAATCATATAAAAATTTCATTTAATTTTGAAACAATTTTTTCTTTCAATTCTGTAATCCTCTCTCCTCTTTTGTGATCGATTTCATTTGATATATTATATCTATAAACACTTGCCGCAATAGTAGAAGTTTATTTGCTTAACACGTAAGCAATATACACATTCTTGCTTTTTTTGATTATATTTTCGATAGAATCAAGCAGTTTTAGTATTGAATCTTCAAATAATTCGATTATATCAATATTAGAACTTTTTATTCCTAACATAATATCGAACACAACTAATTGATTTGCTTTGAGCCAATTAACTGACTAATTAAAGGCTAATTTACTGTTTTAATTCTTTAAAGACGCACAAGAGGTTTTAATTATGTCTATCTGATGTTCCAAATTTTCGATAAATTATAATCTTTATTCTGAAGTTGTTGTTTAATCTACATGTTTGAATATTATATTATCTTTAGTTTCTTCTTATCCAACATTATTACATGGGTATAGAAATAAGGATTTTATGTTTCCTCCGCCATTTAATTGAGATGTCATTTTATAACTTTAAATTTAATATATTAATCTCCTAATTATTTTAAAGTAAATTTATCAGCGTGTAAAAAAAAATTAATATAAAAAATAACGCTAGTTTAAAAAAAAATTAAATTTTATTAAAATAATGGTTTTATATTGATATTAATATGTTTTATTAAACATGTTTATTCAGGGTAAATTGCCTAAATTATTCATTAAATTTTAAATTTCAAATTAAAATAAATAACTGTCAGATATTTCTAGAAATCTAAAATATAATTTATATTTAAATAAAAAAATACAAATGGAATCAATATAAAATGAATTGAAAACTATATTTTATTCATTTGACTCTGATGGTGACGGATGCTTAACCTAGGAACAAATTTTGGAAGTCATGAAATAACTCGGGATAGAACCAGGTAATATGCATAAAACAATGAAACTTCTAGATAGAATTGGCAAAGGTTTAATAAATTTTGATGATTTTTAAATATGGTAACAATACGATATAACCAATAAACTCAAAGCTCCAGTTAAATTAAGGATGCTTTTACTCAAAATGTATGACATGATTCAATAAAAAATAGAAAAACATGGTGGTCTTGTTTGGGATTAACATCAAACTGAAACATCCTAACATTTTATCAGTCTTAATATAGGAGATGCTCCACCATTATCGTATTTTTAATTAAATATTCTAAATGGAAAGTAGCATTAAGATTTTTCAAAAGAATTGATCGATTGCTTCAATTTGTCGGACAATATTCCCGCAGTTATTATGACTCTAAAAGTTAATGACTCTAATAAGGCAAAAGAATAATTTGAAAATGTATTTGAATAAGTCATAGCTATGATTA